>ERZ791858.1908-NODE-1908-length-10073-cov-132.580455_pt1 | contig 10073 bp, 4 predicted proteins | sample MGYA00510284_ERZ791858 | MGnify/ENA primary metagenome ERZ791858 (study PRJEB30046, sample SAMN00792077) | human gut metagenome | study: EMG produced TPA metagenomics assembly of the A metagenome-wide association study of gut microbiota in type 2... | reverse complement strand
CGCTCGCCGGCATCCTCGGCCCCGCGTTCGTGGCGGCGGTCGCATACGTGGATCCGGGCAACGTGGCGGCGAACATCACGTCGGGCGCGCGCTACGGCTACCTGCTGGTGTGGGTGCTGGTGTTGGCTAACTGCATGAGCGTGCTCATCCAATACCAGTCCGCGAAACTCGGCATCGTCACCGGCAAAAGCTTGCCGGAAATCTTGGGCGAACGGCTTGGCGACGCGGGCCGTTTCATGTTCTTCATGCAGGCTGAGGTAATCGCCATCGCCACCGATCTGGCGGAAGTGATCGGCGGCGCGATCGCGCTGAAACTGCTGTTCGGCCTGCCGCTGTTCGTCGGCGGCTGCATCATCGGCGCGGTGTCGACGGTGCTGCTGATTTTCGAAAAAGGCGCCACGCATCGCATTTTCGAAAAACTGATCATCGGCCTGCTGCTGGTGATCACGTTCGGTTTCATCGCCGGTCTGTTCATCGCCCCGCCAAATCCGAAAGAAGTCGTCGCCGGCTTGATTCCACGCTTCAAAGGCACTGATACCGTGCTTATGGCCACGTCCATGCTGGGCGCCACGGTCATGCCGCACGCCATCTACCTGCATTCCACGCTCGTCAACGACCATTACGCCCCCGGCGAAGCGAAGCCGAGCATCAAAAAGCTACTTCACGGCAGCAAAATCGACGTTGCCTGGGCGCTGATACTTGCCGGCTCGGTGAACCTCGCGCTGCTCATCCTCGCCGCGAACTCGCTGTACGGCATGACCGGCACCGACACCATCGAAGGCGCGCAGCGGGCCATCCAGCATGTGCTCGGCCCGGTGATCGGCACGATTTTCTCGATTGGTCTGCTTGCGTCGAGCCTGAGCTCCACGTCGGTCGGCACTTACGCCGGCAGCGAAATCATGCACGGCCTGCTGCGTATCAAAGCGCCGATGTGGGCGTGCCGAGTGGTGACGCTGGTACCCGCGCTGGTGGTGCTATGGTTCGCCAACAATCCGACGGAAGCGCTGATCGTCGGCCAGGTCGTGTTGTCGGTCGGCATTCCATTTGCGATTATTCCGCTGATGCGTTACACGCACGACCGCACGCTGATGGGGGAGTACGTGGACGGTCCGGTCAAGCACATCGTCAATATCGCGGTCGCCGCGCTGATCGTCGCTCTGAACGTGGTGCTGATTGTGCTGACAATGCTCGGCAAAGCCTGATTTCCGCCGCACCGACACTTCCGTTATACGAGACTTCCCGCACCCTTGCCGCACGCTCCGTCTACCCACGGTATTAGACTTGTGCAGTCTGCAAACGGAGGGGTTTAATTGCTGAAGAATATGGAACCGGAGACAAAACCGCGTCCGAACCGCGATGTCCACGGAAGCAACGGCAGCGACGGCGGCCACAACAACGGCGGCAACGGCAGTAACAACAGCGGCAACAACCGCAACAACAATCGCCACAGCCTATCCTGCCCGCTCACGCGCGAGGAATCGTACCAAAACGACCATCTGACGCATGCCGCGTTCGTATCGATCGCCATTCTCACCTTTATCACGTTCGTCGGCAACTTCACGCAGCTGCAGTTGAGCGCCGCACTGCCCACCATCGTGTCCGATTTCGGCATTTCCGTGACGACCGGCCAATGGCTGACGTCGATTTTCCAGCTCGTCATGGGCGTTATGGTGCCGCTCACCGCCTACCTGACCCGCCGATTCTCCACCCGCCAGATCGTGATCGCGTCGATGGCGGTGTTCACGCTCGGCTCGGTGTTCGCCTGGCTCGGCTCATCGTTCGTACTGGTTTTGATCGGCCGTCTGCTGGAAGCCGTCGGCACCGGCGTGATGTGGCCGGTCCTGCAAATCACGGTATTCTCCATTTATCCTCTGTCCCGCCGCGGTATGGCGATGGGCACCGTCGGCATGGCCATGAGCGTCGCGCCCGCGATTGGCCCCACCTTGGGTGGTGTGCAAACCGATTTGAACGGCTGGCGATCGATTTTCCTCACGCTGACGGTCATCGGCGTTATTTCGCTGCTTCTTGCGATTTTCGGCTTGCGTAATTTCGGCACGTGCGACGCGTCCGCCAAAGCCGACTTCTTCTCCGTCGGCCTGTCGATTTTCGGCTTCGGCGGCCTCATGTTCGGCTTCACGAACATCGAATCGTATCCGTTCACGCATCCGATGGTGTGGCTCGCCATGCTCATCGGCCTGGTCGGCATCGTCTGGTTCGTGCTGCGCCAGATCCACGGCGCTCGCAGGCAGGCGGCCGACCCGTCCAAGCAGCCTCCGCTGCTCAACCTGAGCGTGCTGAAAAACAAAAGCTTCACCGTCGGCACCGTCACCGCCGCGCTGTCGTTCTTCGCGTTCAGTTCGATCATGGTGATCATGCCGCTCTACATTCAGGATTGCCGAGGCTATTCCGCCACGATCAGCGGCCTGGTGATGCTGCCCGGCGCGTTCGGCCAGTGCATCGCGCAGTTCTTCGGCGGCAAGGCGCTCGACCGTCTCGGCGCGCGTCCGGTGGCGCTGATCGGCTCGATCACCCTGCTGTTCGGCACCATCATGATGAGCCTGATTTCCATGACCTCATGGATTTGGTGGGTGTCGATTTGGCAGTTCGTGCGCCAAATCGGCATGGGATTCGTGCTTATGCCGATCACCACATGGTCGCTCAACTGCCTGGAACCTGAGGAAGTGAGTGCCGGCTCGGCCGTCACGAACACGGTCCGCCAGATCGCCGGTGCCATCGGCGCTCCCGTGCTGGTGATTCTGATGGAAACGTTTACCGCCCTGCGCTGGGCTGCGATCGGCGGCGCGAAGAACATGTATGCCGTGGCGAACGTGTTCGGCATCCAGTGGGCGCTGCGCGTGAGCGCCACCATCTGCTTCATCATGGTGGTCATGGTCTTCTTCGGCGTCCGCGGCAACGGCGCCGGCTCCACCCGCGACACCGTCCAGCGCGCCCTCAATCGCGTCCACCCCCACGCCGCCTAGCCTGACCTGTCCGCTCTTACCGCATTTTCGCCGTTCCGTAGGCATGTCATGAGCGTGGTTTGCTCAAGTGCCGCCATTCCCCGCAGCAGGAAATGAGAGAGAAATGTCCGCATAGTGGCATGCGGTACGGGTGCACGTAAAAGCACTGTGAACCTCGCGGGAAGGAGGTGGCGCACCCGTGCCGTGTTGCGTATGGTGAACGGGAACGTAATGAAAGGCAACCATGCGGCAAACCTGCGAAAGCGAGCGTGAGAACGGCGGCAATAACGATGCCGAACGCGAACGCACAAGCGAAAGCGAAATCGAGGATCTGGGCGCGCAGCTCGACAAAGCATGCGCCAGCCGCCCCCTCGACCGCGCGCAACATGGCATGACCCGCCGTACCGCAGCAACACACCTTCTGACCGCGGTGCTCTGGCTGGCCACCGCCGTCATCCTGCTGGCCATGCTGCTGCGCATGCTGCCCAACAACCTCGACGGCAAACGGTACGTGCCGCTTATCGTCGCGCTGATGCCGTGGCTGGGCGTGCTGTCTTTGATTATTGCGATCACCGCGATAGCCGTCCGTGCAATAGGCGGACGCGTCCTACTCGCCACCGTCAGCGTGGTGTGCGTGGTCGTGCAAATCGGCTGGCATTGGGGTTATATCAGGCCGCAGCAAACGATTTCCGACGCGGCCAGCACCGCAGTCACGCAAGTCTCGTCCAACGGCTTGCCCAACACGTCCGACCGGTACGCCCGCATCATGACCTTCAACACCAAGGAAGGGCATGCCGACGCCAATCGGATCGTCGAAATCGTCAAAAACGAGCATGTGGAAGTGCTCGCGCTGCAGGAAGTGTCATGGGACCTGCTCAACCGGCTCAACGGCGCCGGAATCGCCAATTATCTGCCGTATTCCGTGGCCGCGCAGCAAACGTGGCATGACAACGGCGGTGTGAACGTGCTGTACAGCGCCGCGCCGATGGAAAACGCCAAACAGAACCTCATTCCCGTGGAATCAAGCAGCGTTTCCGCCGCGACAATCGATTTCGGCGGCAGCAAGGTGCGCTTCGGCTCCGTCCACCCGTTCTCGCCGCGCCCCCGCAACCAAGGTCTGTGGAACCGTAGTCTCGACTCGCTCGCCCAACTGCAGCATTACGACAATCTGTACGTGCTGATGGGCGATTTCAACTCCACATGGGACCACGCCAGCTTCCGATACCTGCTCGGCAGCCGCTTCCTGGATTCCGGCCAGCAGGCGGGCGAAGGCCTGCACATGACGTACCCGGCCATGATGCCGATCGCCGAAATCGACCATATCGTGCACGACAAGGGCGTGAACGTGGGCGATCTGGAAACCAAGTACATCGCCGGCTCCGACCACCGCGCTCTCCTCGCCACGCTCGAAGTCGCCTGACCCGCACCTAATCTGCGCTTGAACATATCTGCGCATAGCAAACATATCCGCACGTATCCCCACATATGCCCCTCAACGTACCAATAGCCGCAAACACGCCTGCTGCTATATCGACATTTTTGACATTATGTAGGTATAGGAATAGTCTATATTCACCCCGAACCTGCATATTCTGCACAAATGACGGTTATAAGGATGATGGTTATGGAGTACAAAAGCATACGGCAGACATTGGCAATGTCATCATCCACGGCCAAGCCGAAGGATGCGGCTGAGGAGGAATACCAAAAAAGACTCAACGGCTATTCAACATACCGGTCAGGTATTGAATTCGAAGGTCATGAGATGTTCGCCGTGGCGTTCAGGGAACTGTTGAACGTCATGGATTCGGTCCGTGGCATGGAAGTGCAGGTCGAATCGCTGTGGGCCGCATTGCCGCCGATTGCCCGCAGGGCGTATCTGATGGAACTCATCGGCGCGGAAATGCAGAGCACGAACTCCATAGAAGCCGTGCACACCACGCGCAAGGAAATCTCAGACGCGTTGGATGCGGCGGTCGCGGACGGGCCGCACAAGCGGTTGAGTGAGCTTGCCAAACTCTTTCTCGGACTCTCCGGCGAAAATTCCGCAACGTTGGAACTACCGAAAACGTTGCATGACATACGTAATATTTACGATCAGGTGATGGCTGGGGAACTACGGGAGGAAGACAAGCCTGACGGAATGGTATTCAGAGCCAAGCAAGTCTCTGTGTGTGACGGCTTTGACCGGGAGATTCATCAAGGCGCATGGCCGGAATCGGAAATCCAAGTGCAATTGACCAAATGGCTGGCGTTGCTTTCGGATGAGGCGATTCCTCCGCTGCTGCGGGCTGTGATGTGCCATTACGCCTTCGAATGCATTCACCCGTTCTATGACGGCAATGGCAGGACGGGCCGGTTCCTGCTTGCTCTGCAGCTGAGCAAGCACCTGTCCATACCGACGGCGATCAGCCTGAGTCCGGTTATCGCCGACGCGAAAGGCCGGTATTACAAGGCGTTTGATGATGCGCAGCATCCGCTGAACTGTTCTGACGTCTCGCTGTTCTCATATCGGATGATCCGTTTTATCGCCACCGCCCAGAAGAACATCATCTCTGTGCTCGGCGAGAAGAAAACCCTGCTTGACACCGCGCGGAAGAGGCTTGAACATTATGCGCGAACGCAGGGCATTACGGAACTGCAGCGGAACATGCTGTACTTCCTGCTGCAGGAGGAGCTTTTCGACGATGCTCCGAAACCCATATCGCGCCGCCTAATGCGCGAATGGCTTGGCGTGGGGGAGCGGAAGACCAACACCGCGCTCGCGGAACTGGTGAACAGGAACCTGCTCGAGTTCCACGGCTCCCGCCCGATCCGCTATTCGCTGACCGCCACCGCCCGCGCCGAATTTCTGCAATGATTCTGCGCGTATTGGACGATTTGCCGCATGCGGGGAACGCCTCGCGCTAAAATTTCCGTTTGGCGGGTTGCGGAAGCCATGGTGGATTTCGCAAAACCGCAACACGAAACGTTGGAAGAACGGTTAAGGGGTTTAGGCATGCACATCATGTTCGTCTGCACGGGCAACATTTGCCGTTCCCCTATGGGCGAGCTTCTGATGACCCACTATCTGAACGGCACCACCGTGCAGGTGTCAAGCGCCGGCACGCGTGGTTTGCCGATGCATCCGATCGATCCGTCGAGCGGCCGCCTTATGCAAAGCGTCGGCATTGAGTCGAGCGGCTTCCGTTCCCGACGACTGACCCGACAGATGGCCGACGAAGCCGACCTGATCCTCTGCTTCGAAAAGCAGCAGCGCAAGGAAATCGTCACGTTGGCGCCAGCCGCCGTACGATACACGTTCCTGCTTGACGATTTCGCGAATATGTGCGATTACTGCGCTCGCAACAATATGATTGCCGGACTGACCATCCAGGAACGTCTTCAGTCGGTAATCAAGAAGTCCTCGATGATTCGTCCGATGATTCCCCAGCCGAAGGACATCGCCGACCCGCATGGCCGCGAATTCAGCATGTTCTGCGTCGCCGCCGAACAGACGAACGGTGCGATCCGTAAAATCCTGAAAAGCATGCGCAAGCACCGTACGGTAACCCCCGCCCCCATCCGCTCCCAAATCGTTGCCTGATAATTCTTTTAGGTCCATGGATTGATTCACCATAGCTTGGCCCTACTCTATTTTTTTGAGTCCGAGCGTGTTTGTGATATTCACCCATTTTTTATTATTGATATTTTGATTTGATTGGCATGTTGCATGCCATAAGAGGTAAAGAAGCCCTTTTTGAGCATCTCTTGAAAGATTAATTTCAGGATTGTTGGGGGTGGGCTGTCGGTGGCGTGGGATGGGGCGAGGGTGCTTTGCGTCGCAAGGTGGTATTGGTTGGAAAATTTTCTGAAACGTTTGCATATGTGAATTTGCAACGATAGTGGGTGCTACGGGGTGCTGGTATGAGTGTATCTGTTGCTGACAGCGTTTGCAACAGAGCAGAAAACAATTGCGTTTTAACCGCCATTTTTCAATAAAAATCATTCATTTTTCAAAGGAAAAATGTGGTATTTTTGACGCAACGTCTGCTAGTGGCAAACGTTGTCAAAGTTAGATGCAAGGAAGCAGGGAGGGTAAGGTGCGACTCAGCACTCATACGTTCGCGGGTATGGCGAACGCACTCACCAGAAAAGAGCCTCCGCACGACGATCAACCGGAGTTGATGACCCGTGCAGAGCGTAGGCGCGCGGCCCGCAAGGCTCGTGCGGCCAAAACCTGGAAGAAAGTAGCGGCGGGAACGGTGGCGGTCGCCACGCTGTTCGGCGGTATGGGTGTGGCATCCACCGCACTTGCCGCCGATCGTGACAGCTATCAGGACACCATCGGAAATCCTTCTTTCGAGTCGGCCCGTAACCAGTACGGTCTGACCAAGCACATGAAGAACGGCGCCATCCTGCACGCATGGATGTGGTCGTTCAAGACCATCACGCAGCATATGCCTGAAATTGCCGCGGCGGGCTACACTTCCGTGCAGACCGAACCGATGAGCAAGATCAAGGAAGTCGCCGCCAACGGCAAGAAGTTCACCGAGAACTGGTACTACGTGTACCAGCCGGCAAACACCTCCATCGGCAACTTCGTGGTCGGCACCGAAGCCGACCTGAAGGAAATGACCGCCACCGCCCATAAGTATGGTGTGCGTGTGATCGTCGATGTGGTCGCCAACCACTTCACCTCCGATTGGAACGCCATCGACCCCGATTGGCAAAACAAGGACTACTTCCACAAGCGCACCGGTTGTGACGGCCCCAACGGCGAGATCAAAGATTATTCCAACCGTTACAAGGTGACGCAGTGCCACCTGCTTGGCTTGTGGGATCTGAATACGCAGAACCAGGCTGTTGCCGATCGTATGCAGAAGTTCCTGAAGACCGCTGTGGCGGACGGTGTTGACGGCTTCCGTTACGATGCCGCCAAGCACGTCGAGCTGCCGACCGAAGTCTTCGACAATAAGCAGTCGAACTACTGGAACACCATTCTGAAGAATGGGTCCCAGTTCCAGTACGGCGAGGTGCTGCAGGGCGATTCCGGCCTTGACTACAAGGCATACGCCAACATGTTCCGCGACAATTCCTCCGATGGCGGCGGCAACACCGCTTCCAACTACGGCAAGACCATTCGCGCCGCTGTCGGCTCGAACAACCTTGACGTCAAGATGGTGAAGAACATCGATACCGGCGGCGCAAGCGAAGACCAGCTGGTCACCTGGGTTGAGTCCCACGATAACTACGCCAACGGCGACAAGGAATCCACCGGCCTCACCGACTATCAGATCATGATGGGCTGGGCGGTCGTTGGTTCCCGTAGGGCCGGCGCTCCGCTGTACTTCAATCGTCCGAAGGGCTCTGGCGGCACCAACCCGCAGTTCGCCGAGCAGTCCCAGCTGGGTGACGCCGGTGACGACATGTGGAAGAACAAGTCCGTCGCGGCAGTCAACCACTTCCGTAACGCCATGGATGGCAAGGGCGAGAACCTGCAGAACTGCGGCGACAAGTCCTGCCTGATGATTGAGCGCTCCACGTCTGATGGCATTCAGAACGATGGTGTGGTCATTGCCAACATGGGTGGCGACAAGAGCCTTTCCGGCATGGACACCACGCTTGACGATGGCGCCTACCCGGATGAGGTCAATGGTGGTCAGATTGTGGTCTCCAACCATAAGATCGTTTCCGGTACCGCCAAGGGCGGCGCGGTCAGCGTCTTCTACGTGAAGGGCGAATCCGATCCGAACGTGTCCGTGGAAGCGGCTTCCAAGGAATTCTCCTCCGACAATGTCAAGGTCACGTTGCGCGCGCAGGATGCCGACAATCTGAAGTACACCACCACCGAGGGCGAGAGCGGCTCCTTCACTGACGGAAAGGTCATTTCCGTTGGTAAAACTCTTTCCATCGGCGAGACCGCTACCGTCAGGGTGACCGGCACCGCGGCCAAGGATGGCAAGAAGGTCAAGAAGGGTCAGGCGCTGAGCGCTTCCGTGACCGTGAAGAAGGTGGAGGTCCCGAAGCAGAACCTTGCCGCGCAGTACAGTACCAACAAGGTGGGCATGGGCGTCAAGAAGACCATCAACTTCAACGCCGGAAAGGACGCGAGCATCGCTGACTGGGACAGCTCCATGCTGATCGCGCAGGGCGCCGCCAACGACGATCCGCGCGTGTACCGCCCGAATTCCATGTATGAGGTTCCGATCGATCTGTATGCGTTGTATGGCGCCTACGATGACGACAACCTCTACCTCATGTGGGAAATGACTAACGTGCAGGATGTCGTCGACACTGGCGACGACTACCCCCTGAGCCAAGGCCACCTGTGGCAGACCCAGAATCTGCCGTTCCACATCGCCATCGACACCAAGGATGACAGCACCCGCATCGGCAACAACGGCGGTCTGCAGACCGGCGGTTCCCTGTGGGCATCCAACATCACTTGGGGCGGCGAGCAGAAGCTCAACAATGTGGTGACCATCTCCACCAACGGCTCCAACGGTCCGTGGATCTACAAGGGCGACGAGACTGGTCTGAACTCCAAGGCTGCGTATGGTCCGGCTGCTAACGCCGCCACCAACACCAAGAAGTCGAACATCAAGTTCGGCTATGGCAATGGCATTCTAAGCAAGGATGTCATCGGCATCGACGGTGGCTGGGGTGAAAACAACGGTCGTTTCATCGGCGATATGAAGGCCGAGAACCAGAACAAGGCCAAGTGGGTCAACTTCAACGAGAAGGGCCACAATTCCGCTCAGATGGATGATCACTACGAGATCGCCATCCCGCTGGAAGAGATCGGCACCACCGCTGACCGCATTGCCTCGAGCGGCATCGGCATCGAACTGGCAGCCACCTTCGGTCTGTCCGCCATGGATTCCCTGCCGTACGATCTGGCAATGAACGACAATGCTGACCTGCCGGACACCGGTTCTCAGGTGAATAACTCCTTCGAGAAGTCCGATGACGACATGTTCAGCGTGAAGATGGCCAACATCGGCGGCGAAGAGCCTCCGGTCGAAACCAAGTCTGTGAGGATTGATCAGTCGGATTACAGCGTGGACCTGTCCGAGGGCGTGACCACGAAGCAGTTGACAGCCACGACCGATCCGAAGGGCGCGTCCGTGA
>ERZ791858.1907-NODE-1907-length-10080-cov-8.564389_pt1 | contig 10080 bp, 8 predicted proteins | sample MGYA00510284_ERZ791858 | MGnify/ENA primary metagenome ERZ791858 (study PRJEB30046, sample SAMN00792077) | human gut metagenome | study: EMG produced TPA metagenomics assembly of the A metagenome-wide association study of gut microbiota in type 2... | reverse complement strand
CGAGCCGATCGTCGGCTACGCGGCGGACAACGCCCAGCAGGAGGCCCAGTGGGTGGCCACCGAAATCGCGCGCCTGCACGCCGAAGCGGGCATCGCCTACTCCGACATGGCGATCATGTACCGCGCCAACGCCCAATCCCGCTCGCTCGAAGAGGCGCTGATCAACACGAATCAGCCGTATCAGCTCGTCGGCGGCACCAAGTTCTACGAACGTCGCGAAATCAAGGATGCGCTGGCCTATTTGCAGGCGCTCGTCAATCCGGACGACGATGTGAATCTACGCCGTATTCTCAACGTGCCCAAGCGTGGGCTTGGCGACCGCGCCGAAGGCGTGCTGCTCGCCTACGCGCGTGAGCATGGCACCAGCTTCTTCTACGCACTCATGCACTTGGATGAGATCGAGGTGCCGACACGCACCGCCACCTCGCTACGAGCATTCCGCGATCTGATGGGCGCGCTCTCGCAGTTCACGCGCGCGCACGACTCCAAGCCCAGCGAGATCGTGGCCGAAGTATTGGAGAAGTCGGGCTTAAGGGCCGAACTCGAGAAATCCGTGGACCCGCAGGACGCCTCCCGTCTGGAGAACCTCTCCCAGCTGCAGTCCACTGCCGCCGAATTCGAACAGAACACGCCTGACGCCACGTTGTCCGCATTCCTGGAGACCACCGCGCTTGTGGCCGACTCCGACCAACTACCCGGCGAGGCGGAGGACTCCGGCAAGGTGACGCTTATGACCTTGCACACCGCCAAGGGCCTCGAATACCCGGTGGTGTTCCTGACCGGCATGGAACAGGGCACCTTCCCGCATTCGCGTTCGATGGAAGACACCACTGAACTGCAGGAGGAACGCCGACTCGCCTATGTGGGCATCACGCGCGCCAAGCAGCGACTGTATGTCACGCGCGCCGCCGTCCGCTCCCAGTGGGGCCAGGCCGCCGATATGATGCCCAGCCAGTTCCTCGACGAGATTCCGGATTCGCTGATTGATTGGAAACGCCGTGAAGCCGGCGTGGAGCGTATGCGCGCCAGCTGGGAGACCGATGGATTCGCCGACGATTTGGGCGGCTGGGATGATGACGATTTTGGCGGCGCCGCGTTTGGCGGGTCGTCGACGTTCGGCTCGCGTGGTTCGTCCGGTTCGGGTTCGTCCTATGGGTCGCGGTCGCGGTATGGGTCGTCGTATGGCTCGGGTTCCGGCTCTTCGTCGTATGGTTCCCGTTCATCGTCGTATGGTTCCCGCTCCGGCTCGTCCTCCTATGGTTCCCGCTCCCGTTCGGGTTCGTCCTATGGTTCTTCAGGCTCCGGTTCGAGGTCGTCCTACGGGTCGCGTTCCCGTTCCGGTTCTTCGTCCGGTTCATATGGTGGCACCCGTGGCGGCAAAGTCACCACGCGTCGTACCGCACCGAAATCCGATTCGACCGGCTCTGCCGTGCCTAGCTCGAAGCTCACCAAGGACAATGGCCTGAATATCGCCGACTTCGCCGTGGGCGACATGATCAGCCACGACCAGTACGGTCTCGGCAAGGTCACCGACGCACAAGACAAGGGCCGCAATTCGGTAATCACCGTGGACTTCGGCTCCGCCGGCGTCAAACGCCTCATGCTCCGCGTAGCGCCGATTGAGAAGTTGTAGATAAATTGGCCCCTCTGACGAGGGGCTGAGTTATATACCAAATAAATTCGCAAAAAACAAGACTTGTGTTCTTCATCACAGTGTGGGCATAATGCGGAGGTTGTGCCTACGAGCCCTGGGAACAGGGGAGAGGAAAAAGTAGTTATGAAGAACAAGCTGTTTGCATCCGTGCCCAATATTCTGTTCGGCGCGCTGATCACCATCGCGCCCCAGACCTTTGCGCACGCCTGCACCGGCCATGACATGCCGGGTGCCTGCCACTACTCGCAGCAGGCGGCCACCGGCATCGGCGTCGTCATCCTCGTGTTCGGCGTCGTGGCTTTGTTCGTCGCCCCGCAGATTCGCATCGGCCTCAATATCGCCGCCGCAGCCGACGCCCTGCTACTACTCGCCGTACCCACCTTTCTGATCGGCATCTGCAAGGGCGCGATGATGCACTGTCGCATGGTTATGCTGCCCACGCTCATCGTGCTCGGCGTGCTCACCATCGTGTTCGCGGCCATCGCCATCTGGCTCGACTCTCGCGCCGCCAAGCGCAACTGATCGAGCAGACGGCCGGAGCCCAGCCATTCCGAACGCTGGACTCCGGCCTCGCTTATTGCAACCGCACTATAAGCAACATAAGGATTCATCGTGCCATCCCATATCGCATTGCGCGGCCTTCCGATTGAAAACCTCAAACGCAAGCCGTTCCGCACCGGCGCACTGCTCGCCGTCGTCACCATCCTCGCGCTGACATTCTTCGGCGGCACCATGCTGACCATGAACCTCAACACTGGCATGACCAGTATGGAAAAGCGCCTGGGCGCCGACCTCATGGTCGTGCCGCAAAACACCGTGCAGAAGGCCGAAGCGCTGCTCACCAACGGCAATCCCAGCACTTTCTATTTCACCAAAGACATCGCCGACGAGGTCATGCAGGCCGACGGCATCGCACAGGCCACCGAACAGACCTATATATCATCGCTGGCCGCCGCCTGCTGTGCCGAAAAGCTGCAGATCATCGGTTACGACCCGGACACTGACTTCGTCATCGAACCATGGGTCGCCTCCCAGTTCGAAGGCCCCCTTGAAGACGGTCAGATGATTGCAGGCGCAAACGTCAACGTGTCCACCGACGGCACCATCGAACTCTACGGCCGTTCATGGCCGGTCGTCGCCCAGCTCGCCAACACCGGCACCAGCCTCGACAACTCGGTGTTCATCAACCAAAACACCGTGCCCGACATGGTCGCCGCCTCGGCCAAGGTCTCCAAGCAGGTCATGTCCGCCGAATATGCCGGCAAAGCCGTCTCCACCGTGATGATTAAGACGCAGCAGGGGTACGAAGCGCAGACCGTAGCTGAGAACATCAAGCGTCTTGATTCCCGATTCGCCGATTTGGGGTACGTATACCCCGGCGGCATCACCGCCAACACCAGAACTTCGCTGACCGCGCTTGTCACCTACCTCAAGATTTTCGTGGCGGTGATCTGGGTAATGGGCGTGATTGTGCTGCTCGCCGTATTCGCCTCGTCGGTGAACGAACGCAAACGCGAATTCGCGTCCCTGCGCATCATGGGCGCCACGCGCGGCATGTTGAATGCCATCATTCTGAAGGAATCCGCCATCATCGGTCTGATCGGTGGCGTAATCGGCGTCGGCGCGGCCAGCCTGGTGATTTTCCCATTCAGTTCGCTGATCGGCAAACAGCTTCAATTGCCGTATCTGCAAGCCAGCCCGGTTGCGGTGATCGGATTCATTGCCGTGACCATTGTGTGCTCTACGGTCATCGGCATCATCGGTTCGCTGGCCACCATGTGGCGTCTCGGCCGGCCCGAAGCCTACCTGACCCTGCGAGAGGGGGAGTGATATGACTGAGACAACTACGCCGCTTCAGCCGACCACGGTTGAGCCGACCAAGCTCCAGCCGACCACGCCAGCTCAGCCGAACGCGCCGACTGCGCCGGATTCGCCGCACGTAACCGAGACGCCCTCCCCGGACCATCTGCTGACCTTGACGGACCTGACCCGCCAGTTCGTCCGCCGCGGCACGCCGTTCGACGCCGTCAGCCACGTGAACCTCACCGTCGATGCCGGCGAATTCATCGCCATCGTCGGCCGGTCGGGCAACGGTAAAAGTACGTTGATCAACATGGTCGCTGGGCTGATTCGCCCGACCTCGGGAACCGTGAGCGTGGCTGGACGCAATGTGGCCGACTTGGGCGATAAAGCACTGTCCGTGCTGAGGAATCGCACCATCGGATTCGTGACTCAAAGCCAGACCCTGCTCGGCAACCTGACCGTGCTCGACAACGTGATTCTGCCCGCAACGATGTTTCCGGAGCCGCTGCCGTTCGCCCAAAACGCAGAAGCAACGGATGCCGTGGCGCAAGCCGCTGCCACCAATGATGAAGCGGCCGCCGATTCAGCCGCCGACCCGTTCATGCCGGATGTCATTGCGCCAATCACAGACCAGGAAAACACGCCGTCAAACACGGCTGCGAGCCGTTCGGACCTGTTCGCCACCCGAGCTCGCACGCTGTTCACCCAGCTTGGTGTTGCCGATCTGGCAGACAGCTACCCGCGCGAGCTGTCCGGCGGTGAAATGCGGCGCGTCTCCATCGCCCGCGCGCTGATGAACCAGCCGAGCTTGCTCATCGCCGACGAGCCGACCGGCGACCTCGACCAAGAGAGCACCGACATCGTAATGCGTCTGCTCAGAGACCAAGCCAACAACGGCACGGCGATTCTCATGGTCACCCATGATCCCGATGCACTCGAATACGCAGATCGGGTGTATCGCATGGACGCCGGAGTGCTGTCCATAGCCTCGGTGTAATATGGTCTGCTGGTGTCTGCCAACAGGTAGATACCGTCTGGAGTCATAGCCCATCAGCGGGTCGGCGGTAGGTAATCGCAAGAAAACCAACCCGTTCGTGTTTATTCACGACGAAGCGCTGGGGAGGCCCGACTCAGCGCTTGTTAGGCATATGCAAGGCAAGCGTTCCGTTCAGATAACGACAGAAGGATTAATCCAATGACGAACGTTCAGCGTTCTCGCCGTCAGGTGCGTCTGTCTCGCGCCCTCGGCATCGCACTGACCCCCAAGGCTCAGCGCATCTTCGAAAAGCGTCCGTACGCTCCTGGCGAGCACGGCCGTGACCGCCGCCGCACCGAGTCCGATTACGCGGTGCGTATGCGCGAAAAGCAGCGTCTGCGCGCTCAGTACGGCATCTCCGAGAAGCAGCTTCGCGCCGCTTACGAGAAGGCCACCCGTACTGCCGGCCAGACCGGTAACGCCATGCTGACCGACCTCGAGACCCGTCTCGACAACCTGGTGCTGCGTGCCGGCTTCGCCCGCACCACCGCCCAGGCCCGTCAGTTCGTGGTGCACCGTCACATCCTCGTTGACGGCAACATCGTGGACCGCCCGTCCTACCGCGTCAAGCCCGGCCAGACCATTCAGGTGAAGGCCAAGAGCCAGACCATGGTTCCGTTCCAGATCGCCGCCGAAGGCGTGCACCGTGACGTGCTGCCTGCGGTCCCCGGCTACCTCGACGTGAACCTGCCGTCCCTGAAGGCCACTGTGACCCGTAAGCCGGAGGTCGAAGAGATCCCGGTGCAGGTCAACATCCAGTACGTGGTCGAATTCTACGCCCGCTGATCCGGGCCCTCTGGTCAACAAATCCAGGACATACCGCTCGAACCCCGCGCTTCTTTCGAGAAGCCGCGGGGTTCCTGCGTTGTAGGGCGATTACTGGCCGCACACCGCCTGGCGAATCATCGTCGCGTACGCATAGGCACCGGTCATATTCGGATGAATGCCGTCATCGTTGAGGTATTCGCTATGACCTTCGCTATACCCATGCCAATCGATGATGCCCACGTTCTTGTTCTTCTTGGCGGCCTCACGCAGCATCGTATTGTTGTTGTTCTCCTGCCACGGGTATGGCATACGGATGGTGATGAAGTACGTCGGCTTGCCGCCGGTCAGGTCAATGAGCTGTTGCACTTCCTGCTCATTCGAAATCACGCCGTTCGTGCCGAGGCCAAACACCACCACACTGCCACTGTGGCCGGCAGCGGTGTCCTGCTGATACACATCCACCGCCTGCGGCAGCTGACGGTTCGGCAGGCCATCGATAAAAGCGTTCGGGAATGCGGCCTGGATAGCGTCCGAAGTACCCGACGTCACTGAATCGCCGACCATCATCATATCCGCGTTGCAGCTTTCCGTTGCCGGATCATAGGCGTACTTCGAAATGTCAAGATTGTTTGGCACCTTTTCCGCAATCGGTTTGATGATGGGCGGCTGAGAATCCGAACCGTTCTTATTCGCGTCAGCGGTATTGGTTTCGCCGTTCGCGGCATTTATGGCAGAAGACTCGGGCTCGGGCTTCGCCGGTTTCTTGACCGGCTTGGCGGGTGCCGCGAGTTCGGGGCGCAGCTGAATGGCTCGCGCTTGAGCGATGCCATTCCAGTCCACCGGTGCCCACGTCAGCGCCACAACGGTCACCAATCCGATAACCGACATGACCCACGCGCCCGGGCGCAGCCGGTAGCCGGCTTTCGGCAGCGGCTTGGCGTGTTGGCTACGAGGCATCTGCACCGATTTACGGGCCGCCTCGACCAGCTGGTAGAAGGCTTCCGACGCCGCCAACACCACGACGGCCTCAAGAACCCAACCCCACCACGGCAACGCCTGCGTTCGTGTCGCCGGGTTCATGAACTGCAGCAGCGGATAATGCATGACGTACAGCGAGAACGATCGCGACCCGATATAGCGTAGGGGAGCACAACCCAGCACGTGCGACCAGATTGAGTCATTGTTCACGGCACAGGCCAAGGCGCACAACGATATGAACGCGGTAATCAGGTACCCGCCTTGGTACATGTACGACAGATACCCGTTGGCGAACCAGAATCCGGTCAGCAGTGCCGCCAAAGCCGCGGTGCCAAGAACATTGCAGACGATAGTGAGACGGGCGCCCGTCTTGTCGCCGGCCTGACGTTCGATCTGCACTGTTTGCGAAGCCGCTCCAGCTTCCGCAGCTTCCGTACCTCGCGAGGAAGGCGCAATCCAGATAGCCAACAGCGCGCCGGCGGCCAGCTCGGCGAGGCGAGTATCGGTACCGTAATACACGCGGGAGGTATTGGCCGGGTCAAACAGCAGCACCATGTCGGCGGTGGAAGCAGCCATGATGACAAGAATCGCCATGGAGCGCACCCATTTGGACTTGGTGATTTTGCCGAGCACCACCATCAGCAACGGCCAAACCAGATAGAACTGCATCGTCACGCCCAAGAACCACAGATGGGTCAGAGGAGAAGGCAATCCGGCCGCCTCGAAATACGGCACCTTGCGGAAGATGTACACCCAATTGCTGGCGAACAAGGCGCTCGGCAGCGAATCGGAAACCACTTTCTGCAACAGGCTGGGAGCGAACATCCAAGTGAGCCAAGGCACCACGGCAATGGTCGCCAGCATCACCGGCCATAAACGAGTAATGCGGCGGATCAGATATCGGCCATATCCAAAGGACCCGGTGCGGTCCACCATGTTCAGTACCGAACGTGTGGCAAGAAAACCGGTGATAACGAAAAACATCGTCACGCCAATGAATCCGCCCTGCAATAGCGACGGGCGGGTGTGGAATGCTATGACTCCAAGAATCGCCAGAGCGCGCAGTCCATCGATACCCCTGAAATGGGCAGGCACAGACGATCGAGATGGTGCAGGTTTCAAGGTTATGCTCACAGTATTCTAAGTGTACTCTCAGGAATCGTTAGGTATACTGCCCGGATTACGCATATCTCAGGTAGTGACCTATGCCGTTATGACTTATGACTTCCGGCAACCCGCACCGAAACCGCCGGAATGGTGACATAATCAGAACCATGATTCTTCATCTGCATCTGGTCCGTCACGGACAGACCTATTTCAACCGATACAACCGTCTGCAGGGATGGTCGAATTCGCCGCTGACCGAGTCGGGCGTCGCCGATGCCGTCAAGGCCGGTGAGCGACTGAAAGGATTGACGTTCGCCGCCGCCTACTGTTCGGACACCACGCGTGCCCAGCAGACGGCCGAGAAAATTCTCGACATCAACGAAGCCGCGGGTAACCCGCGCCCCGCACTCGTGACGGACATGCACTTCCGCGAGCAGTTCTACGGCTACTACGAGGGACTTGACATGGCCATGGCCTGGTACGCCGCGGGAGCGCCCCACGGCGTCAAAACCTACAACCAAATCGTCGAGAAGTTCGGGTTGGGGGCCTCGCGTGATTTTCTCAAGGAAGCCGATCCCTTCCACGACGCGGAATCCGATGAGGAATATTGGACGCGCGTCGAAGGTGCGTTCCGTCTTATCGCCGACAACCCGAATCTCAAGGACGGCGACGATGTGCTGCAGATTTCGCATGGCAACACACTGCTTAGCCTCGGTCACCGGTTCGGCGGCCCTGACCTCGATCTGAACGAACGCCCGGCCAATGGTTCGGTAACCGTGATCGACTTCGACACCGACAAGCCGTTCGGCGAAGCCGTGACCATCGTTTCGTACGGCAAGTAGCAAATAGCAAGCAATACATATCGAATAGCACGTACGGTCCACGGCGGCACGCCGCAAACGAAAGCGTCAGCAGGACAGCCTTTCGCCTATAGCCGCATACGCCCACGCGCACGGTTTTCGCCCTGCGCATGCAATGGTATGCCAAGAAATAGGGAAGGAGTGCTACCCTTAGGCGAGTAAGTGTGACCGCAAGGAGGAAACAATGGGAGTCGGAGAGATCGCTGGCCTGATCGCGGCCATCGCGTTCGCAGTATTGGCCGGTTTCATGATCTATCCGCTGATCAGGCTGGGCAAGATGTTTGATCAGATATCGCAGACGGTCCGGGAGTCCGGTGAACACGCCATCCCCGCGCTGGACGAAGGCGTGACCACCGTCAAGCAGGTCAACAAGTCGCTCGAAGATGTGAACAAGATTTCCGCCGCGGCTTCCACCACCGCCAACAACGTTGGTGCGTTGACCGATCTGTATGGCTCCTTCCTCGGTAAGCCCATCATCAAGATCGCTTCCATCTTCTACGCGCTGAAAACCACGGGTCAGTCCTTCCTTGCGAAGAATGCCGCGAAAATCACCGTCAACGACACCGCCGAGAAGGGGGAGTGATGTTCAAACGCATCTTCTGGGTCGGCGTCGGCGTGGCCATCGGAATCGTTGCCGTCACCAAGGCACAGGCCTATGTCAAGGCCAATACGCCTGATGCGGCACGCCAGTTCCTGCTTGGCCCCGATCAGGACAATGTGCCGATGAAAACACTCGAAGGGTTGGTCAACGAGTTCAATGCCACCCGTCGAGCCCGCGAGGCTGAGCTCAACCGTCAGTACATCGAGCGCGACAACTGACACGCGCATGCCGCCTTGCCGTCTAGTCACTGAATCAGCTAGAACAAACTAGTCCTCATAATCCAGTCTTTTTCCACCAATACCAGGCGCAACTGCGCCCATTACCCAAACAAGGAGTTCATCCGCTCATGCGCACTGCGGACATCGCAAAGCGATACCTCGATTATTTTGCCAAGCACGACCATCTCATCGTGCCCTCGGCATCCCTGATTTCCCCGAACCCCACCACGCTTTTCACCATCGCCGGCATGGTGCCGTTCATCCCGTACCTGATGGGTGAGCAGACCCCGCCGAAGCGCCGCATGGCCTCCAACCAGAAGTGCGTGCGTACGCTCGACATCGACGAGGTCGGCAAGACCACCCGCCACGGCACCTTCTTCCAGATGCTCGGCAACTTCTCCTTCGGCGACTACTTCAAAGAAGAGGCCATCCACTACGCCTGGGAGCTGCTCACCACCTCGCAGGATGAGGGCGGCTACGGCTTCGACCCCGAGAAGCTGTGGATGACCACGTTCACCGACGATGACGAAGCCCGTTCCATGTGGATCAACGAGGGCGTGGACCCCGAGCACATCCAGAAGATGGGCATGGAAGACAACTTTTGGACCACCGGTGGCCCCGGACCCGGCGGCCCCTGCTCCGAAATCTACGTGGACCGCGGCCCCGCCTTCGGCAAGGAAGGCGGCCCGATTGCCGACGAGAACCGCTACATCGAGATCTGGGACCTCGTGTTCGAGAACTACGAGGTCGACAACGTCAAGTCCAAGACCGACCTGCACATCGTGGGCGAGCTTGAGAACAAGAACATCGATACCGGTGCCGGCTTGGAACGTCTGGCCTACCTGCTGCAGGGCAAGAACAACATCTACGAGACCGATGAGGTCTTCCCGGTCATCGAGGCCGCCGAGCAGCTCTCCGGCCTGAAGTACGGCGAGAACGAGGACGCCGACGTGCGCTTCCGCGTGGTCGCTGACCACGTGCGCTCCGCCCTGATGATCATGTCCGACGGCGTGCGCCCGTCCAACGTGGGCCGTGGCTACGTGCTGCGCCGCCTG
>ERZ791858.1903-NODE-1903-length-10095-cov-9.436853_pt1 | contig 10095 bp, 6 predicted proteins | sample MGYA00510284_ERZ791858 | MGnify/ENA primary metagenome ERZ791858 (study PRJEB30046, sample SAMN00792077) | human gut metagenome | study: EMG produced TPA metagenomics assembly of the A metagenome-wide association study of gut microbiota in type 2... | reverse complement strand
CGCTGCTGTTGGGTCGGCGTACTGTCGTAACCGCGGTAATTACTGCGTTGGGTGGCTTGCTTCAGCTGCGCCGAGGCCGCCTGACGCTGGGCGTCGCGTGAGGCGTTGTTTGCCGCCAGGTTGCCCGCTGTGGCCGTCGGTACGTTATGCTGCAGCTGGGTCATCGCTGCCTGGCGCTGCGCTTCGCGATCGACTGGCGCATGTTGGGTCGCGCTCAGTCCGCCGGAAACGTTGGTCTGATGGAAGCGCTGAGCTACCGTATTATCGGGATACGGTGTGTGTCCGCGATAGGCAGGATTGTGCTGCCAGTTAACGTGGTTTCCCGGCAGGTTTTCTCCTGTTATATGATTGAAATTATTTACATTAATATTGATGTTATCGCCATTATGCGAGTAATCGCCGTGGTGGTAGTCGTCATCGTGATGGTGATGGTCATCATCATCCCAGTCGATACTGCTGAACAGCGCCCAGGTGGTGGCCACGCCGAGGCTGTACCCGAAGCCTTTGACGAAGCTATCGGTAAACTGCTCCCCGGGAGGGGGCGGCAGATAGACCGGCGGATAGGCGCTGTTCGGCCAGGTACCATAGACGGTGGAGGGGTTATAGCTGGGAACATAGACCACCTGTGGATTGGTCGGCTCTATTTTAATGACCTGCGTGGGCGCAGGCGCCGCTGTGTGGGCGGTTGCGGTTGCTGCCGTGCTGCTGCTGGCTGAAACCGGTGCGGCAGGGGTGACAATCACTTTCTGCTGCGGTGTGGATTTCAGCGTCCCGGTTTGTTGGGCAATGGCGCGCAGGCGCTGCACTGAATCCATCACATCATGCGGCTGGGCCAAAAACGCATTGCCAAGATTTTCCACCCAGGGCGGATTCTCGCCCATCATCGCCAGCAGGGCAGGGAAAGCGACAAGAGATTTGACGCTAGGGTCCCACGGCTGGCTGGCAACCGCCTGCACGGCCGCATCCCCTTTCATCGCGGGGTTATCCTGGGACCACTGGACCGCCTGCAGGACGTTGTCGGGATAAGTGGAGGCCATCAACACCTGCGACAGGAGGCTGTCCGGGTAGAGCGCGATAGGGGCGACCCACTGATCAATTTGCGCCTGGGTGTAAGTGGCGGCCACCGGCTGTGTCGTCGACGCTGCGGGCGCTGGCGCTTGCTGCGCAGGCGGTTCAGCGATCGTCGCTGGGGTTCGGCTTTGCACATAGAGTGTTCCTGCCGCCGCGAGTAAGCCAGCGCTACAGAGCAGGGCGATAATATGGGGTTTGAACGGCAGTGACATGGAAACTCCTGACCCAAAAAGTAACCCATCTCGCTAAAGTATCTGCGAAAACGGCGCGTTTGCTGAGTATAAGTAAGCGGTATGGCTTTTTATTGATTATTGTTGGGATCGGCCCGTGGCGTTGTACGCGGAAAGGAATTTTTGTCGTGGGATTTGAACAGAAAGCCTGCAATATCCTGCCCTTAACGATTCAGCTAAATTTTAATGTTGCTTTTTTGTAAACAGATTAACACCTTTCAAAAATCCTGCTATGCTGCCGACGCGGTATCGGGCATTTACCCTACAAACTGCTGTCTCACAGGAGCGTGAAGAAAATCGCCCAGCCACTAAATCCTTCAAGATGCGTCACGCGGCAAGCTAAGCCAGGACAGAGGCAGATTGATTGAAGACGTGTAGGCCGCATTATGACAATGAGAGCGAGGAGAACCGTCGTGCTAGAAGAATACCGTAAGCACGTAGCTGAGCGTGCCGCCATGGGGATTGTTGCCAAACCCTTAGATGCAACCCAAATGGCCGCGCTGGTAGAACTGCTGAAAAACCCGCCTGCGGGCGAAGAAGAATTCCTGTTAGACCTGCTGATTAACCGTGTACCGCCGGGCGTCGATGAAGCCGCCTATGTTAAAGCTGGATTCCTTGCCGCGATCGCCAAAGGCGAAGCGACCTCCCCCCTGGTTACCCCTGAAAAAGCCGTTGAACTGCTGGGCACCATGCAGGGCGGTTACAATATCCATCCGCTGATCGATGCGCTGGACGACGCGAAACTGGCGCCGATTGCCGCGAAAGCGCTCTCCCATACCCTGCTGATGTTCGATAACTTCTACGACGTGGAAGAGAAAGCCAAAGCGGGTAACGAGCATGCTAAACAGGTTATGCAATCCTGGGCTGACGCCGAGTGGTTCCTGAACCGTCCGCAGCTGGCAGAGAAAATCACTGTTACCGTCTTCAAGGTCACCGGCGAAACGAACACCGATGATCTCTCTCCGGCGCCGGATGCGTGGTCGCGCCCGGATATCCCGCTGCATGCGCTGGCAATGCTCAAAAACCCCCGCGAAGGCATTGAGCCGGATCAGCCGGGCGTGGTTGGCCCAATCAAACAGATCGAAGCCCTGCAGCAGAAAGGCTACCCGCTGGCCTACGTCGGCGACGTGGTCGGGACCGGTTCTTCACGTAAATCCGCCACCAACTCGGTGCTGTGGTTTATGGGCGACGATATCCCGAACGTGCCGAACAAGCGCGGCGGCGGCCTGTGTCTGGGCGGTAAAATCGCGCCAATTTTCTTCAACACCATGGAAGATGCGGGCGCGCTGCCTATCGAAGTTGATGTGTCTAACCTGAACATGGGCGACGTAATCGACGTGTACCCGTTCAAAGGCGAAGTGCGTAACCACGAGACCAACGAACTGCTGGCCAGCTTCGAGCTGAAAACCGATGTGCTGATCGACGAAGTGCGCGCCGGCGGCCGTATTCCGCTGATCATCGGTCGCGGTCTGACCACCAAAGCGCGTGAAGCGCTGGGCCTGCCGCACAGCGATGTCTTCCGTCAGGCGAAAGACGTGGCGGAAAGCACCCGCGGCTTCTCGCTGGCGCAGAAAATGGTTGGCCGCGCCTGCGGCGTTGCCGGTATCCGTCCGGGCGCTTATTGCGAACCGAAAATGACCTCCGTCGGTTCTCAGGACACCACCGGTCCAATGACCCGTGATGAGCTGAAAGACCTGGCGTGCCTGGGCTTCTCTGCAGACCTGGTGATGCAGTCCTTCTGCCACACCGCGGCCTACCCGAAGCCGGTTGACGTTACCACGCACCACACTCTGCCGGACTTCATCATGAACCGCGGCGGTGTTTCTCTGCGTCCGGGCGATGGCGTGATTCACTCCTGGCTGAACCGCATGCTGCTGCCGGATACCGTGGGTACCGGCGGTGACTCCCACACCCGTTTCCCAATCGGCATCTCCTTCCCGGCAGGCTCTGGTCTGGTGGCCTTCGCCGCCGCGACCGGCGTGATGCCGCTGGATATGCCGGAATCGGTGCTGGTGCGTTTCAAAGGTAAAATGCAGCCGGGGATCACCCTGCGTGACCTGGTCCACGCCATCCCGCTGTACGCCATCAAGCAGGGCCTGCTGACCGTGGAGAAGAAAGGTAAGAAAAACATCTTCTCTGGTCGCATCCTCGAGATCGAAGGTCTGCCGGATCTGAAAGTCGAGCAGGCGTTCGAGTTGACCGATGCCTCGGCGGAGCGTTCTGCCGCCGGCTGCACCATCAAGCTGAATAAAGAGCCGATCGTTGAGTATCTGAACTCCAACATCGTTCTGCTGAAGTGGATGATCGCCGAAGGCTACGGCGACCGCCGTACCCTGGAGCGTCGTATCCAGGGCATGGAAAAATGGCTGGCGGATCCGCAGCTGCTGGAAGCCGATGCTGACGCGGAATACGCGGCAGTGATCGACATCGATCTGGCGGATATTAAAGAGCCGATTCTGTGCGCGCCGAACGATCCGGACGATGCCCGCCTGCTGTCTGATGTGCAGGGCGAGAAGATCGACGAAGTGTTCATCGGCTCCTGCATGACCAACATCGGCCACTTCCGTGCCGCCGGTAAGCTGCTGGATAGCCACAAAGGCCAACTGCCGACTCGCCTGTGGGTGGCGCCGCCAACCCGTATGGATGCCGCGCAGCTGACCGAAGAAGGCTACTATAGCGTGTTTGGTAAGAGCGGGGCGCGTATCGAAATCCCTGGCTGTTCCCTGTGTATGGGTAACCAGGCGCGCGTGGCCGACGGCGCGACGGTGGTTTCCACCTCTACCCGTAACTTCCCGAACCGTTTAGGTACCGGCGCTAACGTCTATCTGGCCTCTGCCGAACTGGCAGCGGTGGCTTCGCTGCTCGGCAAACTGCCGACGCCGGAAGAGTACCAGACCTTCGTGGCGCAGGTGGATAAGACGGCGGAAGATACCTACCGTTATCTGAACTTCAACCAGCTGGATCAGTACACTGAAAAAGCTGACGGCGTGATCTTCCAGACCGCGGTGTAAACCATTCGGTCAGCCCGGCTGACCGTTTGGCGATAAACTCTCCAATGCCCGGTGAACATTGCATCAGCGGGCATTTTTATTTCCAAACCTCCCGCCCGCTACGCTTTTTTTCTTTCTGTCTGCTGCGATAATTACTGCATGGGTACAGTGCAGCGGTGACGCATTGCCCTTGCAGAGGAAAAGACTATGGATTACGAATTTCTGCGCGATATTACCGGAGTGGTAAAGGTGCGAATGTCGATGGATCACGAGGCGATCGGCCACTGGTTCAACGAGGAGGTGAAAGGCAATCTTGCTCTGCTGGACGAAGTGGAGCAGGCTGCGCGCACCGTGAAGGGCAGCGAGCGTTCCTGGCAGCGTGCCGGGCATGAATATACGCTGTGGCTGGATGGCGAAGAGGTGATGATCCGCGCCAATCAGCTGGAGTTTTCCGGCGACGAAATCGAGGAGGGGATGAGCTACTACGACGAAGAAAGTCTCTCTCTGTGCGGTGTTGAGGATTTCCTGCAGGTAGTCGCCGCCTATCGTGAGTTTATGCAGCAGCTTTAATGACGCCTTTTATGTCGGGTGGCGCAGAACTACAGGCCCGGCAAGCAAAAGCGCCGCCGGGCATTTCATAGATTACACGGCAGGAATATTGCGGCCGTAGTAAATCTCGCGCATCTCTTTCCATAGCAGGTCGGTAATGACCTTGCGCTCTTCGGCAGTCAACTCTTCCGGTCGGGTATGGAACATGTAGTGCTTAAGGTCGAACTCCTTGAGCAACATTTTGGTATGGAAGATATTTTCCTGATAAACGTTGACGTCGACCATGTCATACAACGACTTCATATCGTCGGACATAAAGTTCTGAATCGAATTGATTTCATGATCGATAAAATGCTTCATCCCATTGATATCGCGGGTAAAGCCGCGCACACGGTAGTCAATGGTCACAATGTCCGATTCCAGCTGGTGAATCAGATAGTTCAGCGCTTTAAGCGGGGAAATGACGCCGCACGTTGAAACTTCGATATCGGCGCGGAAGGTGCACAGGCCGCCCTCCGGATGGCTCTCCGGGTAGGTATGCACGCAGATATGGCTCTTATCGAGATGGGCGACCACGGTTTCCGGTAGCGGGCCAGGATGTTCGGTCTGGTCAATCAGCTTGGGATCGACAGGCTCTTCGCTGACCAGAATGGTCACGCTGGCGCCCTGGGGTTCATAATCCTGACGGGCGATATTCAGGATATTGGCGCCAATAATAGAACAGGTTTCTGTCAGGATCTCCGTCAGGCGATTGGCATTATAGAGTTCGTCGATATAGGCGATGTAGCCGTCGCGCTCTTCTGCCGTTTTGGCGTAACAGATATCGTAGATACAAAAACTCAGGCTTTTGGTCAGGTTGTTAAAGCCGTGCAGCTTCAATTTTTTCAATTTAGTTCACCCCCTTATTTCGCGTCACGGTGCGGACAGAGCATCATGCAGATATTGTGGTAAGGCGAAGGCCGCCGTATGGATTGCCGGATTGTAGTAACGGCAGGTCAGGTTGGCTTTGTGAAAGCGCGCCTGAATGATTTCGCTGGAGAGATGGCGCAGCGCCTCATTGTCGCTCGCCCAGGCAAAGGTCATGATCCCGCCGTAATAGGTTGGAATTGCCGCCTGGTAGAAGCTGACGTCGCGAAAATAGTGGCTTAGCTTGCGATGGCTGCCTACCGCTTCATCCTGTTGCAGGAAGCAGACGCCATTCTGGGCAACAAAGATCCCACCCGGGTTCAGGCAGCGTTTGCAGCCTTCATAAAAAGCCGAGGTGAACAGGCTTTCTCCCGGGCCGATAGGGTCGGTACAGTCCGAAATGATCACGTCAAACGTTTGCGTCGTCTGATTAACAAAATTGACGCCATCATCAATCACCAGCGTAAAGCGCGGATCGTCATAGGCGCCGGCGTTATGGTTCGGCAGGTACTGGCGGCAGAATGAAACTACCCCGGCGTCGATTTCCACCATGGTGATGGTTTCGATGCTACGGTGACGAGAGACTTCGCGCAGCATCGCGCCATCGCCGCCGCCAATGATCAACACATGCTTCGCGTTGCCGTGAGCCAGCAGCGGCACATGGGTCATCATTTCGTGATAGATGAACTCGTCGCGTTCGGTGGTTTGTACGACGCCATCCAGCGCCATCACCCGGCCAAAGGCGCGGTTATCAAAGATGATCAGATCCTGATGATCGGTTTTTTCGTGGTACAGCACGTTATCAACGCTAAAATACTGACCAAAATGGTCATGCAGCGTTTCATGCCACAGTGGATTATCGGCCACGATAAGGCTCCTCCTTCGTTAACATCTGTTACACCCGTAAAACGAGTGCAACATCATAGACAACTATAGATGAGGATGCACGGCGGTTATTGCAGCAATGAGGCAGGAATAACAGCCACCGCCCCGGAAGGGCGGTGGAGAGGATGAGGCTATTTTGCCGGCTCGGGTTGGCTATCTACTATCCGCACGGAATAAACCATGGTGGCGCCTGGCGGGATTTTTGGCGGTAATCCTTTACTGCCATAGGCCTTTTCAGGCGGGACGACGAGCGTCACAGAGCCGTGGTTCTGTAGACGCTTCAGCGGTTCGCGAAACACCGGGGGATAGGCATCCAGCTTTTGCGTAAGCGCCTGATCTTTCGCTTCCATATCGTTGATCACCGTCCCGTCCGTCAGCATCTCTTTGATCACCACGGTAACCAGGTCGTTACCGCTTATTTTTCCTTTACCCAGGTAATCGACGCGGCTGTAGACGCCCTCTTTAAAGACCACATCTTTTTTGCGCGCAAACGCCTGCTGATATTTCTTGCCGGCACTGATGTTTTTCTGCTCTATTTTATTCAGGTTCTGAAAAACCTGCTGTGACACATCAAACAGCGCCTTGTTACGTTCCTGCTCTCCGAGACGAAGCTGGCCGCGAAAGGCATCTTCGATGCCCTGCAGCACCAGGCCTGCGTCGACGGTAACTCCCTGAGTGCGACGGGTGGTAAGGACGTTGAGCGCCTCGCTTCCCATCGAGGCGCCGATCGCATAAGCCTGCTGTTCTCCCGATGCGCTGAGTTTGGCGGCGGCGCTCTCGCCGCTGCGCGTTTTGGACTGTACAGAAAGCTGCGTTCTCAGCAGTTCGATTTCATCTTCTTTCATCCGTAGCTGGGCGTTGTCTTTATCCGCCTGCAGGCGATAGGCTGCCACTATGGCCGCCATCTCTGGTGGCTCATTTTTTGGCGCAGCGGCGTCGTTAGCGGGGCCATGCGGCGCTTTATCCGCGGCGGCCAGCCGGGTGGACAGCGATTGTTTATCGGCGTTAAGGGCTTTGACCTGATCGAGGGCAGCCTGCTGCGTCTTTTCCGCAGCGGCGAGGCGAATAGTCAGCGACTGCTTATCGGCGTTAAGGGCCTTAACCTGCTCGAGGACGGCCTGTTTCTCTTTTTCCGCGGCGGCCAGCCGGGTCGTCAGCGGCTGTTTGTCAGCGTTAAGCGCTTTAGCCTGGTCAAGAGCGGCCTGCTGCGCCTTCTCCGCAGCGGCGAGGCGAATAGTCAGCGACTGCTTATCGGCGTTAAGGGCCTTAACCTGCTCGAGGACGGCCTGTTTCTCTTTTTCCGCGGCGGCCAGCCGGGTCGTCAGCGGCTGTTTGTCAGCGTTAAGCGCTTTAGCCTGGTCAAGAGCGGCCTGCTGCGCCTTCTCCGCAGCGGCGAGGCGAATAGTCAGCGACTGCTTATCGGCGTTAAGGGCCTTAACCTGCTCGAGGACGGCCTGTTTCTCTTTTTCCGCGGCGGCCAGCCGGGTCGTCAGCGGCTGTTTGTCAGCGTTAAGCGCTTTGACCTGCTCAAGAGCGGCCTGTTTCTCTTTTTCCGCAGCGGCCAGTTGGGTCATTAGCGCGTGTTTATCTTTATTAAGCGTGGTAAAGCTGGCGCTGAGGCGTTTATTTTCAGCTTCGGCTTGCTGAATCTGCGTCGTTAATTGCTGGATCTGCTGACGCGCCGCGGCCTGGCTTTGCTGTAGATTATTATTCTGCACAACGCCTGCTTTTTTTATTAATGCCTCTTTTTCTGCAGTAGCGGCGCTTAAGGCGACCTGTAATTCATTAATTCTCTTATTCAACGCCGCTTGCTCATTCGCTCCGGCAGTATCCGTTTGCGGCGTAGCGGCAAGCTGTTTTTTTAATTGCTGTATAAGCTTATCTTTTTGTGCAATCGCCGCCTGCTGGCTGGTGATTCTTTTTTGTAATTGTGAGGTGTTGGTACCGGTTTTTTTATTATCTGCGCTCTGGCGGCTTTCTTGTGTTTGTTTTGCGCTTGCGGCATCGTTTTTTTCTTGCGCCTGAGATTGCTGGGTTTGCTGTTGGGCGTAATCAAGAAAGGCCGGCGCGGCGCCGGCGGTGAAGGGGGTTGAAAGCGCCAGCGCAGCGACGAGCATCAGCAGGGGCGCGTTGAGGGTCAGCGTGGCGGCTCTGTTCATGGCTGTTTGCTTTCACCACGCTGTACCAGGCTATCGATCAGCGTTTTCTGGATATCGGCGCACAGTTTGATGGATTTAAACTGATACATGGAGTCAATGCCAAGCCGGGTAGGATCCGCCACTTTCTCGCGCACGCTATTGTATTGTGACGCCGCGCGCACTAAAGCGTTAAAGTCATTGCTGAGTTTAGTGGCTTGCTGTGGGTTAACCTCTTTTAGCGAATCCAGCGCCTGGCGACAGGATTCAATGCGCGCTTGTTCGCTGGCCGCCCGCTCCTGCTCTGCCTGCTGCTGTGACGTCAGCGGCGTGGCGATCGGTTTAACCGGCTGGCGGGAAGAGGTATTGCTACAGCCGGCTACTAACAGCGCGGCGAGTGGGATAACACGAAGAGTCAGCGAGATATTCACAATTTCAGTCCATGAAGTAGGTATATTTTTACCGGATTCTAGAAGGGTGCTTTTTATTTTGCAATATATGAATAATGATATTTTATTAGTTTTTTAGTCATTCTTCATTATTATGAGTTTACTTTATTTGGCAAATTGATAGGTTCGCAATTAAATAAGGTTTGTTTATATACAATAATAAATATAAATATTTAAAGGGGGAAATTGAAATGCTAAAGGCGCGGAGCGTTGCCGCCCGCGCAGGGAATTATTTAACGTAAGCCAGCAGGCTGAGCGAATCGCGGGCCAGCGCTTTACATTTTTTCGCCGTCGGAATGTTAATGCCGCTAAGATCGCGATAGCTGTCTTCGCCAAGCGCTTTCATGTTGTAGCTGTCATAGTTGCTCAGGTCCCACTGGTTCTGTTGGGCAAAGAACACCAGCGCGCGACGGATCTGCGTGTTGGGCAGGTTCTGGTAGCCACAGTCGTTTTTCAGAAACACAAAAACCGCGGTTAAATCAGCCATATCTTCCGCTTCGGATTCGCTGAGCGCGTAGCTGTTGGCGGAGAGAGCAAGCAGGCTGCCGAGTACCATTGTTCTGAAAAGCGTCTTCATTTTTTCTACCATTAGATCACCGACGCTTCAAATTAGCATACTTCTTTACACAGCGCCGATCTTTATTCTTACTCTTCTGCTTGACCTTCCCGTTACGGTAGGGTTTAAGCTCAAATATTCGCCCGCAGAATAAAAGGATGTGAATATGCAACGTCGAGACTTCCTCAAACTGACCGCCGCGGTCGGCATGGCCAGCGCATTGCCGTTATGGAGCCGGGCGGTCTTTGCCGCCAGTCGCCCGGCTCTGCCGATACCGTCGCTGTTAGCCGCCGATGCGCGCAACCGCATCGCGCTCAGGATCCA
>ERZ791858.1895-NODE-1895-length-10129-cov-12.094898_pt1 | contig 10129 bp, 9 predicted proteins | sample MGYA00510284_ERZ791858 | MGnify/ENA primary metagenome ERZ791858 (study PRJEB30046, sample SAMN00792077) | human gut metagenome | study: EMG produced TPA metagenomics assembly of the A metagenome-wide association study of gut microbiota in type 2... | reverse complement strand
AAAGACCCTTCTGGAGCTGCCCCGGGTCATGTTCGGTGCGCTGGAGCAGGACACTGCCCGCCGCATTGCTGCCACGCAGGACGCGGGCTTTGCCGGATACGAGGTCAGTAACATCGCCCATCTGCGGCTGTGCCGCGGCCTGCCCATGACCGGCGGCTTTGGACTGAACATCACCAACAATGTGGCGGCACAGTTCTATGCAGAGCAGGGACTTTCCAGCCTGCTCATCCTGCCGGAGGTAAAAGACAGCGATATTGCGTCCATTGCGCCCACCCGGAACGGTAAGCCTGTGCCCACCGGCGTGATGATCTACGGTCATATGCCGCTGATGCTCACCCGCGCCTGCCCGCTGCAAAATATCCATGACTGTGCCCACTGCGATAAGACCGGCGTGCTGACCGACCGCAAGGCCAAAAAGTTCCCGGTGCGGTGCGGCCTTGGAGTGCGCACCATCTATAACCCGGTGCCCATCTACATGGGTGATAAGCCCGGCGCACTGGCGGTGGACTATGGCGTGGCCTACTTTACGCTGGAATCCCGCGAGGAAGCGGCGCAGATCTTGGACAGCATCCGCACCCACGCCCCCTTTGAGGGCGATTTTACCCGCGGTCTGTATTTTAAGGGTACAAACTGACAAAACACCGGAAGTGCCCCAAGCTTTGCCTGTGAAAAAAGAAAAACGAAACGAGGTTATACGATGGAACCCATCACTGTAAAATATAAGGTACTGGATGCCCGGGCAAAAGTGCCCGCCTATGCCACCCCCGGCGCAGCTGCCGCTGACCTGTGCGCTGTGCTGGACGCACCACTGACCGTTGCCCCCATGCAGCGGGTGCTGGTGCCCACCGGCCTTGCCATCGAGCTGCCCGGCGCCCATAGTGTGGCGCTGGTGTATGCCCGCAGCGGCTTGTCCATCAAGCACGGCCTGTGCATGGCCAACGGCGTGGGTGTGGTGGACAGCGACTACCGCGGCGAGCTGAAGGTGCCCATGGTCAATCTGGGTGCCGAGGCTTATACCATTCAGCCCGGCGAGCGGGTAGCGCAGCTGTGCATCGCCCCGGTGTACACCGCCGCCTTTGTGCCCGCCGAGGAGCTGGGCGACACCCAGCGCGGTGTGGGCGGCTTTGGCTCTACCGGAAAATAACCCTCTTCGTCAATGCTTCGCATTGACACCCGAGAGGGGAGAATTTAAAAGAGTAAACCGATTGATGAAAAAAGCTCTCCCCTTCGGGAGAGCGGTCACCGCAGGTGACTGAGAGGGTTTTATGAATCATTTGATCTTAGCCTCCGGCAGCCCCCGCAGACGGGAGCTGCTTTCCCTGTATACCACCGATTTCACGGTCTGTGTCAGCGATTTTGATGAGAGCGCCGTCACTGCCCCCACTCCGGCGCAGCTGGTGGAGCAACTGGCCATCGGTAAGTGCCTTGCAGTGGCAAAACAGCACCCGGATGCCGTGGTCATCGGCTGCGACACCGTGGTGGACGTGGACGGCGCTGTGTTCGGCAAGCCCCATGACGCAGAGGATGCCAAGCGGATGCTGCGCGCGCTCTCCGGCAAGACCCATCAGGTGCACACCGGCGTGTGCATTGCAAAAGGGGACAGGGCAGAGCATTTTGTGGACAGCTGCAAGGTGACCTTTTTCCCGCTGGGGGAGGAAGAAATCGCGTTCTACGCTGCTACCCCGGAGCCCTACGATAAGGCCGGTGCCTATGCCATTCAGGGGCGCGCGGCCCTGTGGCTGGACCGCATCGAGGGCGACTATTACACCATTATGGGGCTGCCGGTCAGCCGCACCGTACAGACGCTGGCGCATTTTTTGTGAGAAAAATGGAAAAATGATAGAAAACTTGCCGAAACGCTTGAGAAATGGAGCACTTGCGGCTATAATAGAACCGTGTTATTCTGCGCAGGAGGGACTGTTTGCAGCAGGCCGTCCGGCATTCTGGGATAGATTTAAGGAACGATCGTAAGGAGATTTGGAACAATGAGTTTTCTGTCAAAGGACGTTGGCATTGATTTGGGTACTGCCAATACTCTGGTCTACATGAAGGGCAAGGGCATCATCATGCGCGAGCCCTCGGTCGTGGCGGTGGACACCAAGACCGACGAGGTGCGCTGCGTGGGCGGCGAGGCAAAGGCTGTCATCGGCCGTACCCCCGGCAGCATCGTGGCGGTGCGTCCCCTGAAGGACGGCGTTATCGCCGATTTCGACATCACGGCCAATATGCTGGAGAACTTCCTCAAAAAGGCCTGCGGCAACAGCATGTTCTCCCGTCCCCGGGTGGTCATCTGCATTCCCTCCGGCGTTACCGAGGTGGAGCGCCGCGCTGTGCGCGAGGCTACCCTGAAGGCCGGCGCCCGTCAGGTGTCTGTCATTGAGGAGCCCATGGCAGCTGCCATCGGTGCAGGCCTGCCCATCAGCGAGCCCACCGGCAGCATGATCGTGGATATCGGCGGCGGCACGGCGGAGATCGCCGTCATCTCTCTGGGCGGCATCGTGGCTTCCCGCAGCGTGCGCATGGCCGGCGATATGTTCGATCAGGCCATCATTGCCTTCATCAAGCGCAAGTACAACCTGCTCATCGGTGAGCGGACTGCCGAGCAGATCAAGATCGAGATCGGCTCTGCCTATGCACTGGACCCGGAGCTGACCATGGAGATCAAGGGCCGCAACCTTGTAGACGGTCTGCCCAAGAACATCGTGGTGCACTCTGAGGATGTGCGCGGCGCGCTGCTGGAGTGTCTGGTCAAGATCACCACCGCCATCAAGGAGACGCTGGAGCGCACCCCGCCGGAACTGAGCGCAGATATCATCGACCGCGGCATCACCCTGACCGGCGGCGGCGCTTTGCTGCGCGGCCTGGATCAGCTGATCCAGAGCGAGACCGGCATTGATGTGCATATTGCGGAGGACCCGCTGGACTGCGTGGCCAAGGGTGCCGGTGCAGTGCTGGATCATGTGGATGTGCTGCATGACGTGCTGGACACCGATGGAGGACATATGTAAGAGCGGCTCTCTGCGGAGAGTGTTGCTCGGAATGCGGAAAAGTTTCAGACACAGCAGCTGTGCGTTTTTCCGCTGCAAACACTGCATCTTGCGCGGATGGCACGGCTGTCCGCGCTTTTTTCATGCAAAGGCCTGCGGTAGGGCGCGGGCATCCCGACAGGAGGGAAGCACCCTTTGAAAGATTTTTTTGATACTTGGAAATTCAAGATTCTCGTGGCCGTGGCGGTGTTTCTGGTGGGCATCATGGCCTATGCCGGTGCCAACGGACGCCTGACCGCTGCCCCGCAGGAACTGCTGGGCGTGATCCTGACCCCCTTCCAGAAGGCGGGGGCTGTGGTCAGCGGCGGTGTGGGCGCGATGTGGGAAAAATATGCCAGCATCGACAAGGTCATGGAACAGAACGAGCAGCTGACGGCGGAAAACGCCGAGCTGCGTCAGCAGATGGTGGATTATGACCGCATCAAGGCTGAAAACGAGGCCTACAAGGCACTGGCCAACATTCAGGAAAAGAACAGCAATGCCACCTATGTGTCCGGCTTTGTCATTGGCCGCGACCCGCTGGACGAGTTCGGCGGCTTCACGCTGGACAAGGGCACCGCAGACGGCGTAGCGGTGAACGATGCGGTCATCAGTGACCGGGGCTATCTGCTGGGCATGGTGGTAGAGGCTGATCCGACCAGCTGCAAGGTGATGACCATTCTGCACCCCAGCTTCAACGCGGCGGGCGTGGTATCCCGCACCCGGGAAAACGGCATTCTGAACGGCAATACCACCTATGCAGCGGACGGCCTGTGCACCCTGACCAATCTGGAGCGCAGCACCGAGACCCATGCGGGGGATCAGGTCATCACCACCGGTCTGGGCGGGGTGTTCCCCCCGGATCTTCTGGTGGGTACGGTGCAGGACGTGGTGCCGGAGACCAGCGGCAAATCCTCCATTGCGGTGGTGCGCCCCGGTGCCGACCCCCGCACCGCCAAGCACGTTTTTATCGTTACTGCGTACTAAGGAGGACACACTGCTATGGAATCTCGCCGCAGGCGCAGCCGCAGCCAGCTGCTGAAGTGGGGCTGTTATGTGCTGGCGCTGTTTGTGTGCGCCGCTTTGCAGACCACGCCCGGGCTGTTTCAGCTGGGGGAGGCAAAGCCGCTGCTGGTGCTGCCGCTGTGTCTGGCGGTGGCGGTATTTGAAGGAGAATTTGCCGGAGCACTGCTGGGCACGGTGGGCGGCCTTTTGTGGGATTGCACGGCCGGACGCACGGTAGGTATGCTGGCGCTGGAGCTGCTGTTGCTCTGCTTTGCGGTATCGGTGCTGGTACAGTTGTATCTGCAGGTGAACCCCGGCAATTTTGCCGCAGTAAGCACCGCAACAGCGCTGGTGGTACTCTCGCTGGACTGGCTGTTTTTCTACTATATGCCGGGTTATACCGGCGCAGCGCTGCGGTATGTCACCTTTGTACTGCCCGGCGCGGTGCTGACCATCCCGGCAGCGCTGCTGGCCTTCTGGCTGGTGCAGCACATCCATGACGGGTTCAGGATCGACAACGGTGTGGTCTAGCCCGTAAAAGGAGAACCAGATGAACGAAAATGAACGCAAGGTCGTGGTGCGGCGGATGCTGCTGCTCATCGCAGTGGCCTGCACCATCATGGGGCTGTACACCTTCCGGCTGATCTTTTTGCAGCTGGTCAACGGGGACGACTTTAAGGCAAAAGCCACCAACACCACGGATTATAAGTTTACGGTCACCGCTGCGCGCGGCGATATCGTGGACAGCACCGGCAAGCACATCGCTACCACCAGCACCGGTTATAATGTGGTGCTGAACAAGCTGCAGATGGGGGATCAGGATCTGGACACCATGCTGCAGCAGATCGTGGAGCTTTTGCGCAAGAACGATGAAAAATGGCTGGACACCCTGCTCATCAGCGAGCCGGATGCCGCCGGAAACTATACCTTTACGGACAGCGCCGACAGTGCCAGCGACCAGAAAACGCTGGCAGACATGAAGGAGACGCTGGGTCTGCAGCAGTACGCCACCGCCAACGATGTGATGGAGATGCTGGTGGAGAAAAACCAGCTGGAAAGTTTCTCACTGCCGTGGCAGCGGGTGCTGGCGGGTATCCATTACGAGATGGACCGACAGGCCTTTTCCAACGTAAATAACTTTGTTATGGCTGAAAACGTCAGTCAGGCGACGGTGGCGACCATCAAGGAGCATTCCCTCACGCTGCCGGGCGTGGAGATCGTGGAGACCAGCACCCGCAGCTATGAGCAGGGCGATATCCTGCCCGCTGTGCTGGGGCGCGTGGGCAAGATCACCGCCGAAAAGTGGAAGGTGACCGACGAAAACGGTCAGGTGACCTATCCGCTCAAGGAAAAAGGCTATAACATGAACGATGTGATCGGCATCTCCGGCCTTGAGTCCGTGTACGAGGATGAGCTGCGCGGCAAGGACGGCGTGGAGACCATCACCCGTAATTCGGACGGCGTGATCGTGGACACCAAGATCACCACCGTGCCGGAGCCGGGGCATACCGTGCAGTTGACCATCAACAGCGACTTTCAGCGGGCGGTGGACAAGGCACTTGCCAATAACATCGATATGATCAACCGGGTGTACAACACCGGCGATATGAAAGCCGCTGCTGGTGCTGCGGTGGTGCTGAATGTGAAGGACGGCAGCGTGCTGGCGGCCTCCAACTACCCCAGCTTTGACCAGAACCTGTACGCCACCAACTATTCGGAGTACAGCGCCGACCCCAGCCTGCCCCTGTTCAACCGGGCGCTGCAGGGCCTGTACACCCCCGGCTCCACCTTTAAACCCGCGGTGGCAGTGGCGGCGCTGGACAGCGGCCTCATCAACCAGTACTCCACCGTCAACTGCACCGGCGTGTATACCTATTATAAGGATTACCACCCCCGCTGCACCCGCCACGGCCACAGCGGCAACATTGATGTGGTCACCGCTATCAAGTGGAGCTGCAACATCTTCTTCTACGATGTGGGACGCCGTCTGACCAGTGACGTCTACGATGCCTACGCCTACAAGCTGGGGCTTGGTCAGCGCACCGGCGTGGAGGTAAACGAGGCTTTGGGACGCCTGACCAAAAAAACGGATAAAAACTACACCTCCTCGCTGGATATTCAGGCTGCTATCGGGCAGGGCAACACGGTGGTAAGCCCCATCCAGCTGGCTACCTACGCCGCCACACTGGCCAACAACGGCGTGCGCTACCGCACCCACTTCGTTAAGGCCATTCTGGATACCAACACCGGCGAGGTACTCAGCGAGACCCAGCCGGAGGTGATGGATATCATCGAGGGCAACGGCAACACCTTTGAGCTGGTGCGGCAGGGCATGAAACAGGTGCCCAGCACCATCAGCGGCAAGATCTCCAGCTACCCCATTGCCATCGCCTGCAAGACCGGTACTCCCCAGCGCAGCGAGACTTATGCCTCTGGCAAGCACTACCTGAACGCCATGATGATCGCTTACCTCCCGGCAGACGACCCGGAGATCGCCATCGGCATCACGGTGGAGTACGGCGGCTACGGTGCCCGCACCGGTGATCTGGTGGTGGATATCGCCAACGCCTACTTTGCCATGAAGGACGGCACGCTGGAGGTAGACCCCTATGTGGACCCGCGCACCGTGGCACAGGAGGACGCCGCAGCATCGGATACCGCCGCCCAGACCGCTCCGGATGCTGCAAATGATGCACAGACCGATACCACAGCCGCGGAGCCGCAGCAGGCAACTGCCCCCGCAGGGGTGATAGAGGAAGAAAATAACGATGCACTGCTTGCGCAGTAAGGCGCAGCTGCGTGCAAAGCAGTGAATTTGAACGAAAATTTGAATATTGTGTCCAAAAACCTGTTGTAAATGAGTTGCGTTTGTGATATCATGTATAGCAAAGGAAATTTAGCAAGTGTTTTATATACAAATGTTTCAATAGAGGAGAGATCTACAGATGACGATTGCCCTGATCGCGCATGACTCCAAAAAGGAGCTGATGGTTCAGTTCTGCACGGCGTACTGCCGCATTCTGAGCCAGCATAAATTGGTGGCGACCGGCACTACCGGTAAACTGATTTCCGAGGCCACCGGCCTGCAGGTACAGCGTTTTCTGGCCGGTGTGCAGGGCGGTGACCAGCAGATCGCGTCCCGCATTGCCTGCAACGAGATCGACCTGCTGCTGTTCTTCCGCGACCCCATCAATGCCAAGCCCAGCGAGCCGAATGAGATGACTCTGCTGCGCCTGTGCGATGTGCACAACATCCCCATGGCTACCAACATCGCCACCGCCGAGGTGCTGATCCACGGCCTCGAGCGCGGAGATCTAGACTGGCGCGATATCGTGCACCCCCAGAACTAAAGTATGTAAAAAAGAAGCGCTGCATCGTACAGATGCGGCGCTTCTTTTTGCGTAGAAAGCGGTTGGCTCAGACTGTTCCGTTCACTTTAAAATCCTGTGCCATCTCCTGCACATCAGCGGCGGTAAACTCGCCCAAGGGCAGCAGCAGCCGGGCAAGGGTATCCTGCGGCAGCGCTGCCAGTGCGGCGCTCTCGTCCAGTGCAGCGTCCACAGCAGGGCAGACGGTGTGCACACCATCGCTGCCCAGCTCCACCCGGGCGTGGTGCCCGGTGGCAATGTACTGGATGCCCAGCCGGTCAGCCGCTGCAAGCAGGGCGGGGAAGCGCAGGTCGGCCGGGGCAGCGGTCTCCTCAGCCAGCTGGCTGGCCAGTTCGCTGGCATTCAGGGTGATGCACTCGATGCCCAGAGCCTTGGCGGCTTCCTTGGCGGCATCCACAACGGGGTCATCGGTGCACAGACGCACCACAGCGCCCATCACCGCAAAGCCCTGCTGCTGTAAAATGCGGACAGCTGCTTTGCAGCCCGTGCCGCCGCACAGGCCCACCAGCACCTTGTCCTGCTGTTCATAGGTATCGAACCCGCTGCCGGGCAGAAATGTATCGCTCATCGTCCCTGTCTCCCTCCGTGTGCCTGACTTTGTGCCACGGCCAGCTGGTCGCAGCGCTCGTTTTCCGGGTGGCCTGCATGGCCCTTGACCCAGACATAAGTGATCTTGTGCCGGGCTTCCTGCTCCAATGCCTGTTCCCACAGGTCGGGGTTCAGGGCAGGGGAGCCGTCGGACTTTTTCCAGCCCCGGCGCTTCCAGCCCCTGGCCCAGCCCTTTTCCAGCCCGTTGATGACGTACTGGCTGTCAGAGCACAGCCGCACCTCACAGGGCTCCTTGAGCTGGCGCAGGGCCTCGATAAAGGCGGTCAGCTCCATCCGGTTGTTGGTGGTGGAAGCATCGCCGCCGCTGAGCTCTTTTTCGTAGACCTTGCCGTTGAAGCGGTAGCGCAGCACTGCACCCCAGCCGCCCGGGCCGGGGTTGCCGCTGCACGCGCCATCGGTGTAAACTTCGACTTGTTTCATCTGTTTCTCCCGGAACTTGAATTTTTGGATACTTTTATTTAGAGCTATTTTTCCGGTTCTGTCAAGAGGAAAACGTATCATCCCCGGCTTTTCCGGCAAAGCTTTGAATTGACAAAGTGGACAAGAAATACTATACTGTTTGTAACAAAATGCGTATAGGGGCGCACCGGTGCGGTGTGTCCGGCCGGAACGGGGCAGTGCCGCGGTCGCATCGAACAGATGGACTGACAGGGCAGAAATTACTCCGTTCCGGCCATCCCAGTGCCGAAAACGGGCATGGAAGCGAAAAATTCTATACGATGGTTTCGATGGGAGCGGCGGTGCGTTTGCTGCTCCTTCACAGCAGACAGGCCGCTCGCAAAGGGGTGTGCCTGCGTTTTGTAATTGATTTTGGAGGTACCGCATGGCACAGGTCAAAGAACAGAACCCGGCTCAGGCTCAGAACAATCCGAACAGAAACAGTGAATCCGGCGGGGAAAAGCGTACCCGCACCCGCCGCCCTTATTATAACCGGCGGCCCCGCCGCGCACAGCAGCCCAAGGAGGCCGCTGTGCCCATCCACATCTACCCGCTGGGCGGTCTGGGTGAAGTGGGCAAGAACATGACCGTGTACGAGTGCAACGGGGATATGATCATTGTGGACTGTGGCCTTGTGTTCCCGGACAGTGAGATGTACGGCGTGGACATGGTCATCCCTGACTTTACCTTTGTGGTGCAGAATAAGGACAAGATCAAGGGCCTGCTCATCACCCACGGCCACGAAGACCACATCGGCAGCATTCCCTACCTGCTGCAGAAGTTTGATCTGCCCATCTACGGCACCCGGTTGACCTGCGGCCTCATCCGGAACAAGCTGGAAGAGTTTGGCCTGGCGGGCAAGACCAAGTTCGTGGAGATCACCCCCAAACAGAAGATCAAGCTGGGCTGCTTTACCGTGGAGCCCATCCATGTCAACCACTCCATCCCCGATTCCGTGGCCTTTGCCATTGACAGCCCCGCCGGAACGATCATCCAGACCGGCGACTTCAAGATCGATTACACCCCGCTGGCCTGCGGCGTGACCGACCTGACCACCCTTTCGGAGTATGGTCAGAAGGGTGTGCTGGCTCTGCTGAGCGATTCCACCAACGCCGAGCGCCCGGGCTTTACTGCCACGGAGCAGAAGGTGGCCGCCGGTGTCCGCAACCTGTTTGCCCGTGCCCGGAACAAGCGTATCATCATTGCGACCTTTGCGTCCAACATCTACCGCGTCCAACAGATCATCGACCTGGCCGTGGAGGATGGCCGCAAGGTGGCCTTCAGCGGCCGCAGCATGGTCAACAATACCGCCATGGCTCAGGAGCTGGGCTATATGCACATCCCGGAAGGCACCCTCATCAGCATCGATGAGATAAACCAGTATCCGCCGGAACAGGTGGTGCTGGTGACCACCGGCAGTCAGGGCGAGCCTCTGAGCGCCCTGAGCCGGATGGCTTCCTGCAGCCACCGTCAGGTGCGCGTCGGCCCCGGCGACTTCATCATCATCTCGGCCAAGCCCATCCCCGGCAACGAGAAGAGCGTGACCAAGATCGTCAACGGTCTGCTCCTGCTGGGCGCAGAGGTCATCTATGAGGGGATGTACGACGTCCACGTCTCCGGCCACGCCTGTCAGGAAGAGCAGAAGCTGATGCTCACCCTGAC
>ERZ791858.1891-NODE-1891-length-10134-cov-2.396567_pt1 | contig 10134 bp, 8 predicted proteins | sample MGYA00510284_ERZ791858 | MGnify/ENA primary metagenome ERZ791858 (study PRJEB30046, sample SAMN00792077) | human gut metagenome | study: EMG produced TPA metagenomics assembly of the A metagenome-wide association study of gut microbiota in type 2... | reverse complement strand
GATGGTCAGCGCTGATCTGGTCGATGAACCGGCCGATCATGGAGTGCTCGCTGGTGCCGATCAGATACAGGTCCTCGCCCTCAATTTTATACATCATGGCGTCCATATCCGTCTGGCTCATAACGCCCTCCACCACGTTGCCGTGGATCATGAAGGGGGGGATGCAGTAGGTGAAGCCCTTGGAGATCATGAAGTCCCGGCCATAAGCCAGCACAGCCTCGTGGAGACGGGCAATGTCACCCAGCAGGTAGTAGAAGCCGGAGCCGGAGACACGGCCGGCGGCGTCCATATCAATGCCGTCAAAGCTCTCCATAATGTCCGTGTGATAGGGGATGGGGAAGTCAGGCACCTTGGCCTCGCCGAAGCGCTGGACCTCTACGTTGGCGGAATCGTCCGGGCCGATGGGCACGGAGGGGTCAATGATCTGGGGGATCTGGAGCATGATGTGGTGGACCTTCTCGTCCAGCTCAGCTTCCAGCTTTTCCAGAGCGGCCAGCCGCTCAGCCTCATCGGTGACCTGCTTCTTCACAGCCTCGGCCTCAGCCAGCTTGCTGGGGTCCTTCTTGGCCTGACCCATCAGCATACCGACCTGCTTGCTCAGGCGGTTGCGATCGGAACGGAGCTGGTCTGCCTCCTGAATGTTGGCCCGGCGCTGGCTGTCCAGCTCGATGACCTCATCCACCAGGGGCAGCTTCTCGTCCTGGAACTTCTTCTTGATGTTTTCCTTCACAATGTCGGGATTTTCCCGGATAAACTTAATGTCGAGCATAGTTCATTCTCCTTGATCGATTTGATCGAAATAATTGTAATGATAATGTTTACTTGTTTAAGATCGCTTCTTTTAATTCCTGATACCGCTGGGCCGGAGGCGTAACGCCTTCCGTATTGGTGCTGGGCAGAAGCTCGTCCAGATGCTGGTCGCTGATCTCCTGAAGGGTCAGGAGGCAGCCGTCCAGATTTCCGGTGAGATACTCCTGCTGAAGATTGTAGAGGGCCAGCAGCGCCTGAGACGTTTTCTCCAGATCGGAGATGCTGTCGGAAATGACCTTCAGCTCCTCCTTGGCCTCATCCCGTTCTGCTTCTGTTTCATCCAGCCGCTTCTGCAGCTCAATGATCTGTTCCTGTGTTGTCTGGATCTCCTGAATGGCGGAGACGGAATTCTGTAATTGCCCCAGTGCCTCCGTGTTGCTCCGCTGATGGGACAGCATGGAGAGGAACATCAGCAGGAATGCCGCCAGAAACAGGATCAGAATATAGATAATAACGGGTTTCTTGCCGGTTTCCGGCGTTTCTGAGGATGCGGGCGTCACCTCGCCTCCGTCAGCTCGTTTTTCAAATTTCATGCATGAGGTCCTTTCTTTAATTGTGAGACCTTGATGACGGCCAAAGCGTCCAGCAGGTCGTTCAGATCGTCCACACCGTAATATTCCAGCTCGATCCGACCTTTTTTGCGGCCGGGAACGATCTTCACACCGCGGCACAGCCGGGCCTTCAACTCATTTTGGGCCTCTGCCAGATAATCCACCTCGTCAGGATCTTTGTCCTGCGCCTCTTTCTTCTCGGCGGAAAGCCGTGTGACCAGAGCCTCTGTCTGCCGGACGGAGAGTCCGCCGCTGACAATGGCGTTGGCCGCGCTTTCCTGCAGGGAAGGGGAGAGGGGAACCAAAGCCCGGGCGTGACCGGCGGAAAGTTTGCCCTCCTCCACCAGCTTTCGGACGGAGGGCGTCAGTCCCAGCAGCCGCAGGGCATTGGTCACGGCGCTGCGGGATTTGCCTACCCGCTGGGCGGCCTCCTCCTGCGTCATGTGGTAGGATTCGATCAATGACTGAAAACCGGCGGCTTCCTCCATGGGATTCAGGTCCTCTCGCTGGAGGTTTTCGATCATGGCCAGCTCGGCCGCCTTGCGGTCATCGGCCTCGATCACGATGACCGGAACCTCCTGTAAGCCAGCCAGCCGGGCTGCCCGCCAGCGACGTTCTCCGGCAATGATCTGATAGTAGCCGGATGACAGCTTTCGCACGGTTAACGGCTGAATGATGCCGTGCTGTGAAATGGAATCCGCCAGTTCCTGGAGAGATTCATCATCAAAGCGCTTCCGGGGCTGTGATGAGCAGGTCTCCACCTGTGAAATGGGAAGTGACAGACTGCCGCTGGACTCGGTTTTCATCACGTCGTCGCCTAAAAGGGCGCCGAGTCCTCTGCCGAGACCAGAGGGCTTTTTTGATGCCATAGAAACGCTCCTTTCTACTGTTTTTTCAGGAACTCAACTGCGAGTGCCTGATAGGCCTCCGCACCGCGGGAGGTGCGGTCATAGGCCGTGATGGGCTTTCCGTGGCTGGGCGCCTCAGAGAGCCGGACGTTCCGGGGGATCACTGTGGCGTAGACCTTGCCGGGGAAGTAGTGCTTGACCTCTTCCGCCACCTGCATGGCCAGATTGGTGCGCCCGTCGAACATGGTCAGCAGAACGCCTTCCAGCGCCAGCTTCGGGTTCAAAGAGCGCCGCACAATGCGAACCGTGTTCATCAGGTCGCTGAGACCTTCCAGAGCGAAATACTCGCCCTGAACCGGAACCAAAATGCTGTCAGCAGCACAGAGGGCGTTCAGCGTCAAAAGCTCCAAAGACGGCGGGCAGTCAATGAAAATGAAGTCATATTCCGCCGCCAGCTGGTCCAGCGCGTCCTTCAGAAGAAATTCGCGGCGGTCCATGCCGATGAGCTCGATGCCAGCGCCGGCCAGTGCCTTGTTGGAGGGGAGCACGTCTCCGTATCGGGTGTGCACCACCGCGTCAGCGGCGGGCACATCGGAGACCAGCACCTCGTAAATGCCTTTGGAAACGGTTTTGTCCACGCCCATGCCGGAAGTGGAATTGGCCTGTGGGTCAAAGTCGCAAAGCAAGACGCGCTTGCCCTGCTCCGCCAGAGCTGCCGCCAGATTGACACAGGTGGTGGTTTTGCCCACGCCGCCTTTTTGGTTTACGATGGAAATGATTTTTGCCACAGGCCACCTGCTTTCCGGGCCACAGCCCTGTTTGATGCACGGCATAAGTGCCATGGAGCATTGCGGTGCAATGACTCAGCAAATAGTATTATAACAAGGAGCCTGCGGTGTTTCAAGGCGTTCCTGTAAAAAAATGCGGTTTTGCAGTATTTTTTATAAAAACAGTTTTTTGAAAATTCAAATTCTACTGGTTTCACGTGAAACATTTTGTTGGCGGCGGCTGTAAAGGAAACTCCGCTGACAAAAGTCAGCGGAGTTGTTTCACGTGAAACATGAAGCGGAAGCGAGAGTGCTTCACGGCAGATCGGTTTGCAGCAGCAGTCCGCTGCGGGGCGGCAGTGTCAAGGGGATTGCATTGTCAACCGGCGTGAAGCACTGCCCGGTAAGCAGATCCCGGGCAGGCGGTGCGGGCCAGGGCAGCGACAAGGCCTGAGACACATCAGCGGCATTGACCACAGTGGTCAGAAGCTGGCCATCCAGCTCCCGGGCAAAGATCAGCAGGGGACCGGAGGTCCAGATCCAATGAAGAACGCCGGCTTGCAGTGCCGGGAAGGAGCGCCGGAACCGGGCCAGTTCCGCAAAGTGCGCTTTGAGATCAGTATCTTCCTGCTCCCAAGGATAGCCGGCCCGGTTAAAGGGATCTTCCCAACCCTCCATAGCAGCTTCATCTCCGTAATAGACGGTGGGCGCGCCGGGGAAGGTAAAGAGAATCAGTGCCGCCAGCCGCAGCCGCTCCAAACCGATCTGACGCTGGGTGGGGGAGAGGCGGTACGCTGCCCGGTCTGCCTTGCTGTCCGGTACGTTGTCTGCGCCTAAAACGGTAAGGATGCGAGGGGTATCGTGGGTGCCAAGGAAGTTCATCATGGAGAGGAATGCCTCCGGCGGGTAGTTTTCCCGGAGGGCTTCCAGTGTTTCCCGGAAATCGTCGGCATTCCCGCCTCGCAGGTAGGCGATGAGAGCCGTGCGGAAGGGGTAGTTCATCACGCCGTGCAGCTCGTGGCCAAGCAGATAGCGCCGTCGCTGGGAATAGGCCACCTTGGTGGTGGCGTCCTCCCAGACCTCGCCCAAAAGGAAGCTGTCCGGGGCGGTTTCCTCCATAGCAGTACGAATTTCGGCAATAAAGTCATCCGGCAGCTCATCGGCTACGTCCAGCCGCCAACCAGAAGCCCCGGCCCGGAGCCAGTGACGCACCACGGAGTCCTGTCCCCGGATGATGAAGTCCCGGTAGTCCGGCTCGTTCTCCTGAACAGCAGGCAGCGTCATGATCCCCCACCAGGCGTCATAATCCGTAGGCCAGGGATGGAAGGAAAACCAGTTGAAATAAGGGGAATCGGTGCTTTGGGCCGCGCCTACGCCGGGATAGAAGCCGTCGGCGTTGAAGTAGCGGCTTTGAGAGCCGGTGTGGTTGAATACACCATCTAAAATCATCCGGATGCCTCGCTCCTTGGCCTCCCGGCAAAGGCGGCGAAAGTCCTCCTCAGTGCCCAGCATGGGGTCGATGTGAAGGTAGTCGGCTGTGTTGTAGCGGTGGTTGGAGGCGGATTCAAAAATAGGATTCAGGTACAGCACGGTGACGCCCAGAGCGGCCAGATCATCCAGCTTGGCGGTGATACCATTGAGAGAGCCGCCGAAAAAGTCCCGGTTTCGTACCTCGCCGTCTGGGTCCGGCGCCCAAACGGGCTGGTCGTTCCAATTCTCATGGACCCAACGGTTTCCCACCAGACCGGTGGGGTCCGGGAGGGAAAGACGGCAGAAGCGGTCCGGGAAGATCTGATAGACCACACCGCCGCCAAACCACAGAGGGGTGGCCGTTTTCTCGTAGACGGTGAGCTGCCAGATTTGGATCTCCCCGGTCTCCTGCCAGCCGGATTGATCCAACAGGGCCGTGGAGCCATCGGAGCGGATCAGGCGGAAATGATACCAGAGCAGCTCCGGTTCTGAGGGGGCGGTGAGGACGCCGGTGAAGCGGGTACGCTCACCGTCCACAGCCTCCGGCAGAAGCTCCATCTGGATCTCTTCACCGGAAAATTCCCGCCGCGCCACCAGGACACAGCGGGAATAGCCATCCCGGGTGAGGGGACGGACATGAAACACAACATCGCTGCCGCAGGGGACGGCACCGTAGGGCTTTTTGCAGAACTCACTGCGGGAGTCGAACACAAAGGGATCACGCATGGGAGAGACCTCCGAATCAAGGAATCAGTTGATTTTCCGGGAGAATGGACGCAGTGTCCTCCCGGTCAAAGTAAGCGTTGATAATGTCCACAGCGGTGGTGGCCAGAACCGCGCCGGCGTCAGCCTTTTCCAATACCAAAGCTACGGCGATCTCCGGCTCGTCATAGGGTGCGAAGGCTACGAACACGCCGTTTTTCATGGAGCCGCCGATCTGGGCGGTACCGGTTTTCGCACCGGCGGAGACCACGCAGTTCTGGAAGGGACCGGCCACGGAGCCGCCGTTGGTGGTGTAGCCCAGCATACCTTTTTTCACAGCTTGCAGGGTGGAATCGCTGATGTTCAGGGTGTTGAGGGGTTCTGTGTCGCCGGTGGCGATGATCTCAGAGTTATCGTAGGACTTGACGGTTTTCAACAAATGGGCGGGGTAATGCTTGCCACCAGAGACAAGAGTAGCAATGTAGTTGGCAAGCTGCAACGGGGTATATTCCTGATTGGCCTGGCCGAAAGCTGCCCACGGGGCCTGATCCTGGCCGCTTTCGTTGACGGCCTGCCGGCCTGTGCTTTCACCGACCTCAATGCCGGTGGGCTCGCCGAGGCCCAGAGCGGAATAGTATTCGTTCAGTGTGTCCAGTCCCATGCGGTAGCCCATTTCCATGAAATAGGTGTTGCAGGAATTGGTGATGGCGCTGGTGACGTTCATTTTGCCGTGTCCGCTGCGCTTCCAGCAATTCGTGTTGTTTTCCCAAGTGGCACTGGGGTATTTCCAGTAGCCGGGGTCAAAAATGGTCTCGGTGGTGGTGGTGACACCGGATTCCAGTGCCGCCACAGCGGTAGCGGGCTTTAAGGTGGAGCCGGGGGCGTAGGGGCTGTTGGTGGCGCGGTTGGTCAGGGGCTTGGCGGGATCGTCCCGCAGCTCCGCAAAGTCCTTCCGCCAGGTGGAGAGGTCATAGGAAGGGCAGGAGGCCAGTGCCAGAATTTCGCCTGTACCGACTTTGACCACAGCGGCGGCGGCACCCCGGCTGTCCAGATGGTCTTTTTGGTTCAACTGGGCTACTTTAGCGGCCAAAGTGTCCTCCACCGCCTGCTGGAGCTTGAGATCCACTGTCAGCTCCACGGTATAGCCGGAGCGGGGCTCTACACTATAATATTCACCGGTGATCTTTCCGTCGCTGTTGACGGAGATCATCCGCTTGCCGTCCGTACCCCGGAGGTAGTCCTCAAAGGCGGCTTCTGCACCAGAGAGGCCGATGGTGTCATCCATTAGATAGCCCCGATCTTCCCATTCATCGGTATAGTCGGGGATACGGCCCACGGTGCCTAAAATATGGGCAGCGTAGGTGGTGGCGTACTGCCGGGCGGAGGAGCGGATGATCTTGGCCCCCTGAAACTGGCCGTCGCTGATGAGGGAGCAGAAGGCTACATCCACGTTCTGCGCCAGAACGTAGGCGTTGTTGTTGGCACCCAGCTTCCGCAGCTTCAATTCGTACCGGACACCCGAGATCAAGCGGGCGTCGCTGTCGGAATAATCGTCGGAGAGCTTCATATCCTCCCGCATCCAGTCGAAGAGCTTGGCGGGTGTGACGCCGGCGTTCAGCAGGAGGGAATTGGTCAGCGCGGCGCTGTTGGTCTGCTTCAAAAGCTCTGTGTCCTTGGCGGTGGCCGGGTCCAGAGCAGTTTCACCCTCCTTGGGGGGCTTCAGCAGCTCCGGGTGCTGGCGGACATAGGCGGCCAGCAGCTCCCGTGTGGGCTTCAGGTCCCGAAGGTAGGAGAAAAAGCGGCTCTTCTGCGTGTCGGTAAGGGCATCTACGGTGAAATGGGCTGCGTTGTCCAAGGAGAGGGGGAGGTTATCCTCCCAAGCGACCCCCTGATCCCGGCAGAGGGTGACCAGACGGAGAATGGCGTCATTCTGGTTTTCACCGGGCTTCAAAAGAGAGGCGTCAAAGGTCAGGCTGTAAGTGGATTGGTTGGTCACAAGGGTCCGGCCGGAGCGGTCAGTGATGATGCCCCGGGAGGCCTCCACATTTTCCATGCGGGTGATGGTCTGAATGGATTTGGCCAGATATTCCTCGTGGTGAACAACCTGGGTATTGAAAAGGACCACCAGATAAATGGCCAGCACTGCCAGCGCCATGGCAGCCATGACGCGGAATCTGGTGAGTTGGGAGGGGCGTTGGTTCATGATTACCTCCGTGGAAAGTCCTTAATCGTCAACATGAACGCGGAGATAGACCCGGCGGAACAGCCAGGTCATAGGCAGGCTCCACAGCAGGGAGACGCACAGCTCCCGCAGGGTCACGGACATGGCCGCACCCCATGCGGGATGGCCCTGAGCCCAAAGGACAATGCAGTGGAAGATGCCTGTCAGCAGATAGGCGGGCAGAGCCGCGGCGGCAGAGCAGAGATACCCAGCTGGGATCAGACTCTGGGACAGCAGTCCGGCGGCGAGGCCCACAAGGGGGAGGATCAGAGTATAAAAGCAGGGAATGGGGGAAGGGAGCAGCAGGTCGCAGAAAACGCCACAGGCAAGGGCGTAGACCGTGCCGGCGGCGGGGCCCTCAAAGGTGGCGGGGAGGGCGGCAATCAGGGGATAGAGAAAGGGAATGACGCCCCAGATGGTTACACGCTGGAGAAAGGCGGCCTGAACAACGGCCCAGACCAGCCCGACCAAAGTGTACAGAGTCCATTTAAAAATCGTGGCGCTGCGGGCCAACAAGGGGAATCCCTCCCTTCTGTAATGGTGAATGAACGGTAAGCGGTCAGCTTACGATCTCAAAGGATTTGATGATGCACACCTCCGTGAGACCGTTCAGGTCGGCAGCGGGGGTGAGGATGGCGTAATTGGAGGTGTCGGAATCGTCGGCCCGAAGCTCGGAGACAGAGCCGATGACCAGATCCGGGGGCAGATAGCCGCCCAGACCGGAGGTAACTACCAGGTCGCCCTCCAACAGCTGGCAGGAGGCGGGGAGGGAATCCAGCTTCAGCTTGCCGTCACCCATCAGGGCGAAATCGCCGCCGGCAATGCCGATGTCCTTGGTCCGGTAGACACGGGCGCCTAAGGAGGTGTCGGTGTCCACCACGGTCAGCACCGTGGACCAGTCGTAGCCCGCTTTGCTGATGCGGCCCACCAGGTTGCCGTTTCCGTCGATGACGCAGTCGCCCACCTCCACGCCGTGGACGGCACCCTTGTTCAGCGTCAGGGAGGCGGTCCAGTTGGTGACACCCCGCTCTGTGACGGTGGCGGTCTCGAAGTCGCTGAGGTCCCGGCGCTGCTGACGCAGGTCCAGCAGGTCCCGGAGAAATACATTTTCCTGACTGGCGGCCTCGCCCTGACGGACGGTGGCCTCCATTTCCGCGATCTGCTTTTTCAGGGCCTCATTTTCCGCTTTCAGGGCGGTGACGTCCTCATAGTAATTCTGCTTGTCGGTAAACCAGCCGGATACGGAGGTGCAGACTGCCCGAAAAGGACTGGTAATGGTGTTGGCCAGATCCACCAGCGGGGAGGCGTTGGTGCTGAAATAGGACAGCAGAGCCAGCGCCACGGCAATCACCGCCCCGGCGAAGAGGATCCATAATCCGTGATTTCTCAGAAAATCCTTCAAGGAAGTTCTCCTTCTAAAAAGTTAAAACGCAATCGATTACAATAACTTAATGCCAAACTGAGCCAGCATTCGGCTCAGACGCAGGACAGGCAGGCCCATGACGTTGAAGAAGTCGCCCTCCAGACGCTCTACCAGCAACGCGCCCTTGCCCTGAACACCGTAGGACCCGGCTTTGTCCATAGGCTCGCCGGTGGCAATGTAGGCCCGCAGCTCGGATTCCTCAGCGGGGCGGAACACCACGCCGGTGGCTTCACTCTCCGTCAGTACGCGGTCTCCCTGACGGACGGTGACGCCGGTGCAGACAGTGTGGCGGCGGCCCTGCAGCGCGGTGAGCATCCGCAGCGCGTCGGCCTCATCCTGAGGCTTGCCCAGACGCTGGTCATCCAGAAATACCATGGTGTCGGCGGTGATGACGATCTCCTCCGGGGTGCAGAGCTTGGCGGCGGCATCCGCCTTTTCCCGGGAGATGTATTCCACGATCTGCGCCGGGGTGAGACCCGCCGGGTAGTGCTCGTCCGTCTGGGGCACACGGATGTCAAAATCCGTGATGCCGATGCGGTTCAATAATTCCTGCCGCCGGGGGGAGCCGGAGGCCAAAACGATGCGAGACATGGCGGCCCTCCTTACTTGCCGGTGGAGCCGAAGCCGCCCCGGTCGGGACCGGTGAGGTGCTCCACACGGGTAAAGGCGAGAGGGGGCTGGTTCTTCATAATGCGGAACTGGGAAATGCGGGTGTTCTTGTCGATGTGGACATCCCGTGTGGCGTACATGGGAACGCGCCACTGGTCGTTGTCTCCCCGGTAGGTGTAGTCCACCACACCCATGGAGTTGGCTTGCAGCAGACCGTAGTTCTTAAAGGTGGAGCTGCGGGGCACCACATGGGCCTCGTAACCCTCCGGCAGTTCGATGGCGACACCCAAGGGGATCAGGCGGAATTCTCCGGCCTTCATATCCACATCCTCGGCGGCGTGGAGGTCGATCCAGTCGGATTTGCCTGCCACATAGCACAGCTCGTCGATGCCGTCCACAAAATATTTTACCTTAATTTCTTCCATGTGAAACTCCAAAATTAAAAACAAACTGTATTATATGGCTTCTATTATACAAATAGAATTGAAAATCGCCTGAAAAAGCGGGGGATTCCCGGTGAGATTCTGCCGTCGGGTCAATCCACACCGCGGTAGTAGAGCCCTCGTGTGAAGGGGCCGGAGGCGGGGGCACCGGTCTGGTAGGCCCGGAAAATGTCCGCACATTCCGCAGGTGCTTCCGTGGTGAACCGCAGGCGGGCATAGGTCAGGCCACAGTGCTTCCACTCGGGCTTGTCCGCCAGCCACACCGGCGCACTGTTCTGGATCTCCGTCCG
>ERZ791858.1878-NODE-1878-length-10208-cov-4.568403_pt1 | contig 10208 bp, 6 predicted proteins | sample MGYA00510284_ERZ791858 | MGnify/ENA primary metagenome ERZ791858 (study PRJEB30046, sample SAMN00792077) | human gut metagenome | study: EMG produced TPA metagenomics assembly of the A metagenome-wide association study of gut microbiota in type 2... | reverse complement strand
GGGGCGCCGCAGCGTGGCGCCCTGAAGCAGGAGAGGATCACCAGCAGACAAACCCGCCGTCGACCACCAGGTCTACGCCGGTGCAGAACGAGGCGGCGTCGCTGGCGAGGAACAGCGCCGGGCCGGCCATCTCTTCCACCTTCGCCATCCGCTGCATCGGCGTCTGGCTTTCAAACTCGCGGGTCTGGTGCACCATCTCCGGACGGGTATTCATCGGCGTGGCGGTATATCCCGGACTGATGGAATTGACGCGGATCCCTTTGCCCACCCACTCCATCGCCAGGCTTTTCGACAGATGGATCACGCCGGCTTTGGAGCAGTTGTAATGCGCCTGGTCGAGGCCGCGGTTAACAATAATCCCCGACATCGAGGCGATATTGATAATCGACCCGCCGCCGGACTCCAGCATCAGTTCCGCTTCCGCTTTGCAGGAGTTCCATACGCCAGTGAGATTGATATCGATCACCCGCTGCCATTGCTCGCTCTCCATCTCCAGGGCCGGATTGGCGTTGGCGATCCCGGCGGCGTTAACGGCGATATCGAGGCGGCCATAGCGGCTTTTGGCCAGCGCGACGGCGGCGCGCAGGTCGGCAATCTGGCGGACATCGCCGTTATAAGAGCAAGCCTGACCGCCGATGGATTCAATATGGCTGACCGTTTCCGCCAGCCCGCCGTCGTCGCGAAGATCAAAACAGACTACCCGTGCACCCGCGCTGGCGAGGCTGCAGGCGATGGTCTGTCCGATGCCGCTGCCGGCGCCGGTGACGAAGGCGACGCGATCCCGCAGGCTAAATAGGTGTTGTGCAAAGTCTTTACCGATCATAATGATTATTCTCTTCAATATAGTGTCGAACGTCGGGAGCCTGGCTTCCCGGATGGCGGTGCGCCGCGCCTTATCCGGGCTACCTTTCGGCGGTGTTACGTAGCCCCGGTAAGCGTAGCGCCACCGGGGGGCCGTCCCGGAGTGGTAGCGCCAATTCGGGACGCCTTATTCGGGCGATGGGGCCCGCTAACCCGCGGGGATTACGACATAATCAAACCGCCATCGATATTGATGGTCTGCCCGGTGAGATAGCGCGCGTCGTCGGAGGCGAGGAAGGCCACCAGCCCGGCCACGTCTTCCGGCTTACCGGCGCGTTTCATTGGGATCCCTTCGACCCATTCCGCCATCAGTTCGCCCTTGCCGTAGCGCTTCTGCTCGGTGCTGAGAATTTCGCCCCACACGCGGTCGTTGTAATCCCACATCTCGCTCTCAATGATGCCGGGGCAGAAGGCGTTGACGGTGATGTTCCACGGCGCCAGCTCGTGCGCCAGGCTTTGGGTAATGCCGATCACGCCCATTTTGCTGGCGGCGTAGTGCGGCGTGTAGATAAAACCCTGTCGCCCCTGGCCGGAAGAGGTGTTGATCAGGCTGCCGTGATTCTGTTTCACCATATATTTGGCCGCCTCGCGGCAGCACAGCCACACGCCGGTGGTGTTGACCGCCAGCACTTTTTCGAAATCGGCTTTTGGCATCCGGTCGTAGTAATCGATGGTGATCACCCCGGCGTTCTGAATGGAGACGTCGATGGTGCCGAAGCGGGCGGCGGCCTGCTCATACAGCAATTGCACCTGCGCTTCGTCGGTCACATCGACCCGCAGCGATAAAATATCCGCCTGATAGCGCTGACGCAGGGTTTCGGCGGTCTCGTGAACGCGCTCGGCGTTGGAGACCATCACCAGATTCGCGCCGTTGCGGGCAAAGCGCTCGGCAATGCCTGCGCCGATGCCGCGGCAGGCGCCGGTGATCACCACCGTTTTGTTCTGGAAATCTCGTTGCATATTTTTTCCCTTTCGCTGAGCCGGGCACCAGGCCCGGCGGAAGATGTGAATCGTTGCCGGTTAGCTGGAGGTGGCGCCGTTGGGGGGGATGGCGGCCAGTTTTTCCTCGTGGCGGCGCATCAGGATGACCTTGCTCTGCAGCTTCTGCTGGAACTGGTCGACGACCACAGCGGTGACAATCACCACGCCTTTAATCACCATCTGCCAGAAGTCGCTGACGCCCATCATCACCATGCCGTCGGCAAGGAAGACGATGACGAAGGCGCCGATAATTGACCCGGTCACCCGGCCGCGGCCGCCGGCCAGCGCGGTACCGCCGAGCACGGTGGCGCCGATGGCGTCCATCTCAAACATGTTGCCGGTCATCGGGTGCGCGGTTTGCAGCTGTGATGCGACGATCAGGCCGACAAACGCCGCGCACAGGCCGGAGAAGGCATAGACGAATATTTTCGCTTTCACGATCGGCACGCCGGCGAGGCGGGCGGCAGACTCATTGCCGCCGATGGCGTAGATGTAGCGGCCAAGCGGCGTTTTAGTGGTCAGCCAGTAGCCCAGCACGAGGAAGCCGATCATCAGCCAGATCGGCAGATAGACGCCGAGCAGGGTGCCGGATCCGAGGGTGGCGAAACCGGTGTTGCCCAGCGCTTCCATGCCGTTGAGATTCGGGTAGGTGCTCCCGTCGTTAAACAGCAGCGCGGAGCCGCGGGCGACGTACATCATGCCTAAGGTGCAGATAAACGGCGCCACGCCGAAGCGGGTGATCACCGCGCCGTTGACCAGACCGACCAGCACACCGAAGATCGCCACGCAGAGGATCACCTCCGGGACATTAAAGAAGAGGATATCGCCGTTCCACAGCGGCAGGCCGTTGGTCAGCAGCGCACCCGCCACCATGCCGCAGATCCCCGCTACCGCGCCGACGGACAAATCAATGCCGCCGGTGAGAATGACCAGCGTCATGCCGATGGCCAGCAGGCCGGTGATCGCCACGTGCTGGGTCATGATCAGCAGGTTAGAGGCGGTCAGGAAGTTGGGTACCATCACGCTGAAGAACGCGATCACCAGCAGGAGGGCGATAAAGGTGCGGGCCTTCAGCAGGTACATATAAATCATATATTTCTGGTTCATGATGGATTCCAGCCTGATTAATCTTGAGGTGTTGAAGCCGCGATTAACTGTTCGCGGGTCACCGCATGGCGCGGTAAATCGGCGGTAATGCGGCCATCGGCCATCACCAGGATGCGGTCGGCCAGGGCCATCACCTCATCCAGTTCCGAAGATGAGAACATCACCGCCAGCCCCTGCTGAGCCATTTTGCCGATCAGGTGATAGACGTCGGTTTTCGCGCCGACGTCGATGCCGCGCGTCGGTTCGTCGAGGAACACCACCTGCGGCTGGGTCATCAGCGCTTTACCCAGCACCACTTTTTGTTGATTGCCGCCGCTCAGCGAGGTGATGGGCAATGTGGCGTCGCTGACCTTGATCGCCAGCTGCTGGATCATCTCTTTCACGCAGGACTCTTCTTTCTGCGGGTTCAACCAGCGCCAGGCGCGGCGGAACCCCTGCAGGCTGAAATCAGAGAGCGTCATGTTGGCCTGAATCGACATCATCTGCACCACGCCTTCGCCCTGACGGTCCTCCGGCACCAGCGCCAGCCCCTTTTTCAGGCGCTGTTGAAAGCGAGATTTGCCGATGCTTTCGCCGTTAAGATGCACCTCGCCGCGCTGGCAGGGCATCAAGCCGACCAGGCCTTTAAACAGCTCGGTGCGCCCGGCCCCCAGCAGGCCGTAAATACCGATCACTTCGCCTTTGCTGAGGGTGAAGGTGACGTCATTGAGCTTGTAACCGCCGCTGGGATGCAGCGCGGTCAGCCCTTTGACGTCAAGCACTGCGTCGCCTTTTGGCGCCGGTTGATAATCAAAGTGTTTTTTCTTATCACCGACCATCTGCTCGATGATCCACGGTACGCTGGCGTCGCTGACGTGACGCTCGCTGATAAAGCGACCGTCGCGGAAAATGGTGATGTTGTCGCCAATCTCCATCAGCTCTTCGAGGCGATGCGAGATATAGATGATGGTCACGCCGCGCCGCTTAAGCTGCGCGATCACCTTGAACAGCACTTTGACCTCAGACTGGCTCAGCGCCGAGGTGGGCTCGTCCATGATCAGCACGCGGGTGTCTTTCGACAGGGCGCGGGCAATCTCGACTAACTGCTGGTGGCCGATACCGAGTTCACCCAGCGGAGCGTAAGGATCGACATCCAGCTCCAGCCGTTCCAGCAGCGATTTGGCCAGCGCGTACTGGTATTTTTCGTTAATGCGTCCTTTCTGAAAGAATTCATTCGCCATGAAGATGTTGTCCATCACATTCATATTGGGAAATAAATTCAGTTCCTGAAAAATAATACTGATGCCCAGTTTTTCTGCCTGATGCGTCGACTGTAATGAAACTGCTTCACCATCGAGGATAATTTGCCCGGAGGAGGGCGTTTCCACACCGGCAAGCATTTTCATCATGGTGGATTTACCCGCACCATTTTCTCCGATCAGCACGTTGACCTTATTTCGATAGACCCGGTAATTGACATTATCCAGGGCAGTTACGCCGGGATAGACGCGCGACAGGCCGCGGGTTTCGATAATCACTTCGGACTCAACGGGCTGGGGAGCGACGAGATCGTGCGGCGCCATATTATTGTCCCCCTGCATGAATGATTTTCGCCGGGGTAATTTCCGGGAGAGTTTGTGGAATATCCCAGGCCGAGAAGACGCCGTACACCTCCACGCTGTCGCCGGTTTTGACGTTGGCTGTCTGAATCATTTTGACCGCCTGACTGTTGATATTCTTGCTGTACTCGCCGAACAGCACCTGGTCATTAAAGTCCTGATAGCTGGCGCCGCTGTAGCCGTCGCGCAGCTGGGTGCCGCGCAGGGTAGGGCCAATCTGCACCGTCACCTTCCCGACGCTGGCGTCGGACAAGGTCATTTTGCCGCTGCGCGAGGCGGTATCGAGTTTGCTGACGGTACCTGAAACCTTGACGTAGAAGATGCAGGGGTTTTCATCCTGCGCACGGTAGCCGAGGGTTTTACAGGCGCTATCAATGTCTTTTGCCGCCTTGAGCGCGCTCATCAGTTCCGCCGCCGGACGCGCTTTCGTCACCACCTGCGGTACGATGCTCTGCTGCCAGGTTTTATCCATATTCGCCATATGCGGGTTGGGCGGGGATTTCAGGTCTGCCAGCTCCTGCTGCGACACGATGCGACAGCCCCCTAGCGCCAGTACGGCCAGCGTCAGACAGGTTTTCTTAAACATAATGCTCTCCTCTGCGCCCCCGCGGGGGCGCAACCACCCGAACTCAGGACTTAATGTTGAAATCCTGGACTTTATCGGCGTTATCCTGGGTAATCAGAATGCCGCGGAACATCACGCGCTGCTTCGCCGGCTTCTCGCCTTTTTGCAGGTAGTTATCCAGATCGGTGACGCCCTGAGCGGCGATGGCCTGCGCCTGCAGCATCACGGTTGCCTGCAGGGTGCCGGCTTTCACGGCGTCGCGCTCATCGTTGCTGCCGTCGATGCCGACGACGATCACATCGCTACGGTTGGCTGCTTTCAGCGCCGCAATCGCGCCGAGGGCTACCGGCCCGTTGCCACAGATGACGCCTTTCACGTCGGGGTGAGCCTGCAGGATGCTGTCCATGATGCGTTTGCCGTCGATCAGGGTGCCTTTGGCATCCTGTTTCGCCACGCTGACCATATCCGGATACTGGTCAATGACCTGATGGAAAGATTTAGAACGGGTGACGCAGTTATTATCGGCGAGGTTGCAGGTCAGCTCGGCGTATTTGCCTTTCTCCGCCATTTTTTCCACGAAGACGTTGGCGACCTCAGAGCCGGCCTGGAAGTTATTGTGGGTAATTTGTTCCAGCGCCACATCATCAACCGGAATTTCACGGTTAATTAAGACCACCGGAATGCCGGCTTTTTTGGCTTTTTCAATGGCGGCGACGCTGGCGGTGGAATCAGCGTTATCGAGAATAATGCCCTGCACTTTTTTACCAATCGCGGTGTCGATAAGCTCATTCTGCTTTTTGACATCTTCGCCATGGGACAGCACGGTGGTTTTATAGCCGAGCGCCTGGGCTTTTTCGCTGGCGCCTTTGGCTTCCGAGGCGTAATACGGGTTATCCAGCGAGTTGACCATGATCATAATGGTGCCTTTCTCCGCGGCGTGCGCGGCAAAGGAGAAGGCGGTCAGGGTAGCAGCGGTTAAAAGGGTTATACGTAATTTCATGACTCTGTTCCTGTATTTTTATATTCGAACAAATGAGCCCCTGAGCGGGCAGGCTTTTACGGTCTGAAATTTCCCCTGATGTATTCGGGGATAGCGATATCGTTATGGGCCGGGTTTCTCCTGTGATAAGTGAATGCGTGTCGTCGCGCAGTCTGGCGGTCAGGCTGGCGAGTCCGGTTTCCATAATGTTCGGTCGACCGCATGGCGCCACTCCTGCCAGCGCGTTTGTAAGCGCTGGTGGCGGGCCATGTCGGGCTGAAAGGTGCTATGTTCGGTTAAGAAGGCCTGCAGATCGGCGGTCGATCCCGGATGGAGCGCTTTGCGTGCCAGCAACGCCGCGCCGATGGCGGACAGCTCCGGCACGTCGCTGCGCATCACCGGGCAGCCGAGCAGATCGGCCTGGTATTGCATCAGCCAATCATTGTTGGTCGGCCCGCCGTCCACCATCAACGCCGTCAGGGTGAACTCCTCATGCTGACGCATCGCCACCACCACGTCGGCTATCTGATAGGTGATGGACTCCAGCGCCGCACGGATCAGATGCGCGCGTTTCACCCCGCGACTCAGGCCGCAAATCACGCCGCGGGCGCTGTCGTCCCACCAGGGCGCGCCAAGACCGGTCAGCGCCGGCACGAAGTAGACCCCGAGGGTTGAGTCGACGGAGGCGGGGAGGGGATTCAGCTCATGGGCCAGCTCGGCAGCAGAGAGTTCGCTCAGTCCGGTGCTGTCCGCCATCCAGGCGACAGCATCGCCGGTGTGGGGAATATTCCCTTCCAGGCCCCACACCAGCTGGTCGCCATCGTGCCAGGCGACAGTGGTCGCCAGCGCGTCGATATCGCACTGCGCCGATTTGACCGGGGCCATGACCGAAGAGCCGGTGCCGTAGGTGGCTTTGACGCAGCCTGCCTCGCCGAGCGCGTGGCCGAACAGCGCGGCGTGGGAGTCGCCGATCATCGACATGATCGGAATACCGTCCGGAATGGCGGCCAGTCCTTTGGTATGGCCGAAGAGGCCGCTCGACGGTTTAATGTCCGGCAACGCCGCGCGCGGAATGCCGAACAGCGCCAGCATCTCGTCGTCCCACTCGCCGCGGTGCAGGTTCAGCAGCTGGGTGCGGGCGGCATTGGAGTAGTCGCAGCAGAAGGCTTCTCCAGCAGTCAGATTCCACAGCAGCCAGCTGTCGATGGTGCCGAGGCAAATCTCACCGCGTTCGGCGCGCAGGTGGCCATCGACAGTCGCATCCAGCAGCCAGCGCATTTTGGAGGCCGAGAACAGCGGGGCGATTGGCAGGCCGGTGGCACGCTTAATGTGCTGTTCCTGACGATCGTGACGCAGTGTGTCGCAGAACGCGGCGCTGCGGGTGCATTGCCAGGTAATGGCCGCGTTAATCGGTTCGCCGCTGTCGCGATACCAGCCGATGGCGGTTTCCCGCTGGTTGCTGATGGCCAGCGCGGCGACGTTTTCCGCGCCAACGTGGGCCACCGCGCTGGCGATCACCGTCAGTGAGGCGGTAACCAGCGCTTCGCCCGATTGCTCCACCCAGCCGTCGCGCGGCGTTTGGATCGCCAGCGGCTGCGAGAATTTGACGATAACTTTGCCCCGGCTATCCAGCACCACCGCTTTGGCGTTGGTGGTGCCTTCATCCAGGGCAATGATGAACTCTTTTGCTGTCGCCTGCATCGTGCTCTCCTCGGTCACTCGGTGTCCTGGAACCGCGAAGACGAGGAATATCTCCCACCGTCTCCTGCGTCTGTGCAGGCCATGTTGTGACATTTCATTATCATCTTTTTAATCACTGAATATATATTCGATAGTGATTATTTATTTGATACCTTAAGCCACAAACCCGGTGACGGGCTACCGGAAAAATCATCAATTGTGCTGGCAATCACATTTCGCCGATCGGCGAAAGCGGCGATAGGCGGCTGGAGTGGTTGATTAACTGATTGAATTTAAATGTATTAACAGAGCCAGCCCTGAAGCTAAAAAAGCACGTCAGGGCGGCAGAGAGGAAAAGCAGCGCGGCAGGTTAGTCGCTAACCAGCATGCGAGCGGTAGGGTAATCGGTGATTAAAACATCAATGTAGCCGCCGGTGAGGGCGCCTTTGATGGCCGCGACTTTGTCGGTACCGCCGGCCAGCGCGACCACGTTCGGGCATTTTTTGACCTTCTCCAGCGCCATACCGATCACCGGATCTTCATCATCGCGTAACACCGGATGGCCGTTTTTGTCGTAGTAGTGCAGGCAGATATCACCCACCGCGCCGCGCGCCGCCAGCACCTGCAGCATATCTTCGTGATAGTAGTTACCGGAGGTTTTCAGCAGTTGAGAGGGTTCGAGAATGCCGATGCCGACGATGGCGATATCCACTTCATCAAAGCGCGACACCACGTCAGCGACGTCTTTGCTGGCCAGCAACCGGTTGCGCTCCTCCATGGATCCTTCGATGCTCTGTGACGGCAGCAGCCAGGCGTCGCAATTCAGGCGCTGGGCGAGGGTCTGGGTAAGAATCGTCGCTTGCACGTTACCGTTTGGCCCGACGCCGCCGAGCAGTTGGATCACGCCGCTGGCTTTCAGGTTTTGCGCATGAACTTCATCGACCATCGCGCGAATGGTTGAGCTCCACGAGGAGACGCCAATCAGATCTTTTGGCCGCAGCCGGGTTTCCAGATAGTGGGCGGCGGCGGAGCCAATCGCCCGCTTGATGGTATGATCGCTGGCCTCTTCCTCGGTATCCACCACCACCGCCTGCTTAAGGCCGTAGCGATCCTCAAGCCCTTTTTCGAGCTTCAGAAAGATGTTGGACGGCTGAACGACGCTGATCTTGACGACGCCTTCTTTCTGGCAGCGGGTAATGGCGCGGGAGACAAATGACTGAGACAGCGAGAGAAGTTGGGCGATATCAGACTGCTTTCGTCCTTCCAGATAGTAAAGCGTGGCAATCTTAACCAATAGCCGTTGTTCATCCTGCTTAGCCATATTAATCCTCGAAAATCATTTATCGCCTTTCTTCAGGCGGTTAGCTGCAGCCATTATCGTAGTGACTTTTATCATACGCGAAAAAAAATCAGACTTAAGTGTGACAGGCGTCTAACTTTTGCCAATCCTCAAAATCGACTATGGACAAAAACAAAACAGCCAGGCCATAATCGAATAAAGAATCATTATTGAATATATATTCAAGGCGATTTCGAGTCAATGTGTTTATCCGGGCTTCGCCTGGAGCGGGAGGCAGAATGTTCCTGAGTAGGGCGCTGTGGCAGAAGGCTTACCACCCGGCATAGGGATATCTGGTTTTTTTAGTCCATGCTGGAATAAATATTCCATGCTGAAAATAAATTCAGAGGTGTGAAATGAATCCCTACAGATATGATATTCAGACGCTGGAGCGTAAAGCCCGCGCGGTGCGGCGCCATATTGTGCGCTTAAACGCCAATAGTCCGGCCGGCGGCCACACCGGGGCTGACCTTTCGCAGGTCGAACTGTTAACCGCGCTCTATTTCCGCGTCCTTAACGTCGCGCCGGACCGGCTCGACGACCCGCAGCGCGATATCTACATCCAGTCGAAAGGCCACGCCGTGGGCTGCTACTACTGCGTCCTGGCGGAAGCCGGCTTCTTCCCGGTCGAGTGGCTGGAGACCTACCAGCATGCCAATTCCCATCTCCCCGGCCACCCGGTGCGGCAGAAAACGCCGGGCATCGAGCTCAACACCGGCGCGCTGGGCCACGGTTTGCCTGTTGCGGTGGGGCTGGCGCTGGCCGCGAAGAAAAGCAACAGCACCCGCCGCATTTTTTTGATCACCGGCGACGGCGAACTGGCGGAAGGCAGTAACTGGGAAGCCGCCCTGGCGGCGGCGCACTACGGTCTGGATAACCTGGTCATTATTAATGATAAGAACAATCTCCAACTGGCCGGGCCGACGCGCGAGATCATGAATACCGATCCGCTGGCCGACAAATGGCGCGCCTTCGGCATGGCGGTCAGCGAATGCGAGGGGAACGACATGGCCTCGGTGGTCGCGGCCATCGAGGGGCTGAAACAGGAAGGTAAACCCAACGTTATTATTGCCAACACCACGAAAGGTGCCGGTATTT
>ERZ791858.1854-NODE-1854-length-10360-cov-106.808734_pt1 | contig 10360 bp, 8 predicted proteins | sample MGYA00510284_ERZ791858 | MGnify/ENA primary metagenome ERZ791858 (study PRJEB30046, sample SAMN00792077) | human gut metagenome | study: EMG produced TPA metagenomics assembly of the A metagenome-wide association study of gut microbiota in type 2... | reverse complement strand
GGCCGCGGTGGCCGGGGTCGGCACGCCGAGTTCGAGAGCCGCCTCGATCATCCACTTCGCCTCGCCGGACTCGTTGGCGACCGGCGGCATGGACTTGAGCGTCGGGTCGGACTTGAAGGCGATGGCCAGCAGGTCGAGCAGCCAGGACTGCACCACGGAACCGTCCCTCCAGGAGCTCATCACGGCCGCCGGATCCTCAACGAGATCGGACTTCACCATGGTGGCGAAGCCTTCGCCGAAGGCCTGCATCATGCCGTATTCGATGCCGTTGTGCACCATCTTGGCGAAGTGGCCGCCGCCCACCGGGCCGGCCAGCACCAGTCCGGAATCGCCTTCCGGCTTAAGTGCCTCGAAAATCGGACGTGCGGTTTCGAAATCGTCCTTGTTTCCGCCGACCATGAGCGCGTAGCCGCGGTCGATGCCCCACACGCCGCCGGAGACGCCGCAATCCATGAAATGGATGCCCTTCGGCTCCAGTTCGGCCGCGTGGCGTGCGTCGTCGGTGTAACGGGAGTTGCCGCCGTCGATGATCATATCGCCCGGCTGAAGAAGCTCGGCAAGCTCGTTGATGGTGCTGTCGGTCGCTTCACCGGCCGGCACCATGACCCACACCAGACGCGGAGCCTTCAGCGCGGCCACCAGTTCCTTCAGGCTTGCCACGGTGCGGTCCGACTCGGGGGAGCGGTCGTAGCCGACCACCTCATGCCCTGCCGCCGCGATGCGCTTCGCCATGTTGCCGCCCATACGTCCCAGGCCGATCATTCCCAACTGCATGATGTGCTTCTTTCTCTAAAAATGGTTGAAAAGTTTTTGCGATTTTGAATAAGGATTGATGCCGCCCGTTGGCTTCCCGCGCCTTCCGCAACGCAGAAAAGAAGGTTGCGGCAAGCTTTGCGGGCGGCAAGTTTTGGTTATGTTTTGGGTTATGTGAGTGTGGTTGCGATTGCTGCGTTCAGTGCGTCAAAGCACCAGCGAGAGCAGCATCACGCAGCCCAGACCGACCACCGACAGAATGGTTTCCATCAGCGACCAGGTCTTCAGCGTCTGGCCCACGCTCATGCCGAAGTATTCCTTGACCAGCCAGAAGCCGGCGTCGTTGAGGTGGGAGAAGAACACGGAGCCTGCGCCGATGGCCAGCACCAGCAGTGCCAGATGGGTCGGGCTCATGCCGGCGGCGAGCGGCACCATGATGCCGGAGGCGGTGACGGTCGCCACGGTTGCCGAACCGGTGGCGAGACGGATGAGCACGGCCACCAGCCAGCCTGCGATCAGCGGGTTCATGGCGGATTCGGTGATGGAGTTGGCGATCACGTCGCCGATGCCGGAGTCGACCAGCGTCTGCTTGAAGCCGCCGCCTGCGGCGACGATCAGGATGATGCCGGCCACGGAGCCGAAGGACTGTCCGACCATGCCGTTGACGGCGTCGCGGGAGAACTTCTGCATGTAGCCAAGGGCGACCATGGCGAAGACGGTGGTGATGAGCAGTGCCACGAGCGGGGTGCCGAGGAACGCGATCACACGGCCCCAGGCGGTGGTGTTCTGACCGGTCAGATCCACGATGGACGCGGCGAGCATCAGCACGACCGGCAGCAGGATCACGGACAGGGCGGTGCCGAAGGACGGGCGATTCTCCGCGGACTTCGGAGCTTCGGCCTCAGCCTCGTTCTCCGGAGCTGCGATCGGAACCCACTTGGCGGCGAGCCTGCCGAACAGCGGGCCGGAGATGATGACGGTCGGGATGGCCACGATCAGGCCGAGGGCCAGGGTGATGCCGAGGTTCGCGTTCAGCGCGCCGATGGCGGTCAGCGGACCGGGGTGCGGCGGCACGAAGGCGTGCAGCGTGGACAGGCCGGCGAGGGCCGGGATGCCGAGCAGCACCACAGGGGACTTGGAACGACGGGCGGCGAACAGCACCACCGGTATGAGGATGACCACGCCGACCTCGAAGAACATCGGGATGCCCACGATGAACGCGATCAGTGCCATGGCCCACGGCAGACGCTGCAACGGTGTCTTGGCCATGATGGTGTCGACGATGGTGTCCGCACCGCCCGACTTGAACAGGATGGTGCCGATGATCGAGCCGAACGCGATAAGCAGGCCCACGTTGGAAATCGTGCCGCCGACGCCGGAAGTGAAGCTATCGAACGCCTTGTCGAACGGCACGCCCGCGCACACGGCCATGACGAATGAGCCGGCGAGCAGGGACAGGAACGGATGCACCTTGCATGCCGCGATGAGAAGAACGATGACGGCGATGCCGATGATCGCCGCTGCGATGAGATTCATGAATCCTCCTTGACTCGTTGAATTTCTCTTTCGATTTTTAGTTATGTGCGATTATTTTGCGCTGTGTTGCGGCTTGCGCCGTTCACTCGGCTTGCTGCGATTGCGCGGCCACCTTCGCCGCGTACTCGTTCACTGCGGCGACGGCACGTTCGACCATTTCCTCGACGCTGCCTTCGATGGAGACCTCCACGCCGTTCTCGTCTGGCTGGAGCGGCTCAAGAATGGCGAACTGGCTCGGCAGCAGTGCCGGCGGCATGAAGTGGCCCTTGCGCTCGTTGAGACGCTGCTGGATGAGTTCCTGCGAGCCGGTCAGATGCACGAAGAAGGTGGGAACGTTCTGGGCGAGCACCTCACGGTAGCTGCGCTTCAGGGCGGAGCTGGAGACCACGGTGTTCTCGTCCAGCGCCTCGCGAGCCACCATCCAGGTGTTGATGACCTTGAGCCACGGCCAACGGTCCTCGTCTGTCAGCGGAATGCCTGCGCTCATCTTATCGATGTTGGCCTGCGGATGGAAGTCGTCGCCCTCCGCGTACACGTATCCGAGACGTTCGTGAATGGCTTCTGCCACGGTGGATTTGCCGCATCCTGCAACACCCATCACCACTACGTGAATGCTCATGTTGTCCTCCTTGAACTCTGCTGTATTGCCAGTGCCACTTCGCATCGGCGATGACATCAATATAGCTATGAAAGGTAGTACTAGTCAAGTTAAAAGTACTACGAATAAAAATAATCATGCGACTTGCTATGCTGTAGGTAGTACAAATCGGCGGCAAATCGCGCGAATCGTGCGGGGGTAATTATTCGGACGTCACGCGAACGGCAATCGTATACGGCGTGTCGCAAAAACCTGAAAAAAGATTTGCACGCACAACGAGAGGAATTGTGGATGGCAGGAAACGAAAACGGCGGCGAACTGCTGCAGGATGCAGTGTGCCGCACGCTGGCCATCGAAATGCTGGACGGCGAATGGCCGGCCGGTGAAAGCTTGACGTTGGAAGACGTGCAGAACCGTTTCGGCATCTCCCGTACCGTGGCGCGCGAAGTCGCCAAAACGTTGGAATCCATGGGTGCGGTGACGGTGCGCCGACGCGTCGGATTGGTGGCGCGGCCGTTCTCCGACTGGCAGGCGCTCAACCATCAGGTCATCGAATGGCGACTCCGCTCCACGCAGCGCGAGCGGCAGCTGTCGTCATTGACCGAATTGCGATTGGCGGTCGAACCGGCTGCGGTGGCCTCGGCGGCACGCCTCGCCTCCATCGACGTCAAGGCGAAATTCCCCGTCTACGCGGCGCAGATGCGCCAAATCGCCGAATCAAACGAAGAGGGGGCTGCTGGCCTGACCAAATTCCACGATCTGGACGTGGAATTCCATACTTTGATACTGCGCGAAAGCGGCAACGAACTGTTCGCCGCGCTTGCCGACACCATCGCCACCGTGCTGCGCGGCCGTGTGGAACTCGGCAAATACCCGATGAAGCCGAAGCCGGCCGCGCTCGACGCGCACGATGCGGTCGCCGACGCGATAGCGAAGGGCGATCCGGAACGTGCGCGCAAGGCCATGTTCGACATCGTCGACGAAGTGGCCCGCGCGCTCAACTTCTTCTAAAACCAATCGCTACCGGCGTCGAACCGCCGGATTCGCGGTCAAATCACAGGTTCGCGTCGACCGTCTGACGCAGGTCGTCAACGATTTCGCCCAAAGTCTCGCTGAACACCGCCTGATCGGCGTACATCGAATCGAACAGCGTATCGATGTTTTTGCGGAAATCCTTCGGCAGAATGGCGCAGTCGCGTTCGGCGAGCTTGTCGAGACGCTTCTCGCCGGGATGCGTGCGGCGGTTCAGCGCGAATAGCACATCGAAATACGATTCCATGAACGCGGCCATGCGATGGTTGACCGCGATTTTGTCGCCTCGGCTCGTGGCCTTGCGGATCTGTGCGTCGTACGACGGCAGGTTGCCGGTAAGCAGGCGCATGTTGCGATTGATGATGTTGCGGCGCAGTTCCTCGGGGAACGGCACGTCGAACCGCTGTCGGGTCGCGGCGTACTGGCCGTCGCGGTCGAACAGCACCTTGCTGGTGAGCATGTTGTGCCACATGCACGTCGTATAGCCGTTGCTGGCCTGGAACCGTTCCACCACGTCGGCGACATTGGCTGCGAACTGGTCCAGATCGCGGTACAGCACGTCGATATTGGTGCCGTCGTTCAGCGTGCAGTCGTCTTCGGTCTCCCAAAAATCGTTGTCGATTTCCATATGGCTGCAATAGTTGCGCAGCAGCCTGCGGCGGCGTTCGGCAGACACGGGTGCGGTGACGTACACGTAGACGTCGTAATCGGATTTTTCATCGTTATCGCCGGTGGCGCGTGACCCACCCAACGTGATGGCCTCGACTTCCGGCCATGCGGACACTGCTTCGACTAGTTCATTTGCCAATGACATCGTTTACCTCTCTCTGCGTCATTGCTGGAGCGGCGCTACGTTGCGCCACGGTGTGCAAACGATGCCAGTATAACATACCAGATGGTAACTGTCGAAGTTGTGCCGGCCTACGCGGTTTCCCGCAGGCCGGCACAGCGCATTCCGCCGAACGACGATTGTCAGGCGGAATGCTATCGAGCGATCGCTGTCGAGCGGAACGCTGTCGGACGGCAGCTGTCAGTCGACGGTTGCGGCTTCCGTCGAACCCTTGGTCGGATCCTTCTGCAGAAGCAGGAAGACGAGCGCGACGGCCAGCAGAATGGCTATCGACAGCACGCCGATCGACGCGTTGCCAGTCAGCGACGTCGTGGTAGCGACGAGGAACGTGCCGATGATCGACGCCGTCTTGATTAAACTATCATAAGAATAGCTAGAATCGTTGAAATACAAGGCTTTTGCTGTGTTATGCTGGCTGTGTTACACATTCATGTTACACAGATGGCGGTTGGTATGGCACGGAAAAGCATCAAAATCCTGAACGGCAGAGCGAGCGCGTTGCCGCCTACCGAGAAATTCCCGAGATGGCGCGTGATATGGACCGACCCGGTTACCGGCAAGCGTCGGCAGACCAGTGGCGGAGACAGCCTCGACAGCGCCAAGGCCAAGGCCGCCGAGATACTGGGTGACTACGTTCCGGATTCGGAGTCCGGCGTGCGCCCTCCGACTTTCGATGAGTGCTTCCATTCGTGGATGGACGCCAAGAAGCCCCGGATCGCCGAGCAGACGGCCGCCAACTACGTCTACGTCTACCAGCGCTTCATCAAGCCGGAAATCGGCGAACAGTCCATCACCGCCATCGGCCAGCGTTCCATCCGCGCCATCCAAGTCGGCGGCGTCGAGTTCCCAATACTCGTCAAGCGCATCATCAAGGGCGTCTTCGAACAGGCCGAAAACTGGACCCATCGTCCGGCCGGCCATTACGCCGACTGCATCGTCATCAGATCCAGCCGCAACGAAAAACGCAGGGACTACGTCGCCAGAGGCGACATCCCGTCCTCCAAACTCGTCGCCTCGTTCATCATCACCGCCTACGGCACGCTCCAGCAGAATCCGCTGGACGACCCGGCCGTGGCCGTCTGGGATCCCGAATCCGCCACCCACAAACGGTCCGCGCGCCGCATGTCCTTCGCTCCGGGGCTCGGCCTCACCCAGCCGGACGACACCTGCTTCAGGAACGGAGTCCCGTTCGAGACCATCTACCCGGATTATCAAAAACCGGAGGAAATCAAGGATGACGCCAATCGCCACGCCACCCGACTGGCCTTCATGAACCGCAAGGCCATGATCTGCCGCCGCGTGGGACTCATCACCGCTTTAGGCGCCGGTGGCGGACTGCGCATCGGCGAGGTCCTCGCCCTGCGAGTCAGACACATTCTCACCAGAGAGCAGGTCGCCCTGCGCTACCAGCTCGGCCAGTCACGCGAGGAATCCGCTTGGCGTGGGGAAACCCACGTGTGCGAGCAGATCACACGAGGCGGGGCGGGACAGATGCGCCTGACCACCCCGAAGTACGACCACGATAGAATCGTCCACATGCCCGCCTTCCTACCCGATTGGAACGGTTTCGGGCTCGGGACGCACCGCACCCAGATCGCCGGGGTCATACCCCGCTTCGCGGACCCCCAAGTCAGTCTCTGGACCGCCACGGACGAGGAGGCCCGCACCCTCTGGCAAGCGGGTTTCACGCCACTCGGCTGGCTCTACTGGCGTCACCTAGACGAACTCTGGACCACCATGCCCCGTACCGGCAAGCCTTCCATGCAGGAGGAGATCGACGCGTTCATGAACCTATTGCTGTTCCCCTCGGTCAGCAGGGGCATCCCCTCCAAGAGCGAGTTCGCCATAGACCCCAACTGGCCGTATGACGCATCGATTCCCGAGGGCACAGGCGGCTACCAGCATCCATCCAACTACATGAAGCAGTCCGCCCTGGTCTACGACTACGTGGCGCAGATCCACGGCGAATGGCCCATCAACCGCGTCAACAGCAAGACCCGTAAGGGCTGGACCCATCACTCGCTCAGACACTACGCGGCCTCGAGCAGAATCCAAGCAGGGGTGCCGTTGCCCATCGTCGCGCGGGAACTCGGCCACAAGGACGCCGCCTTCACGCTCCAGCGCTACGGCCACATGATGGCCGACGCCATCCCCGAAACGGGCTTCGACTACTAGCAAGACGAGAGTCGGGGCGCTAAGTCCGCGGGGGGGGGGGTAGCGTTTTCGAGGAGCAAGAGACCCGCTTCGTCTCTTGCGATGAAGAGTCTCTAGGAAGAAGGGAATGCCATGAGACGTTTCGGTAAGGCCATGGCCGCGTTGGCCGTGGCCGCGTGCACACTGTTCGGCGGTGTGGCCACCGCGAACGCGGATGAGAACTACTACGGCGGCGATCTTGGGAGTACCAAGGTCGGCACGCCGGCCGTGTCCGACGTCGGAGCACATACGGCGAACGTGTCGTTCGACTACCAGATCGATCCGAGCATTCTGCCGAAGGTGCAGAGCGTGTGCTTCGCGGTCGAGGTCGTGCGGGTCACGAGCATCAAACCCATTAAAGATCCGCAATTCGGAGGACTTCCATCGTACAGCTCGTTAAGTTGCTCGGGAGGCACCTCCGATGGTGATCTGACCTCCGGTTCGTATCAGAGCATATTCGGCACGAAAACGTGGCCGGTTAAACTGGGCGAAGACGTCCAGTCCTACGCGACTGGACAGATGTTCTCATCATATGACACTGACATGTGGAACCATGCCGCCTCGGGCACCGTGCAGATGCCTGTGATTGGCCTGCAGTCAAACACGACGTACGGTAATACTGCCGGTTATCCCCACGTTGACGATTACACCGACAGCTGGTGGAAACTCATGATGAAGACTCAAGATGTGTGCAAGCTTGCCGATCCCACGGGGGCAAGCCTCACTTGCTCGAACGCGTACGACCAGCCCGTGGATGTCCGCTCCCTGTATGCGGGCATGAGGATCGTCCTGAAGGACGGCTCCGCCATCAACTTTGGACAGACGGCGAAGCCGATTTCCGATTTCACGACGAAGGCTGAGCCGGTGGCGAAGCCTGCGGAGGCACTGCCCTCCAAGACCGACGCGAAGCTGGATGTCGCAAACGGCCACGCGGAGCCCGGACAGACGGCCCGCGTGTATGTCGACAACCTGAAGGCCGAGGCGAAGGGCAAGGCGGACGCGAACAGCCTGTTCTGGTACGCGTACATCTACTCCGAACCGCAGGCGCTGACCGGTCCGAACGGTTCCCCGTTCGTGCAGGTGCGGAAGGAAGCGTCCACCGGCAAGTACTACTTCGACGCGGTGATTCCGGCCGATCTGCCTGCCGGCGAGCACAAGATCAGCGTGCAGGACGAGAACGGTACGGTGCAGGCGTGGACCCCGGTGACCGTTGGCGATGCCCCGGCCCCGGTTGACAAGTCCAAGCTGACCGCCGCGGTCGATGCCGCGGGCAAGCTGGCCGAGAAGGACTACACCGCCGACTCGTGGACTCCGTTCGCCAAGGCGCTGGCCGACGCGAAGGCCGTCGCAGCCAAGCAGGACGCCTCGCAGGCCGATGTGGACGCCGCCGTGAAGGCGCTGGCGGACGCCCAGGCCGGGTTGAAGAAGGCCGAGACCGTTCCCTCGAAGCCGGTCGAACCGAGCAAGCCGGATAATGGCGGCAACAACAAGCCGTCCGGCAACAACAAGCCTGCCAATGACAAGCCGGCTGCGGATGACAAGAAGTCCGAGTCCAAGGACGACGAGCAGTCCGATCTGTCCAAGACCGGCGCGTCCGTGATTGGTGTCGCCGGCATGCTGGCTCTGCTGGTCGTGCTGGCCGCCGGTTTCCTCGTGGCGGGCAAGGCCCGCCGCTAAGGTGGGTGGCTCGGTTTCCGAGAACTGACAGGGGTGGGCATGCCTTGCGGCGTGCCCACCCCTGTCGTATGCGGTCGAGTTCTGCCCATGGTCCGATGCCTCGAAACCGCGTGCAGGTTCACGGGAACCTGCGATACCTTAGCCGGTCGATGCCGGTAGAAGCCGATCTTGATACGCCCCATCTCAAGCGCGGATCGGGCTAGAAATCGGCTACAGGCAATCCTCACCGTCTGGCTCTTCGTCCCAATCCGGCTGGGCGGAAAGCGTTTCCAAGAAGGCCAGATCCTCGTTCACCTCGGCTTCGGCCCGTGCCACGATGGCGGCAAACTCCTCGTTCGACCTGAACTCCTCGTTGGTCGTGATTCGCCGATCAAGGGCGGCCCTGACCTGTGGCTCCACGTCTTGGTACTGCCGTTCGAGCGGCTTGTTGCTGATGATCCACACGGTGGTCCATCCGGCCCAAGTGTCATGGAATCGGCACGGCAACTTGCAAGGGTACCGGTCAAGCACGTTCAACAGTAGCTGGAACGGCAACTGCCCGGCGAACTCGTCCAGAACCAGCGTGGACTGGCCTGAGTAATCATCGAATGGATGCTCATAATTCGTCACACGAAAAATCTGCGACCGGTCGCCATCAAGAACACTTCTCGTCTTGCCCAGCCCCGGTCTGCCCCACAAATAATGCACAGTCACTTCCCGGTCCTCCTGCGAGAAACGAGCCGCCTGCCGTGCCCCCACCATCTTCTCAAGCCACGGCATGAAGCGTGCGGCCTTCAGACTCAATTCCGGGTCGTTCAGTATCTCGTCCACCGAAGCGCCCTTCACCACGGCGTCACGCAATTCCTCCAGATCGGTTCGCCTGCCCTGATCCTCGTGCATATCGAAATCGCCGTGGATGAACGGCCCCGCCTGACGTGTCTCCTTCTTCGAGACGTAGGCCACGCAGGAGGCCACCGAATAGCGTCTCGGCTCGATGTAATTCACATGGATGCCGTGCTTTTTCTCAAGACGCGCCCGAACCGTCGAGAGCCTGATCCGGCTCGTCGCCTGCATGAACAGCTGGTAGTGCCGGTAGCCGGTATGGCCGCCTTCCTCCCGTTGCCCCATCCAGCTCCAGTCTTCGAACGCATCGACCAGATCGGCCTCCGTGATCTCCCTGCCGTTCTGCTCCGCCGAGACCGTGAGCATCCAGTCCGTCGCGGACGGGTTGTTGTTCCCGTTCCAGCTTCTCACCGTCTTGGCCTGATCACCTTCGTCCAGCCGCTTCCGATCGGCGGCCGTCATCTCCCCATACGCCATCCTGTCCTCCCAGCACGCGAAGTTGCCCTTCCCAGCACGCTAGCACGCAAAGTGGCCATTCACCTTACGTGCTGCAATAATCGCGTGATTTCAACGTTTTCCGCACTTTTCATAACAATCCCAGCACGCATTTCCATGTGACTTTGCGTGCGGCCTAAATCGCGGGATTCCAACGTTTTGACGTGCTTTTCCCGCTCTGCACGGTAGGTGGGTGTAAGTAAGTGGGCCTGACGGCCCACCGGCCCGCTTCGCGGTCCGCACCCACCTACCGTGCCGCATGGCAGCGCCCCGCTCTCCAGCTAGGCCTTCGGCACCGCCTCGCAGGCACCGCCTCGGCTTCGGCAAGCACACAGGCACACAGCCGCCGGCTCGGCTGCCGTGCCGCTAAAGCGTCACGGACCTCGCGGCATCTAGCGCGCCCA
>ERZ791858.1853-NODE-1853-length-10361-cov-24.284494_pt1 | contig 10361 bp, 8 predicted proteins | sample MGYA00510284_ERZ791858 | MGnify/ENA primary metagenome ERZ791858 (study PRJEB30046, sample SAMN00792077) | human gut metagenome | study: EMG produced TPA metagenomics assembly of the A metagenome-wide association study of gut microbiota in type 2... | reverse complement strand
GACGCCAATCATGCCCAGCTGGCAGTCGCCGCCGCCCACCACGACGGGCGTCCCCTCAGCAAGTCCGGTGTCGCTCGCGCCCTGGGCGCTCACATGGCCAGCCAGAGAGCCGCACTCGAGCACTGGCTTGAAGAGGTCCGAGCGAAGGCCGCAGCGCTCGGAGATCGAGGGGTCCCAGTCGCGCTTCTCAAGGCTCATGATGCCGGTGGTTGAGCCGTTCGAGGGCTCCACGGCAAGCACGCCCGTGAGGTGGTAGATGAGCCAGTCGTTGAACATGCCCAGCGTGGCCGCGCGCTCGTAGACCTCGGGCATCTTGTTCTTGACCCAGAGCAGCCTGGGAAGCGCTCCCAGTGCGTAGGTCTGGCCGCTCTCGAGGTAGAGCTCACGCTCGAGGCCGGGGTCCTTCTCGATAAGCTGCGCGACCTCGTCGTTGCTGCGCGCGTCGACGTTGGCGCACGCCCAGATTTCGTTGCCGTCTGCGTCGTAGAGGAGGATGCCCTCGCGCATGCAGGTGGTCGAGACCGCAGCCACGTCAGCGGGATCAACGCCCGTCGACGCAAGAACCTCGCGCACGCATCCGCGGGCGAGGTCCCAGTTGTGCTTCCAGTCAAAGTCCATGCTCCCGGGCCAGCGCGGGTCCTCGCGGTGCGTCCACTCCTTCTGCGCCACGCCCACCTGCGTGCCGTTGGTGTCAAACACCACGGCTCGCACGCTGCCCGTTCCTGCGTCAATTGCCATCAGGTACTTCATGGGACCATCTCCTTGAGCCTGTTGTCCTCTTCGATGACCTTCTGTGCCGTTCTCTCGTCGGTGATGAGGGTGTTGATGTAGCCGTGCTTGAGAACCGCTCGTATGGCGCGAATCTTCTCGTCGCCTCCGGCGGCAGCCACCACGTTGCTCATGTGCTCGAGCGCCGATAGACTCGTAGAGACAATCCTCGACTCGATGTCGGTGGCAATGGGGTTGCCGTCGATGTCGATGAAGTGGCAGAGGATGTCGCCCACCGATCCGCGCATGCGCAGAAGCTCGAAGTCGCTCTTGGTGAGCATGCCGTTCTTCTGGATGGTCGCGTTGTCCGAGATGCCGCCAATGCCCACCACGCTCATCGAGGCAAGGCCCACCATCTTGGCGATGCTCGTGATGCTTGGCTCCTGGACCATGGCGTCTCTTAGCTCCTTGGAGGAGAGCAGTATGGGGCAGGGGAGAAGGTTGAGCCTGATGGACATGACGCTGGGCGGAATGTCCTGCAAGTAGAAGTTCACGCCGCCGGTGAGGCTGATGACGCTCAGGTTGTTGCACGTCCCACGCGAGAGGTAACCAAGCACCCTGTTCATCATGGCGCCGTAGCCCATGTTGAGGTAGGCACCGTCCGAGAGGTGCGAGGTGATGTACATGGATGTGGCACGCGCGATCGAGTCCTCGGTTGCGGCCCTGTCGAGCGACGTAGGAACAATAAAGATGTCATCGAGGCCAAAGCGGTTGATGAATTCCTGTTCGAGACCCATGCGCGAGGTATCGCTCGCCCGGAAGGTAAACTGCACCACACCCTGCTCGCGTGCCTCGTCGAGAAGGCGCACCACCTTGGCCCTCGAGAGCCCCAGCATCGAGGCGATGTCGTTCTGCGTGTAGCCAACGATGTAGTAGTACCACGCCGCCTTCACCATATATATGTTGGTCGAGTCGTCCATGGAAGGCCTTTCCGAGAACAAATTCCCAATGCATGGACAATTGTAACACATGTTGGACAAATACCTAGTTCAGAGAACACTGTCTCACGGTTACGCGAATGTGTCTGCGTTATTGCCTGCAAGCGCGTTAGAGCGTCGGCAAACGGTTGGACCCCAGAGGGGGGAAACGCTGGAGACGCATTTAAAGAGGGTGGTAAAACAAAAGGTAAAAGCCGCTATTCTCTGGTTATATCAACACCGGTAAGCGTGTCTGCGAACGGAGGCACGCTACCATTTGCGGCCGTAATGCGACCGTACATCGTCAATTTGGGTCCATCCGTCCATGTGCGCACATCTGTTTAGACAAAAACCGGTAGAGTGCTCACAGGGCAAACAAAAGTCCATGCATCAAACCGTTTCTCTCGACAGCACCTTTTCCATGAACGGGGGACAGTAATGGCGGATACGAACGAGGGCGTTTCCTCCTACGAGATCAAGGACGCGCTGCTGTCCGTGCGCAACATCTGCAAGGCGTTTGGCTCGAACTCCGTCCTCAAGGGCGTGAGCCTGGACCTCATGCCCGGGGAGGCAATCGCCCTGGTGGGTGGCAACGGCGCCGGCAAGTCGACGCTCATGAAGATCATCATGGGCATCTACACGCAGGACTGCGGCGACATCTACATCGAGGGGCGCAAGATCGAGCACAACAGCACCCGCGAGGCGCTCTCCAACAGCACCTACATGGTGCCCCAGGAGCCTATGCTCTTCCCCAACATGACCGTCCGCGAGAACGTGGAGATCGGATTCGCCGAGAAACCCAGCGAGCTCGACCACAGGCTCGAGCAGGTGATGACTGAGATCGGCTGGCACTTCGACCTCGAGCGCAAGGCCTCGACGCTCTCCATCGCCGAGCAGGGCATGGTCGAGATCCTTCGCGGCATCATGCGCCGCTCGAAGGTCCTCATCCTCGACGAGCCCACGTCCGCCCTCGCGTTCGACGAGGTCAAGAGCCTCTTCAAGGTCATCGAGAGCCTCAAGGCAAAGGGCATCGGCATCATTTACATCACGCACAGGCTCACGGAGGTCTTCGATATCGCAGACCGCGTCTCGGTCATGTGCGACGGCATCATCGCCATGCAGGGCAAGGTCTCCGAGTTCACGCGTGACGACCTCATCCGCGGCCTCCTGCCGCCCGACACCAAGAAGCGCGAGGCAAAGTCCGCGCCGCGTCCCGTGTCCGAGATCGACTACAACGCGCAGCCCGTGCTCGAGCTCCAGGACTTCACCGGCTATGGCTTCTCGCACGTGAACCTCAAGATCTACCCGGGCGAGATGGTCGGTCTTGCAGGCGTCGTGGGCGCCGGCCGCACCGAGATGGCGACCACCATCTTTGGGCGCGACAAGGTCCTGGGCGGCAAGGTGCTTCTCGACGGCAAGGACATCACGGGCGAGAGCACGCGGCAGGTCATTGAGGAGGGCATCAACTACGTCTCCGAGGACCGCTTTGCCAACGGCATCTTCCGCATCCGCGACGTTGCCGAGAACACCACGGCGGCAATCCTCAATGGCAAGCGACTGGGCTCCTTCTTCCTCAACAGGGCCGAGGAGGACAAGATTTCCCAGTCCTACGTGGACAACTTCCACACCAAGGTCACGGGACTCGACCAGGAGGTCGGAAGCCTGTCCGGCGGCAACCAACAGAAGATCATCATCGCCCGCGCCTTCGCGTCCGAGCCGCGCCTCGTCATCCTCGACGAGCCCACGCGTGGCATCGATGCCGCGGCCCGCGGCGACGTCTATGCGGTGCTCCAGGAGCTGAGGAAGACGGGCGTCTCAATCCTTCTTATCTCGAGCGACATGGAGGAGGTCGTGGAGCTGGCCGACCGCGCGGTGACCATGTTCCAGGGCCGCATCAACCACGAGTTCAAGAAGGGCGAGATCACCCAGGACAACCTCATGGCGGCATCCTTCGGTGTCTACCACGAGAAGGCGGGCGTGAAGGTCGCCTCATAGCACTGCGGACTTTACGATAAGTATCGCTGACGGAAGGTGTGTGTCACGGTGAAAGCGCTGAAGAAGCTGTTGCATGCGAGGGAGTTGAGCAGCGTCCTTTTCCTCATCGCCCTCTTCCTGGTAGTAGGGCTGATAAACCCGTCGTTCCTCAACTCCTCGAACGTCTCCGCGTGCTTTAACACGTCGGTCGTCTACACGCTCGTCGCCGTGGGCATGGCATTTACCCTCTTCATCGGCGAGATTGACGTCTCCGTTGGCGCCAACCTGGGCATCGTCGCCACCGTTGTGGGCTCGATGCTGCGCGATGGCGCCCCGGTTCCCACCGCTATCCTGGTGGGCATCCTCATTGGTGCGGCCATCGGCCTCATCAACGGCTGGGGCGTCGCCATCATGCACGCGCCGTCGCTCATCTACACGCTGGGCGTCTGCGGCATCCTGCGTGGACTCATGTACCTCTACACCAACGGTGCCTGGGTTGAGAACCTCCCCAAGGACTTCAAGGACTTCTCGGCAGTCACGGCTGTTGGTGACCTGACGGTGTACTACTGTGCCGCCGTCGTGTTGACCATCGTGATATGGATCCTCACGACCAAGACCCGTCACGGGCGCTACTTTATCGCCGTGGGCGACAACGCGAACGGCGCCCAGCTCGTGGGCATCCCCGCCACGCGCGTGAAGGTCATCGCCTACGTCATCTGCGGCGTGCTCTCCGCCGTTGCCGGCATCATCTTCACGAGCCGCATTGGCTTTGTCACCGCGGACTCCGGCGACGGCTACGAGATGAAGGCCATCGCGGCCTGCGTGCTCGGCGGCATCAGCCTGGTGGGCGGCGTCGGCTCCGTGATAGGTGCCGCGGTTGGCGCCGTGATCATGGCCTCGATCAGCTACCTGCTCGTCTTCATGGGCTTCTCGTCCAACTACGACAACGCCATCACCGGCATCATCCTCATCGTGATCGTCGTCGTGGACGCACTCATCCAGCACAGAAGCGTTGTCAAGAACTACCACGCGCGCCTGCTCGCCCGGGTCTCTCCTGACCAGGCAGTCGCCGGCGCGACCGAGAAGGGAGTCGAGTAGCGATGGCGGCAAACAGCAAGACGCCCGCTGCCAGCAAGGAGGCAGCACCCAAGAAGAAGGGACTGACCTTCCTCAAGAGTGGCCAGGCAAGCTGGAACCTCATGCTCGTGGCACTCTTCGTTCTCGAGTTTGTCATCTTTGGTGCGGCCAACCCCAAGTTCCTAAAGCCGCAGCTGCTTCTCACCAGCATCGACGACTCCATGTCAGTCATGATTATCTCGCTCTTTGTGACCTTCGTCATGATCACCGGCGGCATCGACATCCAGGTGGCATCGCTCGTCGGTCTCACGTCGATCATCATTGGCGTCACCTGGCAGGACTTTGGCTTCTCGATTCTGCAGTCGTGCCTGCTCGCCATTGTCGTTGCGGCAGCCTGCGGCGCGCTCTCCGGCTTCTTCATCGCCTACTGCGGCGTCCAGGCGATGGTCGTCACCCTAGGCGGAAGCTTCCTCTACTCGGGCATCGCTCTTCTCGTCTCGACGCTCTCCAGCACGGCGAGCTACCAGGGCATCGGCAACTTCCCGGACGAGTTCAAGGTCATAGGCCAGTACAAGATAGGCGGCGTCATCCCGCTCCAGATCGTGATTTACATCGTCCTGCTCGTCATCGCGTTCATCCTGCTTCACAAGACCAAGTACGGCCGCAAGATCTTCCTCTGTGGTGTCAACCCCAGCGCAGCCGAGTTCTCAGGCATCAACTCCCGTCGCGTGATCATGTCGACCTACATCCTGAGCGGCATCGCCGCGGCAATCGCCGGCATCATCCTCACGTCCTACCTCGGCACGGCCAAGTCTGACCTCGGCAGCGACCTCACGATGGACATCGTCACGGCAGTCGTCCTGGGCGGCACCCTCTCCACGGGCGGCAAGGGCTCGGTCTTTGGCACGGCGCTCTCCTCGCTTGTCATCGCGCTGCTCAGGTTTGGCCTGCCCCTGTGCTTCAAGATCGGCACGCAGTACCTGGACATCCCCGTCGGCATCCTGCTCGTGGCCATCATCGTTGGCCGCTCGGTTGCCAGCCACCAGAGCGTGGGTACGACGGTCAAGTCACTTTTCTTCAGGAAGGACGCTCAGAAGGCGTAGCGCGGCACGCACGAAGGGCGTGAAACAAGGGGGACAAAAGTCCCAAGGCATGGGAAGGTGGAGGTTAGAATGTCACAGCTCTCTCGTAGGAACTTCTGCAGGCTCATGGGTGTCTCCGTGGCCACCGTCGGCCTCGGCCTCGTCGGTTGCGGCGGGTCCAGCTCGTCCGGCTCGGGCTCCTCTGACTCCTCGTCGACGGGTTCCGACTCCTCGACCAGCGGCGGCGACGTCGCCGGCAAGACCGTTGCATTCATCCCCAAGGTGACCGGCAACGCGTTCTTCGAGTCCGCCAACAACGGCGCCCAGGAGCACGCCCAGAAGTGGGGCTTCACGGTCGACTACGTTGGCGACTCCACGGCCTCCGTCTCGGCGCAGGTCTCCGTCATCAACCAGGAGGTCGCGGCTGGTGTGGACGCCCTCTGCATCTCCACGGTCGACGCTAACGGTGTCTCTGACGCCCTCAAGAAGGCTACCGACTCCGGCGTTGTGGTGTGCACGTGGGACTCCGACGCCAACCCCGAGGACCGCTGCCTCATGGTCTCCCAGGGCACGCCTGACATCCTGGGCAAGATGCTCGTCGACATGGGCGTCGACGGCCTCAAGCAGCGCGGCAAGGACCCGGACAACGACGCAATCACCTACTGCTGGCACTACTCGCAGGCTACCGTCACCGACCAGAACTCCTGGCACGTCGCGGCCGAGAAGTACATCTCCGAGACCTACCCGAAGTGGCAGAACGTGCACCCCGACAACTACTACTCCGAGCAGGACGCCGAGAAGGCCATCACCATCGGCGAGGCAGTTCTCGATGCCTATCCTGACATCGACCTCATCATCTGCAACGACTCCACGGCACTGCCCGGCCAGCTCCAGGCAGCCGAGAACAAGGGCTACAACGAGGACACCATCACCATCACCGGCTTCGCTTCGCCTAACTCGGTCAAGCAGTACTGCTCCAACGGCACCATCTACAACTGGGGCCTCTGGGACTGCGGCCTTCAGGGCGCCATGGGCTGCTACGCCGCCGCATACCTCGCTGCCGGCAACAAGGTCAAGGTCGGCGACAAGATCGACATCCCCGACGTGGGCGAGTGCGAGGTTCTTTCCAACGACAGCATCGCCGAGGGTGCCACGACCAAGGACGAGAACAACGGCGTCATCCTGCTGCCCGAGCGCCTCGTCTTCACCAAGGACAACATGAACGACTACGACTTCTAAGCCGATAGGGTCCTCCCTTCCCCCAAGGGCCGCCAACCACGTGTTGGCGGCCCCGGCTTGGTGATGGCTGGGCCTTCTCGCATATCGATTCGCTCGTCACAGATTGGAGAACTACATGGCAGAAAACGTCGACAAGGTCGAGAAGAACTTCCACCTGGACCAGCCGTTCGCCAACGACAAGGGCTTCTACCTCAAGGGTTCCAACGACCTCAGCTGGGGCATGAAGAAGCACCTCGCGAACATCTTCGACCCCAAGAGCGGCAACACCGTCATGTTCGCCTTCGACCATGGCTACTTCATGGGGCCCGCCACCGGCCTGGAGCGTCTTGACCTGCTCCTGCCCGAGCTCGCACCCTACATGGACTGCATGATGGGTACCCGCGGCATGATGCGCACCTGCCTGCCCCCCGAGTGCGTTGCAAACAAGGGCATCGCCCTGCGCGTCTCGGCCGGCTCCTCGATGATCCAGGACGACCTCTCCCATGAGGTCGTGAACGTTGACATCGACGACGCCATCCGCATGAACGCCGACTGCATGGCAGTCCAGGTCTTCATCGGCGCCGACGGCCAGCTCGAGAGCCTCGATAACGTGAACCAGGTCATCAACGCCGGCATGGCCTACGACATCCCCACCATGGGCGTTACCGCGGTGGGCAAGGACATGGAGCGCACGAGCCGCTACTTCGAGCTTGCGACCAGGATCATCGCCGAGATGGGCGTCCAGATCGTGAAGACCTACCAGTGCGACGAGTTCGAGAAGGTCGTCGCGGGCTGCCCGGTGCCCATCGTGGTCGCTGGCGGCAAGAAGCTCGCCGAGCCTGACGCGCTCGCGCTCGCCTACGACGTGATGCGCAAGGGCGCACACGGCGTGGATATGGGCCGCAACATCTTCCAGAGCCCCCACCCCGTCGAGATGGCCAAGGCCATCCGCATGATTGTTCACGAGGGTGCCACCGACAAGGAGGCCTGGGAGTTCTACCAGGATGCCACCCACTAGGTGCACTCGTACACTGGACTGCCATCCAGTCCAAATGCAAGCAGGGGAGGGCCACTTCGTTGGTCCTCCCTTTCTGTTGTCATGGGGTGGGGTCGCGTGCGTGCGCTGCCCTGCGCTATAATCGCTAGGACTTATGTCAGTAACAGTGCCTCCGTCCTGCGGAGGCTTTGAGAGGAGACCCCATGGCCGGTGTCGTTCCGGGAACGCTCAAGGTGTCTAACGACTGCATTGCAGACCTGGCTGGCTACGCCGCGCTTGAGTGCTATGGCGTCGTAGGCATGGCGGCCATCGACGAGCAGGCTGGCGTCGCGCAGCTCCTGCCAACCAACCGCCTGCGCCGCGGCATCGACGTCGACGTCACCGCAGACGGGCACCTCTCGGTCGACCTCCACGTCATTGTCGAGCAGGGCGTCAACATGGCGTCCGTCGTGAACAACCTCACCAGCTCGGTCAAGTTCATCCTGAAGCAGATCGCCGAGCTCGATGACGTCAAGGTCACTGTCCACATCGAGGGCCTCCGCTCCAATCGCTAGGCCGCCGCAGAGAAAGAACAGAGGTCCAATAAGATGATCGCGTCAGTCATCCGCACGTGCTTCCCCGTGGCGGCGAACGTCGTTGCCGAGCGAGCCGAGGAGATCAACAAGCTCAACGTCTTCCCTGTCCCTGATGGAGACACCGGCACCAACATGTCGCTCACCCTTGGGACCGTCGTCAAGGAGGTGGAGGCGCTCCCGCAGGACGCCACCATCGAGGACATCGCCAAGGCGATCACCCATGGCTCGCTCATGGGCGCACGCGGCAACTCCGGTGTCATCACCTCCCAGATCCTGCGCGGTCTCGCCGAGGGGCTCTGCGATGCCAAGGACCAGGACAACCCCACGGCCGCCGACATCGCGCACGCGTTCCGCCGCTCGGTGAAGGTTGCCTTCAAGGCTGTGCGCAAGCCCGTCGAGGGAACCATCCTCACCGTCCTGCGTGACATGTCCACCCGTGCCGACCAGCTCGAGAAGGCTCACATCACGGCAACCGAGATGCTCGATGCGCTGGTCATCGAGGCCTACGAGTCCGTTGCCCGCACGCCCGAGCTCCTGCCCGTCCTCAAGGAGAACGGCGTTGTCGACTCCGGTGCCTTTGGTTTCGCCACCTTCTTCGAGGCCTTCGTGAACGCGGTCGAGGGCAAGGCGGGTGAGGTCTCTGACTTCAAGACCACCGTAGACTCTTCGGATGCCAAGGCTGCCGTCTCCTCCAAGGTGGCCATCGAGCTCAACGACGACTGGGAGGGCTCGCAGTACCGCTACTGCAACGAGTTCCTCTTCCATGCCAACGACGAGTCCTTCGACCGCGACGCCGCGCTTGCGTTTCTCGCCACGATGGGCGATTGCGAGCTGCTCGTGGGCGAGTACCCAGACTTCAAGGTGCACGTGCACTCCAATACGCCCGACAAGGTCCTTGCCTACATGCTCGAGCGTGGCCAGATCTTCGAGGTCTTCATCCACAACATGGACCTCGAGGCTCACGAGCGCACGGCAAAGATCGCTGCCGACAAGGCAGCAGAGGAGAAGGCCCCCAAGAAGCCCCTGGGCTTTGTCGCGGTTGCCGCGGGCTCCGGCGAGGCATCGATCCTCACCTCGCTCGGCGTCGACGTGGTTGTCTCCGGCGGGCAGACCATGAACCCCTCCACGGCAGACATCCTCGCTGCGGTCGAGAAGACCAACGCGGAGAACGTGATCGTACTTCCCGACAACGGCAACATCCGCATGGCCGCCGAGGCCGCCGCCTCCGCCTGCGAGGACGCCCACGTTGCCGTGGTTCCCACCAAGACCGTCCCGCAGGCCTTCTCGGCAATGTTCGTGGCAGACCCCGAGGGTACCCTCGAGGATAACGTCGAGGCCATGACCGATGCCGTCTCCGAGGTGCGTGGTGGAGAGGTCACGCGCGCCGTGCGCGACTCCCAGGCCGCAGACGGCTCGCCCATCCACGCCGGTGACGTCATGGGCATCGAGGACGGTGCCATCACCGTGGTGGGTTCCTCGGTGAAGGACGTCACCGTCGAGCTCATCCGCCGCATGCAGGAGGCCGAGGAGGGCGACACCCTCACCATCCTTGCCGGCGCAGACCTCGACGATGCCTCCTTCCAGGAGATTCTCGACGCCGTCTCGGCAGCCGAGCCCTCTCTCGAGATCGACTCTCCCCGTGGTGAGCAGCCCCTCTATCCCATCGTCTTCTCCATCGAGTAGCTGCCCATGGGTGTCCCGCAGCAGGCGCCCGCGGGCACTGCCCCGAGCGTCGGGGCCGCTGCGGGACGCA
>ERZ791858.1841-NODE-1841-length-10402-cov-18.539770_pt1 | contig 10402 bp, 4 predicted proteins | sample MGYA00510284_ERZ791858 | MGnify/ENA primary metagenome ERZ791858 (study PRJEB30046, sample SAMN00792077) | human gut metagenome | study: EMG produced TPA metagenomics assembly of the A metagenome-wide association study of gut microbiota in type 2... | reverse complement strand
CAACAACTCCTCCCTGTTTCCGCCACTGGCGGCGGTCGTCGTCGTTGCAGCGGAAGAATTATTTTAATTTTCGGGATAGCGGAGCGTCTGCGGACGCTCCGCTATCCCATTTTCACGGGTGGGGTCGTAATGGCAAACGGCATTTACAGCGCCTGCTTCCTGCGGAAGCGGCGGCGCTGCGGGGAATCCCCTCCTACACAACGCAGCAAGGCCGTCCGGCATTCGCCGGACGGCCTTGCTGCACTTATTGGAAAGGATCGATCAGGAGATGGCAATTGTTATTTCGCCAGACCCAGCTTTTTCAGCCGGTTCCATGCGCGGATGACCTGTACCTTGGTCACACGCTTGCCGGGCGTAAAGGCGCCCTCACCCATGTCGGGCAGCAGCCCGGACTCCACAGCCCAGCGGGCTGCCTTGGCGGTATCCGGCTCCGCTACATCGCTGTAAACAGCGGGTGCGGCGGGTTCGGGCTTGCCTGCGGTGCTCCACAGCAGCACTGCCAGCTGCTCCCGGGTGCGCGGGATGGGCGTGCCCTTGGGCAGCAGGTCTGCAAGGATGCTGTAAGTAACAGCCTCATAGCCCATTACTGCGCTGCCTGCAAACCACGCCGTTGTACCGGCCACGATGGCCACCGTTTGCAGCGGGCTGAACTCGGTGCTGTCCCCCTGCGGCGGCTGCTCTGGCGGCTCCTCCGGGGTGGTCTCGGCGATGATGCGGAACGAGCCTGTTTTAACAGTTCCACCCGCATACTGTGCACTGCCTGCGACGGTTACAGTATAGCTGTAATCGCCCGGCTCAATGGGAGCGCCGTCCAGCACTTTGCCATTCTGCATGTAGGTCACGGTAACATCACCGTAGTCCTTATTGCTGGTGTTCTTAACAGTTACTTCCTTGGGACTGCCGTCATAGGTCAGGTTGTTGGGCAGGACAAAGGCAAAGTCTGCGGGGTCTGCCGGCGGCAATTCTGCCGCGCCCTCGCCGGTGGCGCTCAGGTTAAGGATATGGGTCTGCGGGATGTTATACTTGCGCAGGTCGATGGTGCTGGTGTAGCGCTCTCCATCGGCTACAGAGCCGCTATAAGCTACGCCGTTCACACTCTTGATGGGGGCATGGGTGATGACCGAGATGGTGTTCAGATCGGTGTCAACGTAGAGGGTGGAGGTTTCTGCGTCCCAAACACCCTCCATCATGCCATTGATGCCGTTGATGTATTTTTTAGCGTACTCGGCACCTTCCGGTGCAGTGTAGTTCAGGGTGTAGTAATCCGTAGCACCGTTCAGGTCTTCGGTATCCTTTGCCACCAGTGCGTGGATGATGGGGTTATTCTGAATGATGCCGCCCTCGTTATAAACAACGGTGCACTCGCCGCCGTCAATGATGGGCTGGTAGGGCTCTGCATTGCCGTCATAGCCGGCCGTATTTTCCACCGGCAGCTTCAGGGTGTTCTGGCTGTTTTCGACCGTGCCGCCGTTTTCCTCTGCCAGTGCAGCGGCGCTGGCAGTGTCGGGCGGGGCGCTCTGGGCAAGGGCGGGCAGCGGCATTGCGGTCAGTGCCATGCTCAGCGCCAGAACCATGCTGATGAGCCGTTTTTGCATAAGATCCTCTCCTTTTCAAGCGCCCTTCCAAGCCGGGCGCTTTTTGTTGTACCCAGTGTACCACGTTTTGCCCTCTTTGGACGGTTTTGGACATGAATCGCCCCGCAAATGCGCTGAAACGACCCGGCGCGCCGGGCGCACCCGCAAAAAACAGAAAACCGCCCGGCTTGCGGTTGCCGGACGGTTTTCTGCTCTATAGGAATTATGGGAATGGCATATTGAACAGAGTATTGCTCTGTGCCTGTAGTATACCACGAACGGCGGCAAAAGTGGAGCAATTCTGCGTGAATGGCCCCTGAAATGCATCGAATCGCCCTGAAAAACCCCAAAAAAGCCCTTGCGCACCCTTTTGGGAGGCAAAAAAGGGACTGCCGCACAGCGCTGTGCAGCAGTCCCTGCGGGGTTATAAGGGGTTAAGGGGCAGCGGTTTTAGCCGCGCTGCTGGTAAGTCTTCCAAGTGCGGATCACTTTCATGCGGCCCACGCGGCTGCCGGGCTTGAAGCTGCCGTCCTGTGCGGACATCAGGCCGGTATCCACGACCCAGCGGATGGCCTGCAGCTCTGCGGCATCTGCTGCCACATCGTTGAACAGTGCAGTGCTCTGGGTAGCGGGCTTGCCTGCGGCGGTCCACAGTGCAACTGCCAGCTGCTGGCGGTTAGCGGGGATGGCCATGCCCTCGGGCAGGACGCTCTTCAGGTAGGCGGTAGTGCCAACAATGTAGGCACCTGCGCCAATGGCTGCGCTGCCCACAGCGGCCACCATTACGATAGCACCGCCGCCGTCACTGTCACCGCCGGGTGCGGGGGTGGGGTCGGGGTTCGGGTTCGGCTTAGGATCGGGAGTAGGCTCCGGATCGGGAGTCGGGTCCGGCTTAGGATCAGGAGTGGGATCCGGATCGGGATTCGGGTCCGGCTTAGGATCAGGAGTGGGATCCGGATCGGGGTTCGGGTCCGGCTTAGGATCGGGAGTAGGCTCCGGATCGGGGTCCGGGTCCGGCTTAGGATCGGGAGTGGGATCCGGATCGGGAGTAGCAGGAACTTCAAACACAGCAGTCAGTTTCACATCCTGAGCGGGCATCTTGAACTCCAGCACATGGGCAGTGCTCTGCTCCTCGGTCAGCTCCAGACCGGTGCAGCTCCAGTTCTTGAACACGCTGGTCTCGGTGTCCTCGTCTGCGATGACCTTGAGCTCTGTATCCACAGGCACAGCTGTCAGGTCGGCAACAGCGCCGCCGTCCTTCAGGGTGACCGTTGCATCGGAGACATCGAGTTTATAGGTCTTGGGAGCGTTCTCGGTGTACTGTGCTTTCAGTGTGACCTTGTTTGCGGGCATCGTGAAGGAGATGGTCGCCTTAGTGGTGTCCACGTCAGTGGGCAGACCGGTCACTTCCCAACCGGTGAAGGTGTAACCGTCCTTCTCGGCTGCGGTGGCAACGAGCTCTGTACCCACAGGCACAGCCTTCAGGTCGGCAACAGCGCTGCCATCCTTCAGGGTGACCTTTGCATCGGTGACCTTGAGCTCATAGGTCTCAGGAGCGTTCTCGGTGTACTGTGCTTTCAGCGTAACATTGTTTGCGGGCATCGTGAAGGAGATGGTCGCCTTGGTGGTGTCCACATCAGCAGGCAGACCGGTCACTTCCCAACCGGTAAAGGTCTTACCTTCCACCGGCTGTGCAGTAACAGTAACGTTCTCTTCAAAGTCACGCTGTTCGTCCTTCCCGTCCACGGTCAGGGTGTAGGTGTTCTGCTTGTACTGTGCTTCCAGCGTAACCTTGTTTGCGGGCATCGTGAAGGAGATGGTCGCCTTGGTGGTGTCCACATCAGCGGGCAGACCGGCCACTTCCCAACCGGTGAAGGTGTAACCGTCCTTCTCGGGTGCGGTGGCAACGAGCTCTGTACCCACGGGCACAGCTGTCAGGTCGGCAACAGCGCCGCCGTCCTTCAGGGTGACCTGTGCATCGGTGACCTCGAGTTTATTCGTAGGAGTAACGAACTCCGCCTTCAGGTTCACATCATGGTCGGGCATGGTGAAGTACACCACGCGTGCGGTGCTCTGCTCCTCGGCCAGTTCCAGACCAGTCCAGCACTTGAACACGCTGGTCTCGGTGTCCTCGTCTGCGGTAGCCTTGAGTTCTGTACCCACGGACACAGCTGTCAGGTCGGCAACATCGCTGCCATCCTTCAGGGTGACCTGTGCACCGGAGACATCGAGTTTATAGGTCTTGGGAGCGTTCTCGGTGTACTGTGCCTTCAGCGTGACGTTATTTGCGGGCATCGTGAAGGAGATGGTCGCCTTAGTGGTGTCCACGTCAGTGGGCAGACCGGTCACTTTCCAACCGGTGAAGGTGTAACCGTCCTTCTCGTCTGCGGTGAAGCTGAGCTTCTCACCTGCAACGTGCTCGGTAGACTTGTCGTCCACGGTCAGGGTGTACTTCGACTCAGACACAGTATAGGTATCCACTTTGTACTGGTTGCCAACGTAGTGGTCACTAGAATCCACCACGATGTAAACGCTGTAAGTGCCTGCCTTGGTGGGCTTCGTCACAGACGGGAACGAGCCATCCTCCGCGCCATACTGGATAGAATACAGCGGGGCATCGTCAAAATACATCTTGCCGTTATAGGTTGCAGTTTGGGTCTTGGAGTCATACGCAAAGTCGGCGCTGCTCGGGGTATATTTGCGTACCACCTCGCCGATATCAAGCGAGCCTTCTGTGTACTTGTCGCCCTCTTGCGCTACGATGCGCTGCTTGTAGACGCCGTACTCGTCATACGGCGGGTAGGTTGCAAACACCTTGTTGTCGGAGGTGCGCACATAGACGAGGCTCAATTTGCCCACGCCATCCTTTTTGCAGGTAATGCCCGGGACGAGCGTGCTCCAGTCGATGTCAAAGTCGCTCTTGCTCAGGGAAGAGAAGGGCAGCTTTCCGGTGGTGGCCATGTTCACCACAATAGGCTCGCCGTCATTCTTGGCGGTGATAGTCAGCGAGCGGTCAATGGCAGAGGTGCCCTCGTTGTAATTGCTGGCTTCCGCACCGTTGATGTTCGTGACTGCATTGCTGAAGCGGATCTCTGCCTTGACATTACCGATAAGGTAAACCGCGTCTGTTGCTGCGGCATAGTCGTTGAGGCGTTCCACAGTGCCGTCCGTCATCATCAGCTTGCTCTGCTGCTGACCGGCGGCGAGGTATTTGCTTTCAATATAGCCGCAGCTCACCGTATTGGAAACAGCAGCCTTGCTGTCGCCGTCCGTTTTCAGGCTGCCAAGGATCATGGCATTCTGGATGACCGTTTTCTCCGTGGCATAGCTCGGCAGCTGGATATCGTGGAACACACCGCCGGTGACCTCGCTGTTCTGGTTCAGCTGGACCACAGCGTTGAATGCGCCGCCGGTGATCGTACCATAAGCGCGGACGACATCTTGGAAAGTGCCGCCTGCGATGGTGCTGTTGTCATCCGCGTAGACATCCTTCTGGAAGGTACCGCTTTCAACGGTGGCATTCTGCATATTAACAGAGCTATCCGCCTCAATGCCGGTGACGGTCACATTTGCAAAAGTGATCTGCTCCACGGCAATGGCCTTATGGTAGGGGTTGATGGCACCCGAAGCAAGATCCACCGGGTTGCCGTCCGGGGTGGTGATGTAAAGCGCCGCGCGTGTCCTTCCGTTCTCTTTCATGGTGGCGTACTTCCAGCCCAGACCCTCATAGAGGTTAGCCGTCATGCCCCCGCCGCTCACCGGCACACCGGTCACGCCGGTCAGGTCGGGCAGACCCTTTTCGGTAATGCGCAGAGGCTTGAGGTCGCTTGGATCGGTGGACTTATTCACAAAGATCTCTGCGCCGTCATTCTTGCCGGTAATGCGCAGCACCTTGCCGTTGGCAGAGGTGTTGGCGTTGTAGTTTTCGACCGGTGCATCGTTGATGCTCAGCACATCGGTGTTCAGGGTAAGCTCTGCGCTGCCTGCGCCCACCAGATAGATGGTATTGGTGGAAAGAGGCAGAGTTCTGCCGTTCATCGCAGTCACACCGCCGTTGCGCACCACCAGCGTGCTGAGCTGCTGTCCTGCGGGCAGCAGATTCTGGATGCCGTCAGGCAGCTCGCCCAGAACCGTATCCGAAATGGTGTAGGTGTTATTGTCGTAGGTATTAAAACCACAGCTCTGGATCACTGCGTTGGCGATAGAGCACGAGCTATTGCAGTACAGGAAATCAAAGGTACCGCCGGTGATCTCGACCGTACCCTTCCTATTTGTCGAGTTGATGCCGACGTTGGCATTGTGGTAGGTGCCGCCGGTGATCTTACCGCTGGTAAGCACCAGAGCGCCTGTTTGGCCAAAATCAGCATCGGTAACGGTGGCATTGGTCGCCTGAACCGTGCAGCTGATGGGTGCCGGGCTCAGGTCTTTGAAGTTGATCTCCTTGCCGCTCTGATCCAGGATCTGTACAATGTTCTGATTTCTGTTGTCTTTGTCGTTGGGGTAGCAGTTATAAGCCCAGCCGTTGCCCATGTAAACACGGTGCAGATTTGCGTCCGTGTCCAGGCTGTCCACAGGAGTCATGCCGGTCAGGTCGGGCAGACCCTCACCGGTAAAGCGCAGTTCCTTGTTCACGGACAGGATCTGAACCAGCTCCATGGGGGCATTGTCCGAAAGCGGAAGCGCGCTGAAGCTGGCAGAGAGCGTTTTGCCGTCTGCACTGATGGAGACCGAGGCAATTGTTGTAAACCGGTAGTCAGTGGTGCCTGCGGGCAGAGCCATGACACTGCCGCCTGTAGAGGCTACCGCCCACGCACCGCAGCTGGTGGCGCTTTCCACCACCAGCTCCAGATCGTTCCCGTTACCGGAATAGTTATACTTCTTGATGATATAGATTTTTGTTTCCTTTTGTCCGTTCAGGGTGCAGTTTTTCGGCAGCAGCAGCTGGTGTGCCTGCTGCTGCGTATCAGTGCTCAGGCCGGAGATATCGCGGAAAAAGCCGCCCCGGACATTGCCGCCGTTCTCGGTCAGCTTATCGTAGGTGCCGCCGTCAATGGTGCCCAAATTCAGTTGCACATTGGCGTAGCTGCCGCCCAGAACGCAGACGCCGTACATATTGTCGGCCTCTATTAAAAGTGTGCCGGTGACAGTGCCATCCAGCAGATAAACCGTGTAACTATTAGCATTCTTGACGGTCACATTGCAGCTGACCGTGCCGTCCAGAATGTACTCGGTATCTTCACTGCCGGTACCGGTGATGGTCAGCCCGGTAGTTTCGTCAAAGCTCCAGCCGGTACCGGACGCTGCCTTGGGCAGACCGTTCGTACCGATCTTGATCTTGACCACCTGATTTTTTGTTTCAGAGTTCGTACCAACATCCTCATGCTTGTTTTGCGAGCTATAAGTGATGCTGTTGGTCTCTTCCGCCGCCGCGGAAGAAAGCCCTGCCCCTGCATCTGCAAATGCGGATACAGGGAGAATGGAGAGCATCATACTGAGTGCCAGTATCATGCTCACGATGCGTTTTTTCATGATATCCTCTCCTTTGTCGGTTGATTTGTCCGGCTATACCCCCAAACGGAACAGCCGGAACGGACAAAAACGCCAAGTTGAGTATAGCACCAAAATTCAAGGAAATAAAGCGCTTTTGCGGGCAGCACCTGCCAAAAAAAGGTGCAAAATTATGGGCAAAATCACGATACGGGGGGGGGTATGCTTTTCTCCCATAAAAAAGCAGTTCCGAAACGCCCGCAGGCGTTTCGGAACTGCTATAAAAATATTCTTTCCGCTCTTTATGCCCAAAGCACACGCGGCGGGCATTCAAAAGCGTTTTACTTGCCCGCCAGCAGCACCGCCAGCACGGCTTTCTGGACGTGCAGACGGTTCTCCGCTTCGTCAAAGATCTCGTCCGCGTGCTGCTCGAACAGGGCGGTGGAGATCTCCTCGCCCCGGTGGGCGGGCAGACAGTGCAGCACCAGCGCGTTGGGCTTTGCGTTTTCCAGCAGACGGCCGGTGAGCTGGAAGCCCACAAAATCCCGCAGACGCTGCTCGCTCTCGGCAGTGCCGGGGGCGGTGGTGTTCCATGCGGCGGTAGCTACGATGTCCGCATCCCGCAGGCCCTCGGCGGGGTCGGTGGTCAGGTGGAAGGCATTGCCGTATTTGTGGGCAAACATCAGCACATCCGCTGCCGGTCGGTAGCCCGGAGGACAGACGCAGGATACCTGCATCCCCGCCAAAAGGCCGCCCACGATCAGGCTGTTGGCCATGTTGCTGCCGTCGCCCACAAAGCAGAGCTTCAGCCCTGCCAGCGTGCCCCGGCGCTCCCGGATGGTCATCAGGTCAGCCAGCACCTGACAGGGGTGTGCGTAGTCGGTAAGGCCGTTGATCACCGGAATGCCAGAAAGCTCGGCCAGTTCCTCCAAGTCCCGCTGGCGGTAGGTGCGCCAGACGGCGCAGTCGTAGTAGCGCCCCAGCACCCGGGCGGTGTCCCGCAAAGGCTCGCCCCGCCCGGCCTGCAGCTCGGCGGTGTTCATATAGTTGCCAAGACCACCCATCTGGTACACGCCCACCTCAAAGCTGGTGCGGGTGCGGGTGGACGCTTTGGAAAACAGGAGCGCCACGCTTTTGCCCGCCAGCAGCGGCTCGGTGCGGCCCGCCTTGCAGTCCGCCTTCAGCTGGTCTGCCACATCCAGAATGTGGGTCAGCTCGGCGGGGGAAAGGTCGCTCATTTTCAGCAGATTTTTCATGCCTGCTCCTTCGGAGCCGTCGGCTCCATCGTGCCCAGCACCTCGGCCAGCACCTCCAGCGCCATGTCTACTTCGTGTTCGGAGACGGTCAGCGGCGGCAGCAGACGCAGCCGGGTCTTTGCGGTAAGCACCAGCAGGCCCTTTTCACGGCAGGCAGCCAGCACATCCGCAGCCTGCACATCAAAGAATTCGATACCCACCATCAGGCCGATGCCGGAAATGTTCTTGACGTGGGGCAGCTTTGCCAAGCCGGTGCGCAGCTGTACGGCGCGCTCGCTGACCTGTGCAAGGAAGCTCTGGTCCAGACGGTCCACCACCACGTTGGCACCGGCGCATACCACCGGGTTGCCGCCAAAGGTAGAGCCGTGGGTGCCGGGGCCCATGCCCTCGGCTACCTTTTCATTCATCAGCACCGCGCCGATGGGCAAGCCGCCGCCCAGCCCCTTGGCAAGGGTGACGATGTCCGGCTTGAGGTTATAGTGCTCACAGCACAGGAAGGTGCCGGTGCGGCCTACGCCGGTCTGCACCTCGTCCACAATGAGCACAAGGTCTTTTTCATCGCACAAAGCGCGCACGGCCTGTACATAGTCCGGGTCCAGCGCCATCACGCCGCCCTCGCCTTGGATCAGCTCCATCATCACGGCGCAGGTGTGGCGGTCTACCAGCTCCCGCAGTGCTTCGATATCCCCCGCCGGGACGTACTGGAAGCCCTCGTTGAAGGGACCGAAGTAGTTGTGGAACACCTCCTGCCCGGTGGCGGTCAGGGTGGCAAGGGTGCGGCCATGGAAGCTGTTGACCAGCGTGATAACGTTGTAGCGGTCTTTACCATAGTGGTCTACGCTGTACTTGCGGGCGGCCTTGATGGCGCCCTCGTTGGCCTCGGCACCGGAGTTGCCGAAGAAGACCTTACTCATGCCGGTGCGCTTGCACAGCTTTTTCGCCAGCTTGCCGCAGGGTGCGGTGTAGTAGAGGTTGGAGGTGTGCTGCAGCTTGTGTGCCTGCTGGGACACGGCTTCTGCCCATGCAAGGTCGCAGTAGCCAAGGCTGTTCACCCCGATGCCGCTGGTGAAGTCCAGATACTTCTGTCCCTCCGGGCCCTCGGCGTACAGCCCGTGCCCCTTTTCCAGCACGATGGGATTGCGGTTATAGGTGTGCAGGACGTACTCGTTGTCCCGCTTGATGACTTTTTCAGAATCCATAGGTGTACCTCCTGTGAATAGAAGTTCCGCGCATGCGCCGCTCCCCCGGAGGGAGCGTTTTTTCTATTATAATACTGCTTTTTCGCTTGCGCAATCTTTTTATTCGCGGTGGCTGCGGCGGTAGAAGCGGGTACCGGAGCCGCGGTCGGAGAACAGTTCCAGCAGGATGGAGTGCGGCACGCGGCCATCAATGATGACCGCCTCGTGCACGCCCTGATAGATGGCATCCGCCATGCCGCCGATCTTGGGGATCATGCCGCCCGCAATGATGCCGGCGGACTTGTAGCCCTCGATCTCGGTCACCTCCACCTCGGGGATGAGGGTGGTCTCGTCCTCCTTATCCCGCAGCAGGCCTGCGATATCGGTCATGGACACCAGCTTTTCGGCCTTGAGGGCAATGGCGATCTGGGCCGCGGCAGTGTCCGCGTTGACGTTGTACGCCTGCCCGAGGTCGTCCATGCCCACGGTGGCGATCACCGGGATAAAGCCGCCGTCCAGCAGGCTTTCGATCAGGGTCGCATCCACATGGACGATCTCGCCCACATGACCCAGCTGGGGGTCCAGCTCGGTGCAGCGGAGCATCTGTCCGTCCATGCCGCACAGACCCACGCCGCGCCCGCGCAGCTTTGCCACAAGGTCCTTGTTTACCTTACCGGCCAGCACCTGCTGCACGATCTCCATGGTGGCATCGTCCGTCACCCGCAGACCGTTTGCAAAGTGGCTCTCTACGCCCACCTTCTTGAGCATCTCGTTGATGGCGGGGCCGCCGCCGTGCACCAGCACCACCCGCACGCCCAGCAGCGTCAGGGTGACAAGGTCGTTCATCACGGCGTTTTTCAGCGTCTCGTTGATCATGGCGTTGCCGCCGTATTTGATGACCATGGTT
>ERZ791858.1838-NODE-1838-length-10416-cov-2.566355_pt1 | contig 10416 bp, 6 predicted proteins | sample MGYA00510284_ERZ791858 | MGnify/ENA primary metagenome ERZ791858 (study PRJEB30046, sample SAMN00792077) | human gut metagenome | study: EMG produced TPA metagenomics assembly of the A metagenome-wide association study of gut microbiota in type 2... | reverse complement strand
AGGACAAAGGTGTTCAGATTGTGGTTGATGCAACAAGCAGGCTGTTGACTAATGTATTGGAATATAATCCATTTTTTATAAAGCCTAACCAGCACGAGCTTGGAGATATATTTAATGTGACACTTAATACACAGGAAGAAGTTATTCCGTATGCTTTGGAATTAAAGAAAATGGGTGCTGTTAATGTATGTGTATCAATGGGTGGAAAAGGTGCAATACTTGTAGCAGATGATGGCAATGTGTATAAAGCAAAGGCTCCGGACGGGATACTTAAGAATTCAGTGGGGGCAGGAGATTCACTTGTAGCGGGCTTCCTTTCAGGCTGGATTGAAAAGAAAGATTATGAGTATGCGTTCAGGAAAGGTGTTGCAACAGGAAGTGCCAGTGCATTTTCGGAAAGATTGGCAACTAACGGAGAAGTTAATGATCTTATAGGTAAAGTTACTATAATCAGATAATTATTACAGAGTGTTTAAACTTATTATAAATATGGAGGTATGTATATGAGGATTACCGATTTATTAAGTGCTTCAAGTATAGATCTTAATGCAAAGCCTTTAAATAAAAAAGAGGCAATAGAGCAGGCTGTGAAGCTTATGGCGGCCAGCGGTAATATTACAGATATTGAAGCGTATACGAAGCAGGTTATTGCAAGAGAAGAAGAAAGCACAACTGGTGTTGGAGAGGGAATTGCCATACCACACGGCAAATGCAGTGCGGTAAGCAGACCGGGACTTGCAGCTATGATTATAAGGGATGGAGTTGATTATGATTCATTAGATGGTGAACCTGTTAATGTATTGTTTCTTATAGCAGCTCCGGATAGTGAGGATAATGTTCATCTAGATGTATTAAGCAAGCTTTCGGTGCTTCTAATGGATGAAGAATTTATCAGAAAGTTAAAAGCAGCTAAGGATATTGGGGAATTTCTTGAAGTTATCGATAATGCAGACAGTGAAAGCAAGAGCATTGATGAAAGATTGCAGGATACAGGCACATATAATGCTGGCAATAGTGATACGAATCCGGCTGACAGGTATATAGTGGCTGTAACTTCGTGTCCTACAGGTATTGCACATACGTATATGGCAGCTGAGGGTCTGGAAAAAGCAGCTAAAAAGGCAGGCTGTACAATTAAGATAGAGACAAGAGGTTCAGCAGGTGCTAAAAATGTGCTTACAGATGAAGATATAGAAAAAGCGGAATGTATAATAGTTGCGGCAGATGCCAAAGTGCCAATGGCAAGGTTTGAAGGACATAAGGTTATAGAATGTCAGGTATCAGACGGAATTAATAAAGCTGATGAATTAATAAGTCAGGCACTTAGCGGTGATGTTCCCGAATATCAGGTACATGGGATGGGCAGATCTTCTGATGATAGTCAGGCAGCTGCGGTTAAGAAGAATAAATCAGGCGGAGTTGGACATCAGATATATACACAGCTTATGAATGGTGTTTCGCATATGCTTCCATTTGTAGTTGGCGGTGGTATTCTGATTGCCATAGCATTTCTTATTGATGGAATTAATGTTGATATGAACAGTCTTTCTGAAGCTGAAAGAGCTAATTTTGGTACTATAACACCAGTTGCAGCTTTGTTTAAGAATATAGGTGGAGCAGCATTTGGATTTATGCTTCCTGTGCTTGCAGGATATATTGCAATGGCAATAGGTGACAGACCGGCACTGGCACTGGGTTTTGTCGGAGGATATATTGCAGCTAATGGAAAGTCTGGATTTTTAGGTGCTTTAGTTGCAGGCTTTGCGGCTGGATACATTATTTTAGGTTTAAGAAAATTGTGTGACAAGCTTCCAGAAGCACTTGAAAAGATTGCACCTGTGCTTATATATCCGGTTGTGGGAATTCTTGTTATAGGACTTGGAATGAACTATGTAATAGAGCCTGTTATGGGGGCGATTAATACAGGGCTTAATTCATTCCTTGTTGGAATGGGAAGTTCAAGCCGTATAATTCTTGGATTTGTGCTTGCAGCAATGATGGCAATTGATATGGGTGGTCCATTTAATAAAGCAGCATATGTATTTGGAACAGCTTCAATTGCATATGGTAATTACGATATTATGGCAGCAGTTATGATTGGTGGTATGGTTCCACCTTGTGCTATTGCACTTGCTACAATGTTATTTAAGAATAAGTTCACTAAGGAAGAAAGAGAGGCAGGACCAACCAACTTTATTATGGGACTTGCATTTATAACAGAAGGTGCCATTCCATATGCGGCGGCAGATCCGCTTCACGTTATACCAGCATGCCTTATTGGTTCTGGAATAGCAGGAGCAATAAGTATGTTATTTAAGTGCACGTTAATGGCTCCACACGGTGGAATATTCGTGTTCCCGGTTGTCGGCAACCCATTATATTATATTTTAGCACTAGTTGTTGGAACAATTGTTTCGTGTTTCCTTCTTGGAGTATTAAAGAAGAAGATCAAAGAATAGATTAATTAATAAAATAGAATTTTTAAAATAAAGTGTATGACCGTAGCCTGGCGTATCTGGTATGGTCCTGTTAAAAACACAATATATAAATATAAAAAACACAAAATATACCAAAACGAAACGTTTAAAATAAAAGATACGCAGAAAAGAGGTTTATTATGAAAGAATTTAATTATACAATTACAGACAAAGAAGGAATCCATATGAGACCAGCAGGTGAACTTGTAAAAGCAGCTAAGCAGTTTGAGAGTAGTATATTAATTAAGAAAGACGGAAAGACTGCTGACTGCAAGAAGGTATTTACAATAATGTCATTAGCAGTAAAATGTGGACAGGAAGTAACAGTAAATGTAGAAGGTACAGACGAAGAACAGGCAGCTGCAAAGATTGAAGAATTTATGAAAGCTAATATGTAAATTAAAGTGCCAGGGTTAAAGTATATAAATTAAAATACCTAATTAAAGGGTTGAAATTAAAGAAAGGAGGGGCTGTTATGTATGAATATAAAGGAAAAAGCGTGTTTGGCGGGATAGCCATAGGCAGAATTAAAGTGTACAGTAAAGAACAACAGCAGGTTAAGCGGATGCATATTGATGATTGTGAGAGCGAGAAGCAAAGATATATTAATGCCGTTGATAAAGCAGTTGAACAGTTAGGTATGCTTTATGATAAGGCTTTAAAGGAAGTCGGTGAAGCCAATGCGGCAATATTTGAAATGCACCAGATAATGCTTGAAGATGACGATTATAAAGAGTCGGTTCTTAATATAATTGATAATCAGAATGTTAATGCTGAATATGCAGTTGCACAGACCTCGGATAACTTTTCATCAATGTTTGCGGCTATGGACGATGAATATATGAGAGGCAGGGCTTTAGATGTAAGAGATATTTCTGAAAGACTTATAACTATTCTTAGTGGTGGTAAAAGCAGTACAATAGAATCTGATGAGCCGTCAATAATCATTGCAGAAGATTTGGCACCATCGGAAACTGTACAGATGGATAAAGAAAAGATATTATCATTTGTAAGTGTTAAGGGTTCGGTTAATTCACATACAGCTATACTTGCAAGGACAATGGGGATACCAGCCCTTATAGGAACAAAAGGTGTTCTTGATGAAGATATAGACGGCTTAACAGGCATTGTTGACGGCTTTAATGGAGTTGTGTATATCAATCCTGATAGCGAGACACTTGACCGCTACAAGAAAGAACAGGCGAAGTATATAGAACAGAAGGAACTTTTAAACAGACTTAAGGGAAAAGAAGATGTAACGCTTGATGGAACAAAGATAAAGTTGTATGCTAATATTGGTAATGTTAAGGATATAGCGTTAGTTCTTGCTAATGATGCGGCAGGAATAGGATTGTTCAGGAGTGAATTCATCTATCTTGAGAGAACTGATTTTCCGACAGAAGAGGAACAGTTTAATATATATAAGACTGTTGCGGAAAATATGGCTGGAAAGCCGGCTATAATAAGAACACTTGATATAGGTGCAGACAAGCAGTGTGACTATTTTAATCTTGATAAAGAGGACAATCCGGCATTAGGTGTGAGAGCTATCAGAATATGCCTTACAAGAACGGATATATTTAAGACACAGTTAAGAGCTTTATACAGGGCGAGTGCATATGGCAATATTCATATTATGTATCCGATGATTGCTAATATGTGGGAGATAGACCGCATAAAAGAGATTGAAAATGAGGTGAAGGCTGAGCTTGCGGCTCAGGAGATTAAGATAGGAAGCCCAAAGACAGGAATAATGATAGAGACACCGGCGGCTGCAATGATTAGCGATGAGCTTGCAAAAAAGGTTGATTTCTTTAGTATTGGAACTAATGATTTGACGCAGTACACATTGGCTGTTGACAGGCAGAATCCTAAGCTGGATACATTTTTTGATGCACATCACCCAGCAGTGCTAAAGATGATTAAAATGGTTGTCGATAATGCACATAGAGCCGGGATATGGGCAGGAATATGTGGAGAGCTTGGAGCTGATACAAGCCTTACACAGAAGTTTCTTGAAATGGGTGTTGATGAATTGTCGGTTTCGCCGGGGAGAATTCTTCCAATCAGAAAGATTATCCGTGACACTGATGTATCTGAATTATAATTGGTATATTGGAAAAGGTGATTGTTATGCTTGCAGAGAAAAGACACGAATATATACTTCAGGAGTTGAAACGCAAGGGAAGTATAACTGTCAATGAGATTAAAGAAGAACTTGGAATTTCAGAATCTACAATTAGAAGAGATTTGAATTTGCTTGATGAAGAAGGCAAGCTTGTCAAGGTATTTGGAGGTGCAGTATCAGCAGGTTTTGAAGTTTCAGGCAGTGAACCAAGCGTTACGCAGAAGCGTGAAATAAATATTAATGGCAAGAAGCTTATTGCAAAATATGCGGCAGGACTTATAGAACCTGATGATTTTGTATATATGGATGCAGGCACTACAACAGGTTGTATGATTGATTATATAACAGAAAAGCGGGCGGTATATGTGACTAATGCTGTTACACACGCAAGAAATCTTGCGGCGTTAGGTTTCAGGGTTATACTTATAGGTGGTGAGCTTAAGGGTTCAACAGAAGCAGTAGTAGGTGCTAATGCTATTGAAATGTTAAGAAATTATAATTTCAACAAAGGATTTTTTGGTACAAATGGCATAAGTATTAAATGTGGATTTACGACGCCTGATATTAATGAGGCAGAAGTTAAGAAAATGGCGATGTGCCATTGCAATCACAAAATAATTCTTGCAGACAGCACCAAATTCGATAATGTAAGTTCAGTGACATTTGCAAGGATTGATACAGCTAAGATAATAACTGATGAAGAAGTGCCTGCTGGTTATAGGGATTATAATATTTATAAGGTGAATGGATGATGTTATAATTAAAAAATGAACAATATTAAAAGGGACTTTTTAAGTCCCTTTTTTAGTAAGTTATTTCTGTCTGTTGCTAAGCTGTTCAGATATAGCCTGTTTAATGGCATTGAAAGACTCTTTGCTTATATCGTGTTCGATACGGCACGCATCCTCCTCGGCAGTCTGCTTATTGACACCAAGCTGTATTAACCAAGAAGAAAGTATCTGATGTCTTTCATAAATCATCTCGGCAATTTCCCTGCCAGAGTCTGTAAGGCATATATAACCTTCTTTAGTTACGCGTATATGTTCTGATTCAATGCTGACGCTTGACTTCTTATAGCCCATTTCGTTGGCAATATCAATTGAACGCACAACAGGCAGTTTCTTGCTAAGCATAAGTATTGTTTCTAAATAATCTTCAGCTGATTCGTGGATGACCATAATTATTCCCCCTGACTAACATTTATGTGAATTAATAAATAATTGTAGATTATAAAGCAATTAATAAATAATTAATGTAAATATAATACTAATAAGTATAATAAGTATAACATAAACCTGGCAAATAATCAAACTTATAGTTAGTGCGAATTATCTATGCCTTTCAAAGCTGTATAAATATGTGCTATAATAAAGCTGTACATAGTGGGAGATTTGAAAAAAGCTAGAGCTGCCCTTACAAGGCACCAGATTGATATGCGTAAAATGTACGCAGAAAAGAGGATTATTATGAATATTAATATAGATAAATTACACTGCCTTATAGATTTACACGTTCACCTTGATGGTTCAGTCAGTATTCCAATGGCTAAGAGGCTGGCTCTTATTAATGGTATTGAACTTAATGAAAGTGAAGAAGACCTGAAAGAAAGATTACAGGTGTCCAAAGACTGCAGGGATTTGAATGAATATCTGGAAAAATTTGAATTTCCACTGACACTTTTGCAGAAAGCTGAAGCTATTACTGAATGTGTGAGAATGTTAATAGCTGGGCAGGATAGTCAGGGGATAATGTACAGTGAGATAAGATTTGCACCACAGCTTCATATGCAGAAGGGGTTGACACAGGAAGAGGTTGTGCAGGCGGCAATAAAAGGACTCGGTAATTCAGATTATCACAAGCTTATATTATGCTGCATGAGGGGAAGTGATAATGAGGAGCTTAATAAAGAAACGATAAGGATTGCCCATACATATCTTGGACGTGGAGTTGTGGCACTAGATCTTGCCGGTGCAGAAAAATTATATCCAACAAAGCAGTTTGTTGGAATATTTAAAGAAGCTTTGGCATATAATATTCCGTTTACAATACACGCAGGTGAAGCAGATGGAGAAGAAAGCATAAAGACGGCAATATATATGGGAGCTGAAAGAATAGGACACGGAATAAGGGCAGCCTGGTCAGAGGATATGATTAAGGAGCTGGCAGATAAGAATATTCCGTTAGAATTGTGTCCTACAAGTAACCTTAATACGAAAGTTGTTGATAATATTGCTGATTATCCAATTATGAAACTTATTAATAATGGTGTTAAAGTTACCATAAATACGGACAATATGATGGTTTCAGGCACAAGTATTAAAAATGAGCTTAAATTACTTGTGCAAACATTTCCTATAAATGGTATAATATTAAAGAATTTGCTTATTAATTCAGCAGAAGCTGCATTTGCCAAGGATAGCATTAAAGAACAGCTTAAAAGAAAGATATATGAAGAATTGGATGGGGTTACTTATGAATGAAGTTAATGAGTTATTTACAAAGGAGAATGTTGAACAGATAGTTGTTCCACAGGTTGTAAAAGATGATTTACTAAGCATTATAGAGGAAAAGCTAAAAAGAGCAGGATTTTACTACAGAATTGCATACAGGGTCAAGGCAGTTGATTCTATGGTGAATAAGCTTATATTTAAAGATTACAGACGTCCGGGTACGGAGAATGAAGATAAGAAAATGCAGGATCTTGTAGGAATAAGAATAATCCTATATTTTGTTGATGATGTAGATATATGCAGAAAGCTTTTAGATACATTATTTATATCTCCAGGAATGTGGGAGACTACGGAGAATAATGAATATGAATTCAAGGCTATGAAGGTCAATGGAATATTCAAGCTTCCAGCATATCTTAGCAAGACAATTGTCAATCCATATCTGTCAGATTATGTTGACGATACATTTGAGGTTCAGGTAAGGACGAACTCATTTGAGGGCTGGCACGAGATTGAGCACGATATGAGATATAAAGGCTCGGCGTTTGGAATAGGTAACGAAGCACTGGCAAGAAAGATGAACAGTATTCTTGCTACATTTGAACTGTGTGATGATTCGATAGCAGGGCTGCTTGAAGATTTAGGACACCAGCATTACAAAGACAAGAAATGGAATGATATGTTAAGGTGTCACTACAGGTTAAAGTTTGAGAATGAACCACTGCATCCATACATAGAGGAGCTGTTTGACTCAGACACAGAGCTTGCAAAGATATTTTATAAGGCACCAAGACAAGGGGCTATTGAACAGTTATGGCTTGATACTTCAGAGAATGGAATAGAGCTTACACTTAATAATATAGTAAAGATTGTCAATCAGATAGGCCCTGATGATGAAAGGCTTAACGAGGCATTTAGAAAGATAGAGCAGGAGCATAAGAATAAACAGGAATTCGAGGCTGGCGGTAAAAGACGCCGCTTTGAGCCGTTTAAACCGCTTGGCAATTATAAGGTATTCCAGTCACATTCCTGCATTGATCTTACTAATCTTTCTATGGAGGACGCATTTAAAAAGGCAGTTAATTACATATATTCGTGGGTACATTCAAGATTTAATGAAGTATTTGATGATATGCCGGGCAGTGTGGATACATATGATAATGAAAGACCGGGGTATAAGGTATCGCTTGAATATGATAATGAGAATTTATATTTCAAGGAGATTACAACGCACCTTGATTCTAAGGTCGCTAACAGACTGTGGATATCGGTTGCTACTATTAAGAAAGATGGTGACAGGCTTTTATTTGACGTAAGTAATGAATATGCTGAGCCAGCAGATAAGTACAGAGATAATGAAAATGTATTGTTCAGCCGTCCTAACTTCTATGGAGAGATAGCAGATAATATTGGAATCTGTGATGTGGAGAGGTTAAGACAGAATGTAAGGGGTATTGATAATGAAGAAGAATACAATACATTAAAGGATCTTATTAAAGATGATAATAGGCAGTTCCCTGTAGTTGTATTTGTGGCATCAGATGATTATTGGATAGAAAAGTTTGATGTGGACTATTTTGCATATCTTGTGGGGTATTATGCACATATTAAGAGGATTACAACAGATGAACTTTCTGAGCAGTTTGCTAAAGATTATGATTTGGACGAAGACGAGTTTAGGGATTCGATCACTGTATTTTATCCAGGCAGAGAACCTAACACAAGTTATAAGTCGCATATCTTAAATACTACATTTGAGGTTATAAAGATAGAGAAAAGAAAATACTGGAATGAGAATGGGTGTAGGGCGTTCAGGCGACAACTTGTTTCAGATATAAGAGAGAATAATGTCATTATGTAGATAACAGAGGGGTAGAAAGTTATGAGTAGAGGGAATAATAAAAGCAGTATTGCTGCAGAAGGAACACAATGGTATGGAAATGTTGTATCAAGCACGCTTCAGGCATATTACGAGGTGTACTATGTCAATCTTTCTGATAATACCTGCAAAAGAATATATCCGTGGTATATCGAGGATAATGAGTTTATAGATTATACTAACGAGGTCAACCGTAGAATATCAGGTAATATCATATGTAATAATTCGGAGGAAGATGTGTCAACGCTTCTTGCAGTTGATAATCTTAAATGTGAATTAAAACATAAAGATAAGACAGAGTACAGATACAAAAGACAGGTAACCAATGGAGTATTCAGGTGGTGTCTTGTAAGTGTTGTCGTTGAGAAGCGAAAAAATGGTGAGCCTGTAAGTGTTATTCTTATGATAAGGGACATAGAAGATGTTATAAAGAAAGAGATTGAACAACAGCTTCTTATAGAAGAAGCACTTGCACAGGCTGAAAGTGCTAGCAGGGCAAAGGGAAAGTTCCTTTCTGATATGTCGCACGAAATCAGGACACCTATGAATGTGATTCTTGGATATGCCTCAATTGCACAGAATAATATGGATAATCGGGATCAGGATAAGGTTAAGGATTGCCTTGAAAAGATTAAAGAAGCTGGAAATCATCTGATTGGTATTATTAATGATGTGCTTGAGGTGTCAAGGATAGAGCAGGGAAAGATTAATATAGAAAATGAAGAAAGCGACATTTATGAGCTTATGACAGATTTCTATAATCTTGTAGAAATTCAGGCGGCAGTAAAGAAACAAAAGATGACAATTGATCTAGAGGGTATAACTGATAAATATGTGTATATGGATTGGACGAGAATAAGCCAGGTGCTTATTAATCTTATTAACAATGCAATCAAATATACGCCGGTTGGCGGACATATAGATGTTATTGTGAAAGAAGACTGCAATAATAATATAGGGGATAATATACATAATTATATTATTATAGTGAAGGATAATGGCAGGGGAATAGATGAAAAGGATATGCCATCATTATTTGATTTGTATACAAGGGGAGCATACGATAATGATATATCAGTAGAGGGAACAGGGCTTGGACTGTCTATATCCAAGCAGATAATTGAACTTATGAATGGAACAATAGATGTTGACAGTAAGTTAGGCGAAGGTACAACATTTACAGTAAAGTTACCGCTTCAATATGTTGTCAGGACACAGGCCGATAAAAATATAACTGACAACGGGACAGATAATAATATAATAGAGAATGATCAGAGCCTGTCAGATATAAAGGTAATGGTTGTTGATGATAATCAGTATAACAGGGAAATTGCCTGCGAGCTTTTACGGGAAAATGGTGCTCATATAATTGAGTGTGCCAGTGGAAGTGAAGCTGTAGATTATATAAAATATAAAAAAGGTATTGTGGATATTATTCTTATGGACGTGTGTATGCCAGATATGGATGGTTTTGAGGCTACA
>ERZ791858.1829-NODE-1829-length-10472-cov-4.035231_pt1 | contig 10472 bp, 8 predicted proteins | sample MGYA00510284_ERZ791858 | MGnify/ENA primary metagenome ERZ791858 (study PRJEB30046, sample SAMN00792077) | human gut metagenome | study: EMG produced TPA metagenomics assembly of the A metagenome-wide association study of gut microbiota in type 2... | reverse complement strand
CCCTTTCGTTCCATTATAGCACACAAAGATACGCTTGAAAAGGACATTTTATCTATTCGTCCGTTTATCAGGTACAAATGTCTGCGATTTTTCTTGACGCCCGCCAAAAATTGTGTTATATTGGTACGCAATTAAATTGGGGGAGTGTATTATGAAAACGCAAAGCAATCGGCTGACCTTCAGCCAGCAATTCTTCATCGCCACCATGCTGTTCGGCCTGTTTTTCGGAGCAGGAAACCTGATTTTTCCCATTTTTCTGGGCAGTCAGGCCGGACGCAATGTATGGCCCGCCATCGTCGGTCTGCTGATCACCGGCGTAGGTATCCCCCTTCTGGGCGTAGCCGCACAGGGCATCAGCCGCAGCAACGGCCTGCAGGAGATGGCCGGGCGGGTGAGTCCCCGATACAGCATCTTCTTCACCTGCGCTCTGTACCTGACCATCGGTCCCTTCTTCGCCATTCCCCGCTGCGCCTCCACGTCCTTCACCGTGGGCATCGAGCCGCTGCTGGGTGAGGATGTCAACGCCACGGTGCTGCTGGCGGCGTTCTCCTGCGTGTTCTTCGCCGCCGTGCTGTTCTTTTCTCTGCGCCCCGGTAAGATTTTGACGTGGGTGGGAAAGCTGCTGACGCCGCTGTTCCTGCTGGTGCTGGCTATTCTGGTGGTGACAGCCCTGCTGCACCCCACGGACCGCATCACCGACATGACGCCATCGGCGGCCTATGCTGCAGCTCCCTTCTTCGCCGGTTTTCTGGAGGGCTACAACACCATGGATGCTCTGGCCAGTCTGGCCTTCGGCATCGTAGTCATCAACGTCATCCGGGGACTGGGCGTCACGGAACCCGGCGCCATCGCCAAGAACACAGTGCTCTCCGGCATCTTCAGCTGTCTTTTTATGGGCGGCATCTATGTGGCCGTCACCATCGTGGGGGCCCAGAGCCACTCCCTTACCGTTTCCTGCACCAACGGCGGCGAGGCCTTTGCCGTCATCGCTGAGCACTATCTGGGGCGGGCCGGACTGGTGGTGCTGGCACTGACGGTGATCCTGGCGTGTCTCAAGACCTCCATCGGTCTGGTCACCAGCTGTGCCGAAACCTTCACCGCCATGTTCCCCAATGGGCCGAAATACGGTTTCTGGGCCACCTGCTTCAGTATTTTTTCCCTGCTGGTCACCAACATCGGCCTTAACGCCATCATCGCCATCTCTCTGCCGGTGCTGATGTTCCTGTTCCCACTGGCCATCACCCTGATCCTGCTGGCGCTGCTGGGAAATCTGTACGGCCACGATACCGTGGTGTATCGGTGGGTCACGGGCTTCACGCTGGCGGCCGCCCTCTTCGATTTCGTGAAGGCGCTGCCCAAGGCCATTACGGAGACCCCTGCTGTCTCCGCTGTCATCGGCTTCGCTGACAGCTACCTGCCCTTCTTCGAGCTGGGGTTGGGCTGGATCTGCCCTGCCGCTGTGGGCCTGTTCGTGGGACTGATCTTCCATCGCACACGCCGAAACCGGACAGCCGCATAAAAAATCGATTTTTTCTAAGTAATAATAGAAGGACAATTTCACCCGGGTGAGGTTGCCCCTGGTTCGGTACGGCACGGTATCCGCGCCGACGAATCCATATGGCCTTCGACAGAGTATCTATGAGAGCATGGGTACTCTCCGCCATACGGCAATCCGCTCGGAAGGTCCTTCCATCTCTGACCGTGCTCCCGGGAGCACGGTCTCTTTTTATGCTAACAGGGAGGAGGCGAAAAAGATAGTTTACAGTATATGCTGGGCAAGCTATACCTTGCTGGTAAGGAGGTTCCCCGTGACGAGGAGAAAGCCGCATATTGGCTGACCCAATCCACCGAGCAAGGCAATCAGTATGCCAAGACCCAAAAGGCGCTGCTGGACAAGCTCCACCAGAACATCGAGTGCTACCGTGATGTGGAGCTGACTGAGGACAGCCGCATGACGCTGGGCCAGTGGCTGGATCGCTGGCTCACAGAGTACAAGGCGGGTACGGTGCGGCCCGGTACGCTCAAAAGCTATCGCTGCTATATCGAATACTACATCAAACCACAGTTGGGCGATAAACAAATCTCCCTTATCTCTCAGCAGGACATCCAGCGAATGTACCGCCGTCTGAAAACGGAGGGGCGCATCCACGAGCATCCCGAGATGGATCATCAGCTCTCGGACTCCATGGTTCGCCACATCCACTCCACGCTCCACGCCGCGCTGAAAGACGCGGTGCAGGCACACGTCATTCCCAGAAATCCCACCGAAGGTACAACGGCGCCCAAGCCCAACTACAAGCCCAAGCGCATCCTGACCGGCGAGGAGCTGGATGCCTTCCGCGCGGTGGTGGAGCAGGACGAGGTGTGGCGGGACTTCTTCCAGACGGAGCTGATGACCGGCCTGCGCCGCGGCGAGATCTGCGGACTGCAATGGAGCGACTTCGACGGGAATGCCGGCACGCTGAAGGTGTGCCGCACCCTCCACAGTCAGAGGAAGGGTGAGTATACCGTCGGTGAGACGAAGACAAATCATGGCATGCGCACCATCATCCTGCCGCACAGCGTGACTGAAATCCTGCGGCGGCGCAAGGCGGATACCATCAGTCAATGGATATTCCCCGACCCGGTGAAGCCGGAAGATCCCGTCGACCCCAACGCAGCCTATCGCCACATGAAAACGCTCCTTCAGCGGGCGGGGCTGCCCAGCATCCGCTTCCACGATCTGCGTCACACCTTCGCCACCCACGCCCTTACCAGCGGAGTGGATGCCAAGACGCTGTCCAGCATCCTGAGTCACACCAATGCGTCGTTCACGCTGGACACCTACACCCATGTCACATCAGATATGCAAAAGACAGCCTCTGGCATCGTGGGCAGCTTCATGGAAGACATCTTCGGAAAGGAGTTGAAACCGTGGCAAGAAAGCGAAAAGCCGGGGATGGAACCGTAAGGCAACGCAAGGACGGTCGGTGGGAGGGGCGCATCGTCATCGGCTATGACGATAACGGCTATCCCAAGACGAAAAATGTCCTTGCCAAAACGAAGAAGGAGTGCCTCGAGAAACTCCAAAAGCTCAAGGAGGATTGCGGCGGACTGAAGCCCGAAAAAGTGCGGTCTGAGATGCCCTTCGGGGACTGGCTGACATACTGGTATGAGAATCACTCCAAGCCCAAGATCCGTCCCACCACGCAGGAGACCTATGAAAGCCGCATCCGCCTGCACATCATCCCCGAGATCGGCAGCATCCCACTGAACAAGCTGACGCAGAACGACCTGCAGCAGTTCTATGGTCGGATCAAGAATAGTGGCCGGAAGCGGTTCACCGACAGATACGGCGAAGGGCTGTCCGACCGGATGGTGCGTATGTGCCACGCCACCTGCCGATCCGCGTTAGAGAAGGCGGTGCAGGATGGACTGATTCGTGTGAACCCAGCCATCGGCTGCAAGCTGCCGCCGAAAAAGGCGCGGGAGATGCAGGTGCTGACGCGGGAGGAGCTGCAAAGATTTTTTATTCAGGCGAAATTCGAGGGCTACTACGAAGTGTTTCTTCTGGACTTAGCCACCGGCCTGCGCCGGGGTGAACTCATGGCACTGCAATGGGACGACCTGAACTTCAAGACCGGCGTGCTGAATGTGAACAAGCAGGTCTACGATGTTCGCGGCCAGCTTCAGATCAGTACACCCAAGACGAAGAGCTCCATCCGCAAGATCGTCCTGCCGCCCGCCGTGGTGCAGGTGCTGCGGGAGTATAAAAAGGCAGTGGACTCCCGCTGGATGTTCCCATCCCCAGTGAAAGAAGACTGCCCCATCACCCCTGGCGTGGTACGGCGCAGACTGCAGCTCATCTTGGAGCACGCAGGGTGCAAGCATGTACGCTTTCACGATCTGCGCCACACCTTCGCAACGCTGGCACTGGAAAACGGCATGGATGTAAAAACGCTCTCCGCTATGCTGGGGCATGTGTCGGCGGCCACCACGCTGGACATCTACACCCATATTACCGATGATATGCAGCGCACAGCCGCCGAAAATATTGACCGCGGCATCGGCAAGGCAGCGCCGCAGGAGGACGCTTCAGAGCCGGGGCAGGAAACTGCCCCGGCCCAGGCGGAAAAGCCGAGAATGACCGACTTCAAGCCCTACATAGGCCGCAAGCGCAGGTCCGGCACCGGCTGTGTCAGCGAGATCAACGACCATCTCTTCGAGGGCCGCTACTCCCCCAAGTGGCCCGATGGTAAAAAGCACGCCCGCAATGTCTATGCCCACACCCGCGAGGAGTGCGAGGAGAAGTTGAAGGTGTTGATCGTGGAAATGAAGGCGGAGATCGTGGAAGCAAAACGGCTGATGGATTTGGGCGAGGGCGATGGGCTGCCGACAGAGGAGAAGAAGGGCAAGCGGGGGAAGGCGGGGATGTGAAAAGAATCACCGACAAGGGTACTAATCACTCAGTACCCTTGTCGGTGATTTATATGTAAAGAATTGAACTGTCTTCGATAGAAATGCAAACATATATACTGAGAATCAATAATCCTTTGCGAATTTTGATATGCGATCCTGCTACTGTTAATAGTTTCTATTGAGACGCTTGAGACATGCATAGAACTCTTCCTCAGAATAGTATTTGGCGCGAAAATTGGTAGTATCAGTAAAGCCATCTAAGATGACGGGAAGAAAGCAATGTTCCCGATGAAATGGATCAATATATTCCCAGGTTGCCCATGGATGATATCCTTCTGGATCGTGCAAGACTTGCTTTCCTTTTCCGATATTGGCATGAAAAACTATATATAATTGATCGCTGAAAGCCGAGAGTTCAATGTTATCTAAGAATCGAATTCTATCACGCCCCGGCCATACGAGCCGAACTGTGTTGTTTTCATATCCGTCGGCGGCAATCAGAATTCTTTTTTGCTTCTTGCACTCGCAAAAATTAAATATCCAAATCAATTTGTAGCCACATTGCATATAGAAAAGCGAGCGGATAATAAACTCGTCTTGAGAAATTGCAGAGTGTTGGAATTCAATTACATATTTAACCTTTTCTGCTTGAAGTGCAACATCGGCTATATGATACTCTGTGTGTTGAGCATTCCAAATGACTACTTCTTGTGCGGATTTCCTGAAGATGTTCTGCATTTTTGCATGCCAAACGGATAGCTTTTCAGTGTACCATGGGTCGCAGCATACATAAGATTTATGTGCAAAATGGTGCGCATTTATATTCCCATGCTTCTGAATCATCAAATTGCCGCAAGCAGGGCAATAGTATTTGTCGTCAGGTTTTGCGCTGCCGATATGAATCCGCTCACCATGAACGTTGTTAGCAAAAAACATAAAATGCCTCCTAATAAGATTCGGGAGAATTTAGGAATTTTTACATTTAAGTTATTTACATTATACTGCAAAAACCTATAAGTCTCAAGCATAATAAATATGGCAATTCCACTCACACTCTGCACCGCAATAAACAAAGAATAAATCATAACCACCAGTAAACTGGTGGTTTGACTCGCCCCTAAAAGGGGCTATTACCGGCATAGCCTCTATAAGGGGCACCGAATTATATTATCGCATCACACGCACCGCCACCCGTAAACGGGTACGGGCAAAGCCTATTCCTTCAACATCTCTTTCTCATCCAAATGGTTACTTTCAAGTATTTGCTTTCCTTCGGAAAGCCTCATGCTAAAGCTATTTTTCTTCCCCCGGTAAAACCGGGTTTTTTTTCACGCCTAAAGGCGTCAAGAAAAAGCCTCTGAAATCAACCGATTTCAGAGGTTTTTGGTCCGAGTGTAATTATAGGATCTCAGAAAACACAGATATATCAATGGTTTGCTGGCAGTCGGCAAGAGGGATTTATTCTAAAAATTTAAAATGACGAGAACAACGCGGCCCAACAGGACAACGGGCGGCGTTTCCTGCAAAGCGATAGGAGGTGCTTGCCGCTCCAACCGGATTTCCGGTTAGTACGGTTACATCCCCCCTAAACCGGGTCAAATAAGTGCTTCAATACGCGGGAAAGTCTTGCTATTCCAATGTGCTATTAAAGAATCTGGTAAAATCCAAAAAAGGCAGCGATTTGCAGACAGCAAGTAAGATTCCTTATCCTAGGAATTTAAAAGCAGATATTATGTCATACCGTCCAATTGAGATATTGAGCAATACTTCCTATGTTTTTTCTATAGGGGAACGGTTTTCACCGTTCCCCTATAACTAGAATGTATCAAGTCGCTCCAAGATGATTTGCTTCTTAAACTACTCAACTTCCTCTGGTGCATTTGGAGAATCTTCTTTAGATGTCATATAGAATGGGTTGAATCCACTCTTGTCTTCACCTAGTAAATTTATGCTGTGGTCAGGTGTTAGCCCCAAACTTGAGGCATCTTCATCGTCAAACAAGATGATTTGCATTTCGCTTTTTTGCAGATTTGTATAAGCTCCATGCAAAATAGCTCCCAAAGCTTTTTGATTCTTATTATCAAAAGGTTTTGAGATATGGTCAATAACCAAAAAGGGAATCAGAGGATATTTATCCTCTTTAATTAACATACGAAGAAAACCTAGGTAACCACATAACTGCATTAGTGTGTGTCTTGCCATGCTACCAGTGTAATAATTTTTGATTTGATCTGCACTATCACTTTCTTCATCCAAAATTTGCGGTTGGAGAATATTGCCGTTTTTTAAATAGGAAATGTGAAATCCACTTTTTCTAAAATCATATTCAGCCAGTTCTGAAACCTCAATCGAGGATTTGTACAACTGAGTAATATCCGCAGACAAACTGTTTATTTTCTCCGTATCGTTTCCATTTTGAAGTATACGAATTTCCTCTCTTACCTTTCTCAATTCACGCCGAATCTCAGATAGAGAACCTCCATCAAAATCACAGTCGTAATAGCTTAAATATTCTTTGATTAAGGTAACTGCCTGTTCTTTTTCTGATACAGAATAGATTGCAAATCTTGACTTGTTGGCTAATATTTGTTGCCTAATCCTATCGCGTTGCTTTTTCAATTCTCGCGTAGTAGTCTCTTGAATTAAGTATTTGTTAAACGAAATACTCTTATCTAAATCTACAGCCAAACTTATAATTGGATTCACTAGATATGCATACTCTGCTTTTCCTTCGACTATTTTTTGTAATCTATCAAGCAGAGCCCGTTGTTTCACCTCATCTTCTGCAAAACGTTTATGATCATATTCCGAGTTCTTCTGTTTCTTTATTTGTTCATCAAGACTGGTATATATTGCTTCTAGTTCTGCGATTGTTTGCGTTTTTGTTGCAGTCTCATCTTTCTCAAGAGAATTTTGCAAGGTCGTAATTTCGTGGAGAATTATCTCGGAATTAGTCCCAGTAAATACCTTATGTATTCCGAGAATTTTTAATTGATGGTTTACTCTCCCTCGAATATTATCGTTTTTTGATGCTCGATTTTCAAGAGTCTCGAGCCGGATCTTTAGTTCTTCTTCACGCTTTTTGAGTTCGTTTATCCGAGCAATGTTTTTGTTAAAGATATAATTTAATAGGGCTGGCATCTTTATTGAATATTCTAATCGACTGCATTTATCAAAAAAATCATTTAAAATGCCTTGCCGATTTTCACCCAAGAAATTGAAAACGGTAAATGTTCTATAGCCAATATCTTCTTCAACAAAAGCGCGAAGCTCTTTCATCGTTTCTTGGCTTTTTGAGAAAACCACATTCAATTTTGTGCGATATTCATCAAGCCTAATTTCCTCGGAACTTTCTTCATCATAATATCTGAAGAAGTTCTTGTTAGGATTTGATATAAACCGAGTAACAACAAATTTCCGATTGTTATACAAGAACATCAATTCAGCAGAAATCAATGAATCTCTAAACCAGTCTTTATCTGCTAAATTAATATTTGCGCCAAGCATATAATCTAGAAAAGTGTAAAACTCCGTTTTTCCAGAGTCATTTTTCCCTTTGAAATAGTTGATGCCATCGGCAAAGGAGTACGAAAATGATTGACCTTCGCATTTTCCATTGAGAGATAATCTTATTAACTTAAACAATGCTGATCACCTCTCTTAAAAACTGTCTGTCAGAATATGATTTACTCTCTTGAATTGCGGCCTCTGTGAATGCATCATAATCAACTGCTTTTTGTTGGCTCGTGAGGCTACAGACTAATTCACCTTCATGAGTTTCGCAAAACCCATCTTTAACAAGTAAATCAATAGCCTGAAAGATGTATGGCATTTGCTCACATAGTTCGTCAAATAGGCCGCAAGCTTGAGACAAAAACTTCAAAACTAAATCTACTTTATTGTTACCTTTATAGACACTCCCCTGCAAATGCTGTCTCTTTTTTATTATAAAACTAAAAGAAATTATTTTTATAACACTTATGCTTCGATGCTTCAATAGCAAGTTTTTAACTATATCACAATAGATGCTGATTTGAATTACTTCAATTTGCAAATCCAACAGCTTATCAGTTTCATTGCTCATTTGCGTCCTCATCTTCGTCCTTCCAAGAAATTTTATTTGGTAAATCGTTTTGTGTCAAAAAAATGTATGTGCCCCATCTAGAGAATTCATCATGTAATGTCGATATCTCGCATCGTTTAGTCTTAATCAATCTAAGGCGAGGGGTATCCTTGTTCTCGTCTTGAAGTTCATAAACTACATCTTTATGATTTTGATGTGCAATACTTTCTGTTTTAGAAATTGCTTCTTTTTTTGCATCAGCAAGATAGTGCTGTCTAATGCTTTGATAGTATTGCTCCCAACTCAAATGATCTAAAATCTCTGAGTTTGAAAGTTTGCAATATCTTAGCTGCCGATATTCTCTAGAATTTGTTATTTCGCTGGTTAAGTCATCTTGAGAAAATACCTGTCTAAATGCTTCATAGTCTGGAGTATACTGCGTGGGCGAGATATCTTTACAAATCTCTTCACACAGTTGCATATATTCAGCATGAACACATACATAAGGACTACGCTGACCAGCACGGTCCATGATTCTTGCACAAATTCGTGTAAAAAGTTCAGCAATTCGTTTTTCAAAATAAGTTTTACCTATATCTGCTGCAGTAGCATGAAAAGGAGTTATGAGTTGCTCCGCGATAAGTTCATCTATATCACCTAAACGCTCAATTGTTGACTTACTACAAATTGTCTGATAGTCTCGTTTGAATTTTGTCAAGTCGTCTTTATATATCTGTTTTACGCGACTGACAAGAGCTGTTACTGCCTTGTCCGATTCAATTATCGTTTGATACTCTTTTTCTGAATCGTTAGTAAACGCCTTTTCATTTATTGAATACCCCTGAGCAACATATAGTGTGAATTTGGAGATGTCTGGTTTCTGATTATATGCTAACAACCAATTATATAGGACTTGCCGTCTAACAGATTCAGAAACATTAGTCTGCTTTACTTGAAAAACCTCAATAGATGAAGTCTCATCAACCTTCCACTTAAAACAAGAATCCGATATTGAGTCTTTGCTAGATAAAGATCTGACTGCTACGTCATCTAGCGTTTCAAATTCAACCCGTTGTCCTTGCTGTAATTGTGTCAGTCGCAATATAAAGACTTTAATTTGATATGAAAAGCCAGACAAACTACTGAGACCAGAATCGTTTAGCAATTCCATATTATTTATATCCATACTGACACCTCCTGAAGTTTTTTATAGCGCCACTATTTTTGTATTTTAGCACATTTTTTGAGCCTTAGCAACCAAATTTTTGTGAGTAAGGTATAAGATCCATAAGAAGAACATAATTACTACTATGAACAACGCCGCCCAACAGGACAACGGGCGGCGTTTTCATATATAAACCATGAAGGGAGGTCACTTCCACCCGGCCAGTCTGCGGACTGGCTTTTTTCATGCCATGAAAAGGAGGTTTGCAAATGGCAGATGATAAGAAGAACATTCCCGAAGCAGCCCCGCCCGCCGAGGCTCCCGCTCCTGCGGTAGAAAATGCCGCCGTGCCGGAGCAATCTGCTCCCAAGTCTGCGCTGACCGACGCAGAGGCGGTCATGCTGGAACACGAGGGGCAGGCGGCACTCTTTGAAATGGGCGAGGCCGTACCTAATCCCGCCGACGCTGTTACCCACGCTGAGGTGGAGGAGCTTGCCGCTCCCGATACCCCCAAGGTTGAAGAGGAGCAGGCGCAGCCGCCTGATCCCGGCAAGGACAATCCCGCCCGGCACATTCCGGCAAGGTAGTGGATTTTGCCGCCGCCCGTGACGAGGCGGCCAAAGAGGAGAAAAAGGCGGTCAAGCAGAAGCCGCCCACTGAAAAGGACAAGCCCGCCAAGCCCGGCAGAGGACGTCCACCTAAGGAGGGCAGGGTTGCTCCCGATAAGGCCAAGCCGCCCAAACCTCGGGACAAAAAGTCCCAAAGTAAGCCCGTCCCGGAGAAGCCTGCCGTGGATAAGGGCGGTGCTCCCGCTGGCGCGGAGATTACGCCGGAGCCGTCTGCGCC
>ERZ791858.1821-NODE-1821-length-10506-cov-2.390489_pt1 | contig 10506 bp, 9 predicted proteins | sample MGYA00510284_ERZ791858 | MGnify/ENA primary metagenome ERZ791858 (study PRJEB30046, sample SAMN00792077) | human gut metagenome | study: EMG produced TPA metagenomics assembly of the A metagenome-wide association study of gut microbiota in type 2... | reverse complement strand
GTCCAGTTTGTCGATGATTCCCCGCGAGAGGCTGATGGTATAGGTCCTTTCGTTGATGCCGCTTGCAAAAGCATTCAGCGAATCGTCGTTGATGATATTGATCTTGGGCATTTTCATCCCTTGGCTCATACACAGGTTCTCCACTAAGTTATATACCCTTTTGTTTTCCATTCTCGACAAAGGCTCGGAACCGGTTGCCGAGTTGATGATGCTTGTATTGGCAAAATAGGCGATGATAAACCAAATCAATACGCCTCCCAACACGTATGGTGCCAAATGGATGAACATTCCGGTGGAATATTTTAGTATCTCGGCTTGCGTCAAGCCGTCGTCGTTCATCGCCAACAGGTGGAGCAGGTAGCAGAACGCGAAAAGCAATCCCATCACCAGGCAGGGAAACAAGCAAAGCAGGAGCAGGGACCGGAAATTGTTCCTGCTCTGTTGGGTTTGTATGCCGACGTATTGCATCCTTAGAACTTGATTTTTGGTGCTTCTTCGAGTGTTGCGCGTTGTTCGCCGAGGTCGAACATCACTTCCTTCTTAAAGCCGAACATACCGGCGATCAGGTTGGATGGGAATGTCTCGACCGCGTTGTTCAACTCTTTCGTAGCCGAATTGAAATAACGGCGTACGGCAGCCAGTTTGTTTTCCAGATCGGATATTTCTTCCTGTAACTGCAAAAAGTTCTGGTTGGCTTTCAGATCGGGATAGGCTTCGAGCGTGATCTTCAAGCCGGCCAGTGCGGAAGTCAGGGCGTTTTCAGCCACGATGTCGTCGATCGTTTTGGCGCTGATCGCTCCGTTGCGGGCGTTAATGACGCGCTCCAGTGTCTCTTTCTCGTGTGAGGCATAGCCTTTGACCGTTTCGACCAACTGCGGGATGAGGTCATGGCGTTGTTTAAGTTGCACGTCGATATCGGCAAAAGCGTTCTCGCGGTTGTTACGCAATTTCACTAACGAATTATACAAGGAAGCGATCCAGATTGCCAGGATCACGATCACTGCTATTAAAATGATTGCTGTCATTGTCTATATTTTTTAGGTTCTGTCTGCAAACATACGAATTAATTTACAATGTTGTTTCTCCTGCGTCTTAAAAACAAGTCGCTATGTGATCCATTCCGAACCAAGGCTAATATGAGTCGTCCTTCGTCTCGTTTGTAGATCAATAGCCAACCCGGAGTTATATGGCATTCACGACACTTCTGTAGTCCCCTTTTAGTGCGTGATCTTTATTTTTAGCAGGTAATTTTTTATCATTCATTAATAGGAGAATAATCTCGTTAAGTTTTGATTCATCTAACTGTCGTCGACGAGCCTGTTTAAGGTCTTTTAGATATTGATGGGTAAATTCGAGTGTGTATTTCATTTTTTTACTTTATCAAGATAATGGAAAAAGAGACTTATTTGTTACGGTAAGGTTTCTTTTGGGCATAAATGTTTGCTTTCCGCCGGATCTGTGAGTACTTTTGTATAATATCAATACATTAATACCATGTTAAACAAATTAGATTATTCTTTGGTTCCGAACGATTTTGCACTCTGTTTTAATGGGAAATGCTTGCATGCTTCCACCTGTCTGCGCTATCAGGCTTCGCGGTATATTCCGAAAGAACGCTGGGCGGTGAAGGTGGTCAACCCGGACCGTGTTGTTCCCGATGGTGATTGTTCCGGATTCATGGACGACAGTCCGTTGAAAAACGCCTATGGTATGGAGCATTTGCTGGATAATGTCCCTTATCGCCAGGCAAAAGAAATACGGCGGGAGATGCGGGAATATTTCGGGACTACTCATTTTTACCGCTTAACGCGCAAGGAGCGTCGTTTTACTCCCGAAGACCAGCAGTATGTACGTGACCTGCTCCGTCAATACGGTATCGAAGAGGAACCAGTCTTCGACCGGTATGAAGAAAATTTCGGTTGGGAACGCTATTCTGATACCATTGCATGAAAAAGTAGTTTCCACCGCATGAAAATAAATTTTCTATAGCGGGAAAATAAATTTTCATGCGGTGGAAAATTTATTTTCACTGTTTGGAGAAAGGTGAAACATTTTGGTGTTTCTAAAGAGAACCTACCTCGTGTATTTTGATAAAAGTCGTTCCACAGTAAAAAGTATCCATAAAACCGTAATTTGTATCCTTTTTGTATGAATGAAGCCCTGTAATTTTGTTCCCGAAAGAAAACGAACAAAAATCAAATCAGAAATTTGAAAATATGGAAACAACAAAAACAGTGCTGACTTCCGGAGGGCGTATTACAGTGATTGATGCCTTGCGTGGTTTTTCTCTTATCGGTATTTGCCTGATTCATTCTATGCAACATTTCGGAGCTATGGGGACGATGACGCCTCAGGAAATGTTCCCGTGGGAGGGAACGATGAACGAAATTTTCAGATGGTGTATCAACTATCTTGTTTTCGGGAAGTTTTTCATTATTTTCTCTTGTCTGTTCGGCTTGAGTTTCTTTATCCAGATGGATCGGGCGGCCAAAAAAGGGGTAGATTTCCGTCCTCGCTTTCTGTGGAGATTGGTGTTGTTGTTGGCCATCGGCTATTTGCACGGCTTGTTTGTCCGGGTGGACATCCTGCTGATATATGCGTTGCTGGGCTTCCTTTTGGTGTTGATGTATAAATGGCCGACCAAGCTGCTGGCCGGGATCACGCTGTTCCTCTTTCTGGGAGGTGCCACGCTTGTTCCTGTAGCCTATAAGAGTCTGACAACTCCGGCGACGGAACAGGTAGAGCGTGTACCCGAAAGAGCGGTCTCCCGTCCGGCTGCTCCCCGCCAGGCACCGACTCTTTCCGAAATGGTCTCGAACAATGCTTGGGACGGGGTAGTCGGGAAAATGAGGTTCCAGTTCTCCAGTGGTCGTATCTATCTGACTTTGGGACTTTTTGTCTTAGGGTTCATCGTAGGGCGTATCCGTCTGTTCGAACGCTTGGACGAGTTTCGCAGCCGGCTGAACCGCGGAGGGCTGTTGGCTCTTATAGGATTGGGACTATTATATATGATACAGTCTTACCTCGCGCCTGTGTCTTGGCGCGAAGTCTCTTTTAACGCGTGGATGGGATCGACCGTGACCAATCTGATTAACTTACTGACGGCTTATTTATGGGTGGTTGTCGTGATAGAGGCATATCGTTTTCGAAAGGTGCAGCAGGCGATGACACCGTTAGTCAGCTATGGTCGTATGGGGTTGACGAATTATATCGTACAGTCTGTGATCGGTGTCTTTATTTTTTCCGGTTTCGGGTTGGATTGGAGCCATCTGGGCGTTTTTCTGAGTGTATTGGTTTGCCTTGTTTATACGGGTGTGCAGATTGTGCTGAGTCATTATTGGCTGAAGAACTTCCGCTATGGTCCGATGGAATGGTTGTGGCGAACCGGAACTTATTTGAAATGGCAGCCGTTGCTCAGGTGATTGTTTAGAGTGGCTTTTTGAGGAAAAAGACCTATATTTGTAAATTCAATCGATAAAGTTAACTCAAAAGACATCGTGTATATGGAAAAACAAAAACAGTCCCGGCGGCTGCTATCGCTGGATGCCCTGAGGGGTTTCGATATGTTCTTTATTATGGGAGGTGCTTCCCTTTTTGTTGCGTTGGCAACGTTGTTTCCGAATCCTTTTTTTCAGGTGATAGGTGACCAGATGCATCATGTGAAGTGGGACGGGCTGACACACCACGACACGATCTTCCCGCTGTTTTTGTTTATTGCCGGTATCTCGTTTCCTTTCTCATTGGAGAAGCAGCGGGAGCAGGGAAAGACGGATGCCGATATCTATAGGAAGATTATCCGCCGCGGACTGACACTGGTGGTGTTGGGTTTCGTCTACAACGGATTGCTGAATTTCGATTTTGAGCATCAGCGCTACGCCAGCGTGCTGGGACGGATCGGTCTGGCATGGATGTTCGGGGCGTTGATCTTTGTCAATACGCGGACGATCACACGTGTCTGGATCACGGTGGCTATCCTGGTCGGTTACTGGTTGCTGTTGGCTTTTGTTCCGGCGCTGGATGGCAACGGGGCAGGAGTCTTCACGATGGAAGGCTCGCTGGTCGGCTATGTGGACCGGTTACTGCTGCCCGGACGCCTGCACTTGACGGTGCATGATCCTGAAGGAATTCTGTCGACTGTGCCTGCGGTTGCGACCGCCCTGTTAGGCATGTTTACGGGTGAGTTCATCAAGATGCAGAGGGAAGGGTTGACGGACAAGAAGAAGGTGGGCGGACTGGTTATCGCCGGAGCCGTCCTGTTGGCTGTCGGTTTGCTTTGGAGCCTTTTCTTTCCGATCAATAAGAACCTGTGGACAAGTTCATTCGTCTGTGTTGTCGGAGCATACTCCGTGTGGATGTTTGCGCTGTTTTTTTATGTTGTCGATGTGTTGGAGTTTCGTAAATGGACCTTGTTTTTTAAGGTGATCGGTGTGAACTCTATCACGATCTATCTGGCCCAGGAGTTCGTCAATTTCTCTTTCACCTCCGACGCTTTGTTCGGTGGGCTTGCCGGACTGATGCCGGAGGCCGTTCAGCCGTTGATCGTCTCGGTCGGCTATATTGCCGTCTGTTGGGGATTCCTGTACTTCTTGTATCGTCAACGAATTTTCCTGAAAGTGTGAGAAGATTTATGATTTCAGATTTATGATTTATGACCAGAAAACATAACATTAAACATAAATCTGAAATCTTTTTTATACAAATCATAAATCATAAATCATAAATCATAAATCATAATGAACTCTACTTATAAACGCTTGGAGTCGCTCGACGTATTGCGTGGCTTCGATTTGTTCTGCCTGGTGGCGCTGGAAGGGATTCTGCATCCTCTCGGACGTGCGATAGATGCGTCGTGGTATAATGACTTTCTGTGGGGTTTCTCGCATGTGCAGTGGGAAGGGTTCTCTTCGTGGGACCTGGTGATGCCGCTCTTCATGTTCATGGCGGGCGTGTCGATGCCGTTTGCTCTTTCCCGCTATAAGGCGATGCCGGATAAATGGGCGGTGTACCGTCGTATCATCAAGCGCGTGGCATTGCTCTGGATCTTCGGCATGATGTGCCAGGGAAACCTGTTAGGATTGGACCCGGGCCGGATTTATCTTTATTCGAACACGTTGCAGGCGATTGCGATGGGTTACCTGATCGCAGCCATGCTGTTCCTGCATGTGCGGCTTTCCGTACAGATCGGGACGGCGGTTGCCCTCTTGCTGGTCTATTGGGGAGCGATGCAGTTTATTACGGTTGACGGTTATGGAGGGGGTAATTACACGCCCGACGGAAATTTGGCCGAATGGGTGGACCGTACTGTGCTGGGACGGTTCCGGGATGCTGCCGTGGTCGAGAACGGACAGGTCGTATTTGCCGAATCATATCGCTATACCTGGATACTGAGCAGCCTGAACTTCGGGGTGACGGTGCTGACCGGGCTTTTCGCCGGACAGATCCTGAAAAGCGCGATGGATCAGAAACGTAAATGGCAATGGCTGTTAGGGATCGGCGTGGCGATGGTTGCCTTAGGTTGGCTGTGGGGATTGCAGCTTCCGGTGATCAAGAAGATATGGACGAGTTCGATGGTGCTGGTCAGTAGCGGTTACTGCTTCCTGCTGATGGGCGTGTTCTATTATTGGATCGATTATAAAGGACACCGGAAGAACCTGACCTGGCTGAAAGTCTACGGCATGAATTCGATTGTCGCCTATATGCTGGCTAACGTGATTAGTTTCAGATGTATAGGGACATCTCTTTTTCATGGCCTCGAACAATATACAGAAAATTATTATCCGGCTTTGATTGCAGCGTCGAACGCATTGATTATTTATGTAATTTTGTGGCTGCTTTATAAGCGGAATATATTTTTAAAGGTGTGAAAGGATTTATAATTTATGATTTATAATTTATGATTTATCATCAATGCATAAACTATAAATCGTAAATCATAAATTATAAATCATAAATTATAAATTATAAATCTCAAAACAATGGAATCAATCAAACAAATATACCGGATCGGTCACGGGCCGTCCAGTAGCCACACGATGGGGCCGATGCGTGCCGCCCGGATGTTTCTGGAACGCAATCGGGGTGCTGTGCGGTTTAACGTTACGCTCTATGGTAGTCTGGCGGCCACAGGCAAAGGTCACATGACAGATGCGGCAATTCTCGAAGTTTTGAGCCCAGTGGCCAAGACCGATATCACCTGGGAACCGAAGGTGTTCCTGCCTTTCCACCCGAACGGCATCTTGTTCCAGTCGTTTGACGAAAGCGGAGAGGAACTGGATAACTGGACGATCTACAGTATCGGAGGCGGAACGCTGGCAAACGAAACCTACAATGAGCTGACGCAGGGCCAGGTCTACGAAATGCACACCATTAAGGACATACAGGCTTGGTGCGAAAAAACAGGCCATTCCTACTGGGAATATGTCGAACAGTGCGAAGGACCGCAGATATGGGACTATCTGACCGAAGTATGGGAAGTGATGCAGCAGGCAGTCCGTAACGGGCTCGAGGCCGAGGGAATTTTGCCCGGTGGCCTGGGAATCCGGCGTAAGGCATCCGACTATATGATCCGTGCCAAAGGGTATGGCAGCAGCATCAAAAGCCGTGGGATGGTCTATGCGTATGCGTTGGCCGTTTCCGAGGAGAATGCTTGCGGAGGTAAGATCGTGACGGCTCCGACCTGCGGTTCGTGCGGTGTGATGCCGGCTGTGCTCTATCATTTGAAAGAGTCGCGCGATTTTCGTGATTCCCGCATCTTGCGGGCGTTGGCTACTGCCGGGTTGTTCGGTAATGTGGTCCGTACGAATGCATCCGTTTCCGGAGCCGAGGTAGGATGCCAAGGAGAGGTCGGTGTGGCTTGTGCTATGGCGGCTGCGGCAGCCAGCCAGTTGTTCGGGGGAACGCCTGCCCAGATTGAGTATGCGGCCGAGATGGGGCTGGAGCATCACTTGGGATTGACTTGCGACCCTGTTTGCGGATTGGTCCAGATTCCCTGTATCGAGCGTAATGCCTTTGCGGCAGCCCGTGCGCTGGATGCAAACACCTTCTCCAACTTCTCCGATGGCAAGCATCGGGTAAGTTTCGACCAGGTGGTGGAAGTGATGCGTCAGACCGGAAACGACTTGCCGAGTCTTTATAAGGAAACATCCGAAGGAGGGTTGGCTAAGAATATGGAACAGAAATGAAAAGATTTATGATTTATAATTTATGATTTATGTGTTGATACGCTTTATATCGCATAAATCATAAATTATAAATCATAAATCATAAATTAAATCAAGGAATCATAAATGAAAAAAAGTATATATATGCTATTGTGTGCTGCCGCGTTAGTCTCGTGCGGGCAGCCGAAACAACAACAAGAGGCTGTTGCAGATGTTGCGACCAGTGGTAATCCGATATTCGAGGGTTGGTATGCCGATCCGGAAGGGATCATTTATGGTGACACCTACTGGGTTTTCCCGACTTGGAGCGATGCGTATGAGAAGCAGACGCATTTTGACTGCTTTTCGTCTAAGGATTTGGTGAATTGGACGAAGCATTCCTCTGTACTCGATACCTCTGCCGTGAAATGGGCGAAGCGAGCTATGTGGGCGCCGTCTATCATCAATAAGGATGGCAAATATTATTTCTTCTTCGGAGCCAACGACGTGCACGAGGGCGAAGTGGGAGGAATTGGAGTTGCTGTCAGCGACCGCCCGGAAGGTCCGTATAAGGACTTGTTAGGCAAACCGCTTATCAACGAGATTGTGAATGGGGCACAGCCGATCGACCAGTTTGTTTTCCGTGACGACGACGGTCGCTACTATATGTATTATGGTGGCTGGGGACATTGCAATGTCGTTCTCCTGAACGATGACTTCACCGGATTGGTGCCTTTTGAAGACGGGACGGTCTATAAGGAGGTGACACCGGATAAATATGTGGAAGGTCCGTTTATGTTTAAGAAGAATGGCAAATACTATTTTATGTGGAGCGAAGGAGGCTGGACCGGTCCCGATTATTGTGTCGCATACGCGATTGCCGATTCACCTTTCGGACCTTTCGAGCGTGTCGCCACGATTCTTGAGCAGGATTCGACGATAGCGAGGGGAGCCGGACATCATTCCGTCTTGCATGTCCCGAATACTGAAGATTATTATATCGTCTACCATCGTCGCCCGCTGAACGACAATACTCGCGACCACCGTGTGACTTGTATCGACCGGATGACTTTCGATGAGAATGGATTTATAAATCCTGTTAAAATGACTTTCGAAGGTGTTCCCGCCCGTACAATAGATAAGTAAGAAGAGTTAATCGCTAAAAGATATTAAAACAGGAGTGTAGCTATTGCACTCCTGTTTTTTTATACTACTTTTGACACATGTGTCAGACTTTAGTGAGAAAATATTTAATAACATTATAGCGATGAGTACAGAAGAACTTCAGGACATGGAAAGCCGGGTTATCGAAGCGGCGAAACGGGTGTTTGTCAGGAAAGGGTATGAGGCGACCAAGATGGGAGATATCGCTCTTGAGGTTGGGATCAGCCGTACGGCCATGCACTATTATTTCCGGACGAAAGAGATGCTTTTCGATGCGATCTTCGGCCAGTTGATGGATGCGTTGTTGCCCAATATCGGGGTGATTGTAAGTGAGCCGACCTCTTTTCTGGAAAAGATTCCGAAGATTGTGGAACAGTACACGGCGATGATTCAGGCCAATCCGCTGTTTCCGATCTTTGTGGTGAATGAGTTTAACCGTGATCCGGAGCATTTATACAAGACGATCTTGAAAGATCCGGAGAAAGTCAAGCCGTTATTGCTCTTGCAAAAACAGATGCGGGAAGAAATGGAACGGGGATTGCTGAAAAAGGTTCCGCTGGTCTATACAGCTTCCACGCTGTTGAGCCTGATCGTCTTTCCGATGTTGGCAAGGAATCCGCTCACGAGTGCTTTCTTTGAAGGCGATCCCCGGAAATTCGAGGATTTCTTACAGGAACGAGAGACTTTTATCACGGATGTCATGGTCCGGTTGCTGACGCCGGACGAGACACAAACCGTAAAAAATGAATAAAAGGAGGATGCATATGAAACAGACATTCCTGCATGGCTGGAAACAGATCGCCCTGTTACTCGTTTTTCCCCTTATGGCGGAAGGAGCGGGAGCACAGGAGCGTATTACACTGGGCGAGTGCTACGAATGGGCGCATGCCAATTATCCGCAGATACGCCAGTATGGGCTGATCGAACAGACTGAACGGTATAACCTCTCCAATGCCGCCAAAGGCTGGATGCCACAACTCTCGGTCAATGCGAAGGCGACGTACCAGAGCGATGTGACGAAGCTGCCGTTCGATGCCGATAAGCTGTCGGCGATCATCCCCGGAATCGAGATCCCGACACTTAGCAAGGATCAGTATCAGGTCGTGGCCGAAGTGAATCAGACGATCTGGGACGGTGGTGTGATCCGTTCCACCCGTCAGTTGACAGAGGCACAGGCGACAGCTGACCGGGAACAGCTGAACAGCGACCTTTATACCTTGAACGACCGGGTGAACCAGCTTTATTTCGGTTGTCTCTTGCAGGACGAGCTGATCCGCCAGAACGGTTTGCTACAGAAAGAGTTGCAGATCAATATCGACCGTATCTCGGCCATGATGGAGAACGGTGTTGCCAATCAGTCCGACCGCGAAAGCATGGAAGTCGAATTGTTGAACGCCCGCCAGAAAGAGATCGAACTGAAGGCGGCCCGTTCGGCTTATGGCAAGATGCTGGCTGCCTTGATCGGTCGCCCGGATGCCGGAACGTTCGTGCTGGAAGTTCCTTCGCTGCCGGAGGCTCCTTCGTTGTCACCTGTGATCAACCGGCCGGAACTTCGTGCGTTGGATGCTAAAAGTGATCTGCTCGAACTGCAGAACAAGCAGTTGACTGCCGGCCTGATGCCTCGTATCGGTGCTTTCTTCCAGGGTGGTTACGGTCGGCCGGGGTTGAATATGCTGGAAGACAGTTTCAGTCCGTTCTATGTCGCCGGTGTCCGTCTGAGTTGGAATATGGGTAAATTGTATACCTTGAAGAACGATCGCCGGAAGATTGCCACGAACCGGCAGGCGGTGGAGATTGGGCGGGAGACATTCCTCTTTAACACCCGTCTCCAACTGATGCAGCAGAACACAGAGATCAAGAAAATGACTGATCTGATGAAAGCCGACGATGAGATCATCCGCCTCCGCTCCAGTATCAAGAAGGCGGCCGAGGTCAAATTGGCGAACGGCGTGATCTCCGTCACCGATCTTATCCGCGAGATCAACTCTGAAGATCTGGCCCGCCAGGCGGCAGCCGCACACCGGATACAACAGTTGCAATCTATCTATAATTATATGTATACGACAAATGAAGGATACAAATGATGATTTACCAGTTACTTTTCTCTTGAAAGAAAAGTAACCAAAAGTTCAAGGCTTAACCTGGCGAGCTACTCCGTTCCCTTCGTTCGCTGTCGCGTCTGAAACTCGCTTCGCTCAAACAG
>ERZ791858.1819-NODE-1819-length-10517-cov-7.661537_pt1 | contig 10517 bp, 8 predicted proteins | sample MGYA00510284_ERZ791858 | MGnify/ENA primary metagenome ERZ791858 (study PRJEB30046, sample SAMN00792077) | human gut metagenome | study: EMG produced TPA metagenomics assembly of the A metagenome-wide association study of gut microbiota in type 2... | reverse complement strand
GACTGCCGGGTCGGGCCGTTTTTTGCTTTTACGCCCTTTTGTCTCATAAAGATAGAAACCACGATTATTTTTTCTGCCTTTGCGATCGTCCTTCAAAATCGCGTCAATGATGTTTGCAGGCGGGCTAAAACGTTCTCCAAACGCGCCCTCCAGCACGGGAATAATTTTGGTGCCGGTATCGATACCCACCTCATCCAGCAGTTGAATCGGCCCCACCGGGAAACCGAATTTAACCAACGCGTTATCAATGACTTCAATCGGTTCGCCTTCCACCAGCAGGCGCATCGCTTCATTGATATACGGCGCGAGGATACGGTTCACATAGAACCCCGCTTTATCTGCGACAACAATCGGCGTTTTCCCCTGCCGTTTAGCCAGCTGCACCACGGTGGCGATAGTCTGCGGGTCGGTTCCCTTGTGCGGGATCACCTCAACCAGCGGCATTTTTTCCACCGGACTGAAAAAATGCAGGCCGATTACCTGCCCCGGGCGGCTGGCGTGAGCGGCAATATCGCCGATTGGCAACGATGAGGTATTCGACGCAAAGATGGTCTGCGGCCCGCCGTATTGTTCCACTTCGCTGACCATCCGCTGTTTGAGAGCCAGGTCTTCAAATACCGCCTCGATCACCACATCGCGATGAGCAAAGCCCTGATAGTCGGTAGTGCCGGAGATCAGCGCCATCTGACGATCGCGCTCCACTGGGCGCAGTCGACGCTGACGAACCTGTTTATTCAGCAGATCCCAGCTGTACTTTAAGGCGTGGTTGATGCCACGCGGCTGGATATCTTTAATCCGCACCGGCAGCCCACCCTTACAGGCGGTCACATAGGCGATCCCCCCGCCCATCAAGCCACCGCCCAGTACTGCAACGCTTCTCAGCGGACCGGGGCCCGCCTCGGCGCCAGGGTCTTTTTTCAGATCGGTACTGGCAAAGAAGATCGATCGCAGCGCCTGCGACTGCGGGCTCATCGCCAGTTCGCCAAATGCGCGCGCCTCTTCAGCGTATCCGCTGCTGCAGCCATGGGCCAGACCATTCTCGACGACCTGCAAGATTCGCTTCACCGCCGGGTAATTTCCCTGCGTTTTGCGCTGCGTTTGTTTACCGACAAACTGGAATAACAGATGGCGCCCCAGGGGCCCTGCCAGTACGCGTTCACGAACAGGCACCTCCCGGCTGGTCGGTCGTCCCTTCAGCGCCAACTCCACCGCCGCCTGCAGTAAAATCGCCTGCGGCACCACCTCGTCCACCAGACCGGCCTTCAGCGCCTGCCGCGGCCGCAGCTGCTTGCCGGTGAGCATCATATCCAGCGCGGTGCTTACCCCGATCAGCCGCGGTAAACGCTGCGTCCCGCCGGAACCCGGCAGCAGGCCAAGCTGTACCTCCGGCAAGCCGAGTCGGGTTTTTTCGTCATCGCTACAGATACGGCCATGACAGGCCAGCGCCAGCTCCAGACCGCCGCCAAGGCAGGCGCCGTGGATAGCGGCAATCACCGGGATCGACAGGCCATGGATCTCAGCCATAATCTGCTGTCCCTGGCGCGCCAGCGCTTCCGCCTCCTGCGCGCTGCGGCAGCGGGCAATCATGTTGATATCAGCGCCGGCGATAAAGTTATCCGCTTTGGCGGAGATAAATACTACGCCGCGCACTGACTTATCGTCACGTAACTGGCGTATCAATCCCCGTACCTGACTGCCAAATTCGGCTTTCAGGGTATTCATTTTTTCACCCGGGGCATCAATGGTGATCACCGCGATTTTGTCCGCACGGACCTCAAGCTTAAAAGCGGAAACAGTATCCATTATTCAGCCTCCACGATCATCGCCGCACCCAGACCACCAGCCGCGCAGGCCGTCACCAAACCAAATCCCCCGCCCCGTCGCCGCAGCTCATGCAGCGTCTGGGTGATCATCCGCGCGCCGGTGGCGGCGAAGGGGTGACCGTAGGCGATAGAGCCGCCGAGGACGTTAAACTTGCTTTCATCTACCTCACCGGTGGCCTGCGAGCGGCCCAGCACCTCGCGGGCAAAGCGGTCGCTTGCCAGACACTGGAGATTGGCCAGCGTCTGCGCGAAAGCTTCGTGCATATCGATAAGCGTGAGATCCGCCAGCGTCAGGCAAGCGCGCTCCAGCGCCAGCGGCGTGGACCACGCGGGCCCCAGCAGCATATCCTGCCAGACGTCGATGGCGGTAAAGGCGTAGCTGCGCAGATAGCCCAGCGGCCTCAGCCCCAGCTCTTTAGCCCGCGACTCGGTCATCAGGATCACCGCTGCCGCGCCGTCCGTCAGCGGCGTACTGTTGGCGGCGGTGACGGTGCCATGTTTGCGGTCAAAGGCCGGGCGTAACTTCTGATAATCTGCGAGCGTTGAATTTTTACGAATATTGTTGTCCTGCTCGAGCGGTTCGCGGAAAGGGGGAGCATAGGCGGTCATCACCTCTGCGGACAGTTTACCCTCTTCCCAGGCTTTCGCTGCCAGCTGGTGCGAACGATGCGCCAGGGCATCCTGTTGCTCGCGGGAGATCCCCCAGCTTTTCGCCATCTGCTCGGCGGTATCGCCCATCCGCAATCCGGTTGAATATTCAGCCACCGCCGGGGGGACCGGCAGCAGGTCGCGTGGCCGCAGACGGGAAAACAGCTTCAGCTTTTGGCTCAGCGTGCGTGCCTTATTGGCATCCACTAGCGTGCGGGCCAGCGTTTTACTGACCCCAATGGGCAGGACAGAGGAGGAGTCGGCGCCGCCGGCAATACCGGCGCGGATGGTGCCGGCCATCAGGCTTTCAGCGACGTTCGCCACGGCCTGGAAACTGGTGGCGCAGGCGCGGCTGACGCTATAGGCGTCGGTATGTACGCTCATGCCGGTACCCAGCACAATTTCCCGGGCGATGTTCGGCGCTTCCGGCATCTGCACCACCTGGCCAAAGACTAGTTGCTCGATGACTTCGGCAGGAATGTCGCTGCGCGCCAGCATCTCGCCAACCACCATTTTTCCTAAATCAATGGCCGGAACGCCATGAAAAGCCGTAGCCTGACGAGCAAATGGCGTGCGTAGCCCCGTGACAATGGCAATGCGATCGCCCTGACGGGTGATAAGCGGTAATGCCTGACTCATAACACTCCCCTGTTAACCAAGACAACCAAGTGGTCTGACCTGATAACATTCTTAACTAATTTTTTACATTAAGCCAATCGGAGAAGCGCAAAATTGCGAGCCAAAACACAGTGAAAAGAAAAGGAAACGCCCCTTATCAGGGGCGTCGAGGGGGAAGGATTAACGTAAGCCCAGCTGGAAGATCAGGGATTCTGCTTCGCAGCTGAAAACAAAATCGATATCCAGCTGCACACCGCCGTCAACGTCAGTGAAGGTTGGGTTAATTTGGCACGGCTCAGATTCGACATTGCGGGCTTTTTCGCTTAACGCGGCGAGCGTTTGCTCGGCTTCAGCGCGGTTGGCGAATACGCGGCTGTAGGAGGCGGTGCAGTCGGTGTTGTCAACAATCGTGCCAACATCCATACAGCAGCAAACCGGGGTTTCATCAGCGCTACATTTACTCATCGTAGATTTCCTCTGGAGATGCACCTTCGGTGCCAGAAAAATGATGTGCCTATTTTACGCCCTGTCCCCGGTGAGCCTCCAGCCGAGAATCGCTCTGCCGGCGTTAAGTGACAGAAATCACACTTAAAAATGATCTAAAACAAAAATCCCCTTCTGTCCCCCTTGCTCTCTCCGAGATTTTTGCCAGCTGGATCGCGTTTCTGTTATCACAATTGAAAAACTTCATAAACATACTTGCAACAAATCATCTGGTCAGACCTATACTCAGCGCACTGGTCTGATTTCTTGGTTGTACCGCAGACCCTACACTCCCGCGCTTCTGTTACGGCATGTAACATAGTTTAAAAAAAAATAACTCAATGAGGTTATGGGCATGAGCCAGAAAACCCGCTTTACCCAATCTGCCCTTGCAGTGGCTGTCGCACTTGTTTCCACCCAGGCCTGGTCAGCAGGCTTCCAGCTCAACGAATTCTCTGCATCGGGGCTGGGTCGTGCCTATTCCGGTGAAGGGGCGATCGCTGACGATGCTGGTAATGCCAGTCGTAACCCGGCATTAATTATGATGTTTGACCGCCCGACCATGTCGGCGGGCGCCGTGTTTGTCGACCCGGGCGTTAATGTTTCGGGCACCTCTCCCACCGGCAAGAGCCTGAAAGCAGACAATATCGCCCCGACGGCGTGGGTGCCCAACTTCCACTTTGTCGCGCCGATTAACGACCAATTTGGTTGGGGGGCGTCTATCACCTCTAACTATGGTCTGGCAACAGAGTATAACGATGATTATGCGGCCGGCAGCATGGGCGGTAAAACCGACCTGACCACCGCGAACTTCAACCTGAGCGGCGCCTACCGCCTCGACAGCAACTGGAGCTTCGGCTTAGGCTTTGACGCGGTCTACGCCAAGGCGAAGATCGAGCGCTATGCCGGCGATCTGGGGCAGATTGTCGCAGGCTCTGGCGCGCTGCCGCCGGCGCTGGCGGGCCAGGTAGCGAAGATCCCGGCCGACACGCAGATCGCCCATCTTAATGGCAACGCGTGGGGCTTCGGCTGGAACGCCGGGATCCTCTATGAGCTGGATAAGAATAACCGCTACGGTTTAACCTACCGTTCTGAGGTCAAGATCGACTTCGACGGTAACTACCGCAGCAGCCTGCCGGCGGCCTATAACCAGATCCTCGGCAACTTCGGCCTGCCGGCGGGCACCAGCGGCCAGACGACAAATGGTTCGCTAACCCTTAACCTGCCGGAAATGTGGGAGCTGTCCGGCTATAACCGCGTGGCGCCGCAGTGGGCGGTCCACTATAGCCTGACCTACACCAGCTGGAGTCAGTTCCAGGAGCTGAAAGCCACCGGCAGCAACGGCCAGACGCTGTTCTATAAAGAGGAAGGCTTCAAGGACGCCTATCGTCTTGCGCTGGGGACCACCTATTATTATGACGATAACTGGACCTTCCGTACCGGTATCGCCTTCGATGACAGCCCGGTGCCGGCTAATAACCGCTCTATCTCTATTCCGGACCAGGATCGCCTGTGGCTGAGCGCGGGTACCACCTACGCGTTCAATAAAGATGCCTCGGTTGACGTCGGCGTTTCATACATGCACGGGCAGCATGTTGAAATTAAGGAAGGCCCGTATACCTTCCGTTCCGAAGGAACCGCCTGGCTGTACGGCGCTAACTTCAACTACCGCTTCTGATAAGCAGCGCGCCACAAAAAAGGGTGAACATTATGTTCACCCTTTTTTTATCATTCGCCGATCACTGTGAATCGATATCCTTCAGCTCATCCTGAATAGCCTGAGCATTCGGGTTGTCCGCCGGGGTCAGCTTACCGCCGTTGGCGATAAAGTCATGACGCTGGAAGTAGGCTTCACGCATCAGAATGTAAGGGTCGGAAGACTGGCGCAGCAGGCCGTCGGAATCCAGCAGCTGAGCACGTGTCTCAATCCCTTCCACCGCCCATTTACCGATCGACATCGGCCAGGTCAGCCAGGAGAGCACCGGATACAAGCCATCGGCCATATCGCCGCCTTCGTCGCGCAGGGTAAAGCTTCCATAGAACGGCAACTGAACATACGGGCCATAGCCAACGCCATAATGCCCAAGCGTACTGCCGAAACGATGTGGCTCAACCCGCTGTAGCTGCGGATTCGCCATCCCGGCCACATCGATAAGCCCACCCATACCGAGAATGGTGTTCAGGAAGAAGCGGGTAAAATGCACCATACCTTTATAGGGGTCGCCCTGCAGGAAGTAGTTCACCATCACTGCCGGCTCTTCCAGGTTACTGGTAAAATTGCTTAACCCGTTGCGCGCCGGCTGTGGGACGTAGTCGCGCCATGCCACCGCGACGGGGCGAAGTACGTAAGGATCAACCACGTTAAAGTTGAAGTTAAACATCGTGCGGTTAAACCCTTCTAACGGGTCTGAGCGCCCCTGCGGCCGATCGCCAGAGCTGGAACTGGCACATCCCACCAGCAATGTGGCGCCAAGCGCAAGCGCCGACAGGCGATAATTCATAGATGTCTCCCTGGTTTTTATGGCTATCGCGAGTTGCCATCCATGACGGAAAGACAACGCTTCCGCCCGTAAAGATGTGAGCGATTGTAACAGCACGTTGAACGATGTCTATATCACCCAAGTTGTTGATTTGATCTTAGCCTGGGAATAACGAAATCGCGGGGCTCCTATTCTACCGGAGCGACAAAAATCTGACGTTACCATTTTTGCGATTTCAGAGTATGCCCAGCCAGACGGCAGGGAAAGCCGCTACGCTATAACTATACAGATTGATAGCGAGGGCCACGAAATGGATGAACTAGACAATAACAAATTAAAGGCAGAGGATGACGGAAGAGAAGTAGAAAGTGAGGAAAATCAGCGTGGTGAAGAGATCGAAGTAAATGAAGATCGCCTTCCCTCGCGGGCGATGGCGATCCATGAACATATTCGCCAGGAAGGGGAAAAAGAGATGGAGCGCGATGCGCTGGCCCTGCTATGGTCAGCGATTGCGGCCGGCCTGTCGATGGGGGCCTCCCTGCTGGCGAAGGGAATTTTTCACGTCAAACTGGAGGGGATCCCGGGCGGTTTTTTGCTGGAAAACCTCGGCTACACCTTCGGCTTTATTATCGTAATTATGGCCCGCCAGCAGCTGTTCACTGAAAATACGGTCACCGCCGTTCTGCCGGTGATGCATAATCCCACCCTCGGTAACGTCGGTTTGCTGATGCGGCTATGGTCGGTGGTGCTGGCGGGCAATCTCATCGGTACCGCTGTGGCCGCATGGGCCTTCAATTATATGCCTATTTTTGATGAGCCAACCCGTCAGGCCTTTGTCAGCATCGCCGAAGACGTAATGAAAAACAGTCCGACAGAGATGTTCGCCAATGCGATTATTTCCGGCTGGCTGGTCGCCACCATGGTCTGGATGTTTCCTGTCGCCGGCGCCGCCAAAATCGTGGTGATTATTCTCATGACCTGGCTTATCGCCCTGGCGGATACCACCCATATTGTGGTGGGCTCGGTCGAGATCCTTTATCTGGTGTTTAATGGAAATCTGCCCTGGAGCGACTTTATCTGGCCGTTCGCCCTGCCGACCCTGGCGGGAAATATCTGTGGTGGGACCTTCATCTTCGCACTGCTGAGCCATGCGCAGATCCGTAACGATATGAGCAGCAAGCGAAAAGCGGAAGCCCGCGCCCAGGCGGCGGAGAAAGGGAAAAAGGCCGACCGGGCATAAAAAAAGCGCCCTGAGTGGCGAGGGTTTAAGCAGTCAGACGGTATGGCTCTTACTCAGGCGGGCAAAAAACGCTATACTCGTGCCGCCTTGTCCCCTTAGTTAAATGGATATAACGAGCCCCTCCTAAGGGCTAGTTGCAGGTTCGATTCCTGCAGGGGACACCATATAAAAGTTGCCCGCCATTCACCACGATGACCTAAACGCCAGCCAGAACGTATTCTTCTCGTAATCATAATTAGCCAACGATTTCAGTATGGTTAGTCCTGCCAGAAAGGAACGTGTCTTTGTCAATCACGCACACAATAAACCGACAGCAACGCGCATTTCTGCGTACAATACCTTCTGACTTTTTCAGTCACTAGCCGCGACCTTTTACAACCTTCTCTGGACGATACAGGAGCCAGGCGTTGATATGAAACAGATCACCCTCAGCGATATGCAGCAGCAGAGCGAAGCGGCAGCCAGTGCTCCGCGCCTGCGTGCCCATCGCAATTTTCATCCTGAACTGAGCGACCCGATACAGCGTCTGGCCATCGCCATGGAACCCGGCACCTATATCCGCCCCCACCGGCACAGGCATACTTTCGAACTTTTGCTGCCGCTGAAAGGCCGTTTTGTGGTGCTGAATTTTGATGACCACGGCGTGGTCACCAACCGGGTGGTGCTGGGTGAAACCTGTACGGCGCTGGAAATGGAGGCTGGCACCTGGCATACGGTGCTCTCGCTCGACGCAGGCGGCATGGTATTTGAAGTCAAACAAGGCGCTTATCAACCGCTTGCCGAAATGGACACTATGGCCTGGGCGCCTGCTGAAGGCCAGCCAGGCACTGCCGAAATGATGGCCTGGTATGCCATCGCGCAACCGGGTGACCGCTTCCTGTCTATGCCGCAATAACTACAGGTAGCTTCGACAGGCGCCGCAGGCGTCTGTTTGATACTTCCTGCCGACCACAAAGTTTGCCAAATTGACCGTCCCTTTTTTCGTGCTCTGCTCATACTCACCTTAAATATTGCTGCTAAACAGGAAGAAACGCTTATATTCAGCAAACTATTTTTCTCTACGAATAAGAGATGATAAGATAACGGGAAAGAGTAAATATGCGGCAGCAAAACAATAAAAACAGCCAATTTATCGATATATTATTCTCAATGTGAATGGATTTTGTTAATCAGGTAAAGGAAGTCAGCAGAAAAAAATAAATCATTGTTATTGATGCTTTTGCTCACCATGGCGATTTATTTTTTCATCGACATACAATTCTTATGAATATTACAGAACGGAATATCTGGAAGCTAAATAATTTACCGCCAATGGAGTATTGCTCTCTGGCGCGGGCGCAAAAATTATTAAACTGCGAACTGGAAGACATTCTTCACTGGCATGATATTGGCGCAATCAATCTATGTCTTAAGCTTAACCCAACGCCGGGGATATTAAAAATCGCCGTCCTCTCCCATCAGGAAAAAGAGGTAACCAGCGCATTTAATCCATTTACCTCAGTCGAGGCAGGAGAAACAGTCTGGTCGCATCACTCCCATATCCGCAGCATTCTGCGGCTTGAAGGCGATATTCCGACGATGGAAACCCTGCGCGGAAATACGGTAACCCAGTTCAACGTAAAGGTATTTGCTTCAGGGCTCTGGCATCCACACTGTCGGAACCTAATGGCGCTGCTGGAGGCGCCAGATGATATTCTTTTCGAAAACCGCCTCAGCATGATGCTGCCGGATAAACCATTTGTTTATTGTCATTTCATTCCAGAGGAAGACGAACGCCCCTCGATATCATTGAACCGCATCTATATCACCAGCCAGGCCATTGAGAAAATATACGCCCACAGTATTAGCGCCCGGCCTATGGACGTGACGAAAAATCCGCTACTGGATCAAACCCGTTACATCCAGCAGGAATTAACCGTCCTGCCGCAAAGTGAGGTATTGCTGGAATTTATCCATTATCTTGTTCAGTCCCATACTGTATTTAATGAGAAGTTGCAGAATATGGCTGAGCCAGACAAGACTCAGCTCTTTCATCACGTGCTGGAAAGGCTTAAGGAAGAAGGCATGCTTATAGAGAATGCCCAGCCCGATGAAGGCGATATCGGCAGCGAAGCCAGCCGTGAGTCGCAGTTCGCCGGCGAGTAACGTAGTCCTTCAGGCAAGGGACTGGCGGTTTTCCTGCTCAATCGTTATCGCGTTCTCTCGGGCCAGGGTGATGAATTCGCGCGCTGCGGCGCTCTGCCAGGCGCCCTGCCGCTGCAATAAACAGGCCGTGCGCTGCAGCAGCGCAGGTCTTAGCTCAATCGCCACCACATCATCAAACTGTCCGGCGATCGCCGCCGGCAGCAGCGTTGCTAACGTTGTGCTTCGAATAACCGACAGAACGGCCCCGATGGAGTTGGCCTCCATCCGCACGTCTGGTTCGAGCCGATGAAGGCGGCAATAACGATCAATCTGCTCGCGGGTAGCAAACTCGCTGCTCAGTAAAATTAGCGGCTGGGCGTCGAGAGCCTGCAGTTGCAAGTCGCGCTCTCCTGCCAGCGGATGCGCACGGCTCACCACCAGCGCAAGCGTTTCCGTCAGCAGCGGCTGAACCACAATTTCCTGTGACCGGCTGTCGTCAAAGGCAATCCCCACATCCAGTTCATCCTCCAGCAGCATCGCCTCCATCCGCTCCTGGTTCATCTCCTGGATAAGCACTTTTACTCCAGGATAGCGTCGGTAGTACGCCTCCATCAGCGGGCCCAGCATATAGGTAGTGAAAGTTGGCGTCATAGCAATGCGGAGTTTACCGTGCTGGAGATCTTCTGCGTCATGCAAGGCGCGCCGACCTTCCTCAAGCTCGCGTAACGCGCGACGGGCATACTCCAGCCAGATCTCACCGGCATCGGTCAGGCGAATACGTCGGCCAGAGCGGTCGAAAAGCTGAACCTCCAGCATCGCTTCCAGCTGGCGTATCTGCTGTGACAGCGCAGGCTGGGAGACATGCAGCGCCGCGGCGGCGCGGGAAAAGCCACAATGTTCAGCCACAGCGATAAAGTAGGAAAGTTGGCGCAGAAGCATCGGCCCACCTATAAGAAATTCCAATAGGCATTATCATAAATAAGTCTTTTAACTTATAAAACAAGAGACGTACCCTCTTCGCACGACCCTCAACATATTTCACCTTTAACATCGTTTTATGCAGGAGTGACTATGTCCGCTCACGATCGTTATCTTCAGCGC
>ERZ791858.1809-NODE-1809-length-10555-cov-9.275714_pt1 | contig 10555 bp, 7 predicted proteins | sample MGYA00510284_ERZ791858 | MGnify/ENA primary metagenome ERZ791858 (study PRJEB30046, sample SAMN00792077) | human gut metagenome | study: EMG produced TPA metagenomics assembly of the A metagenome-wide association study of gut microbiota in type 2... | reverse complement strand
AAGGCTATCCGCAAAGGCGGTCTGGCCCCCTGCGCCGCCAACGGTGCGAACGAGGCCGCCGTCGCGCACTTCCTGCGCGACGAGATCGGCTTCCTGGACATTGGCCGCCTGGTCGAGGGCATCGTCGACAGTGATTCCTTCGGCGGCGACTACACGCTTGCCGACGTCCACGAGTGTGACCGCATGGCCCGCGCTTATGTGGAGGCGCATATCTGATTGGAACTGCCCGGTAGGGGCCGCACATGTGCGGCCCTCAGCTTTCCGGCAGACTCCTGCCTGCCATACACGCGCGGGCCGGGCATGCCCGGCCCCTACAGCTCTACGTCCAATACTTTACTTGTGAGGTGCCTATGACTGCATTGCTGACCGGGCTGGCATCGCTGCTCGTGTTTAGCAGCGTCATTCTGGTGCATGAGCTGGGCCACTTTATGGCGGCGCGCCATTGCGGTATCCATGTCGAGGAATTTTCCATCGGCTTTGGCCCGTGCCTGTGGTCCACGACCCGTGACGGAACGACCTATTCTGTCCGCCTGCTGCCGCTGGGCGGCTATAATCTGTTCAGCCCCCTGCCTGACGAGGAGGACAACGAGGAGGACGAGAGCGGGGAGAGCGCACCGCCGCCCGCCCCGAAGCCCCGCAAAACCACGCTTTTCCCGCTGGTCGTCAGCGGCCAGAAATTTGAGGATGCCACCGCCTGGCAGCGCTTTTTTGTCACGCTCTGCGGTGCGCTGATGAACTTTATCCTCGGCGTCGCGGTGCTGTTGGTGCTCGTCCTTACCATGGGCAAGGTCGGCAGCACGACGATTGCGGATTTCAGCGAGAACGCCACAAGCTCCGCAGCCCTGCAGGAGGGCGACACGATTTTGCAGATTTGCAGCAACCCCTGCTGGACGCTCTACGACATAACCGATATGTTTTACACCGGTGAGGAGGAAACCTGCAACGTGGTGGTCCTGCGCGGCAGCGAGGTCCTGGAGCTGCAGGATGTGACCTTCACCCCGACGCGCGACGCGGACGGTAATGTGCTGTACGGCATGGATTTCCGCGTTGAGCCGATGAAAAAGGACCTGCGGAACGTCATTGTCATGACCTGCGATATGTATATTTACTACAGCAGGGCTATTCTGGGCAGCTTTTTTGACCTGCTCGCCGGCAAGGTGGGCGTGGAGGAACTGTCCGGCCCCCTCGGCACGGTGTCGGCGGTCAATCAGGCCGTGCACTACGGCTGGCGGGAGGTACTGTCCCTGCTGGCTCTGCTGACCATCAACGTCGGCATCTTTAACCTGCTGCCCATCCCGGCGCTGGACGGCTGCAAGCTGCTGTTCCTTGCGTGGGAGGGTCTGACCGGCCATCCTGTGCCGCCCCGCGTGCAGGGCGTGATCAACACGGCGGGTACGGTGGCGCTGGTGTGGCTGATGATTCTGGTCACGATGCACGATATTTCACGATTCTTATAAGGAGAACTACGATGCAGCGTCAATTAAAAAAAGAAGTCAAAATCGGCAGCATTAAAATCGGCGGCACGAACCCCATTGCCGTCCAGACGATGCTGAATGTGCCCGTCAAGGATATTGCGGGCAACGTGGCCCAGGCAGAGCGCGTCGCCAAGGCGGGCTGCCAGATCGTCCGCGTGACCGTGCCCACCCCGGCGGACGCTGCCGTCGTGGCTGCCATTAAAGAGAAGGTGGACATCCCCGTTGTGGCGGACATCCACTTTGACTACCGCGCCGCGCTTGCAGCGCTGGATGCCGGTGCGGACAAAATTCGCATCAACCCCGGCAACATCGGGGATGATGACCGCGTCAAGGCCGTGGCCGACGCCTGCAACGCCAGAAATGTGCCCATCCGCATCGGCGTCAACGGCGGCAGCCTCGAAAAGCACATCCTGGCCAAGTACGGCGCTCCCGTGCCCGAGGCCATGGTGGAGAGCGCCATGTACCATGTGCGGCTGCTGCAAAAATACGACTTTGATAATATTGTTATTTCGATCAAATCCAGCAACGTGCCCCGCATGATGGCGGCGTACCGTCTGCTGGCCAGCCAGACGGACTACCCCCTGCACGTCGGCGTGACCGAGGCCGGCGGCAACCGCATGGGCCTCATCAAGTCCGGTATGGGCATCGGCGGTCTGCTGATGGAGGGCATCGGTGACACGCTGCGCGTCAGTCTGACCGATGAACCCGAGAACGAGGTCTACGCCGGGTATGACATCCTGCGCGCGGCGGGCTACGCCGTCGCCGGTCCCGAGATCATCAGCTGCCCGACCTGTGGGCGCACCCAGTACCCGATGATCGAGATCGCCAACGAGGTCGAGGCGCGTCTGCGGGACGAGGGCTTTAAGAAGCCGCTCAAGATCGCTATTATGGGCTGTGTTGTCAACGGCCCCGGCGAGGCATCCGACGCCGACATCGGCATTGCCGGCGGTAAGGACGAGGCCCTGCTTTTCATCCGCGGCGAGAAGATCCGTATGCTCAAGGGCGATATTGTCGGCCAGCTGCTGGAAGAAATTCATAAGATGTAACCCATAAAGCCTTCCCCCGCGGGGGAAGGTGGCCCCGCAGGGCCGGATGAGGGGCAAGCTGTCCTTGGCAATCCGTTTGCGGGTAATGCCCGGCAACTTCGCCCTCATCAGTCCGCTTCGCGGACAGCTTCCCCCGAGGGGGAAGCCAACCCTCGTAGGGGGGATTCCATATCCGCCCGCGGGGCGTCGAGGACGCCGTCCTCTACAAGAATTGCCACCCATTTATTGAGGTACGAATCCTTTGAAACCATTTGTCACCCAGGTCTGGCCGCAGTTTACGGCGGACCAGCAGTTCTGCGCGGCGTTCGGCAGTGTGCTTGTGGACCGCGTGGAGCTTTACCGCACAAAAAGACAGGTCGTCATCTGCCTGCGCAGTGCTGAACCTCTGGATCAGGCGCTGTGCGGGCGTCTTTGTGCGTCCCTTGCCGAGGTGTTCGCCGGGTATGAGCTGCAAGTCCGCAGCTACTTTGCCTACCCGAACATCACCCCCGAGGCCGTGCGCCTGATGATCGAAGAATTGAAAGAAAAGGGGATGCCGGTCAACGGCTTCCTCGATAAGTCCGAGCCCGTTACCTTTGGCGAGGACGGCATCACGGTCCACGTCAGCGCGGGCCGCCAGATCCTTGAGAGCGTCGAGCTGCCCCGCGTGCTGGCCGAGATGATCCAGGAGCGCACAGGAAGTCTGCCTGTCGTCCGCCTGGCCGATTCCGGTAAGGCGCGCACCGAGGAGGAGTTTGAGCAGTACCTGCAGGAGAAGGCCCCCGTTGTCAAGTTCGAGGCCAAGGAGACACCGCCCGACTTTACGATTGAAGGTCTCGCCCTCACGAACAAGCCGGTCAAGCTGTTCTACGGCAAGCAGTTCAAGCCCACCGACACCCGCCGCCTCAACGATCTGGGCGACGGCGGCAAGGTCACGGTCTGGGGCGACGTCTTTGCTACCGAGGTCAAGGGCAGCCGCCGCAAGATTTATTTTACCTCCATCACCGACTACTCCGGCTCCGTCAACCTCAAGGTCATGGGGGAAGAAGGCGCGGATATGTCCAAGTGGGAGGGCCTCAAGCCCGGAACGACCCTCATCGTCCGCGGCAACTATATGTACGACAAGTACGAGCATGACTTTGTCATCATGCCCTACGACGTTTTGCAGGTCGAGCGTGAGCAGCGCCAGGATACCGCGCCCGACGGCGAAAAGCGCGTCGAGCTGCACCTGCACACCAAGTCCAGCTCGATGGACGGCTTCAACGACCCCGGCAAGATCGTGCGTCTGGCTCACCGCATGGGCCACCGCGCCATTGCCATCACCGACCACGGCGTCTGCCAGGGCTACCCCGAAGCGATGCTGGCCACCGATGCCATCCACGAAACAGACCCGAACTTTAAACTGATTTACGGCTGTGAGGCCTACTTCGTCGATGACATGATCCCCGCAGTCTACGGCAGCGCCGAGATGCCGCTCTCCGGCTCGTTCGTCGTCTTTGACACCGAGACGACGGGTCTCGACTCCAACACCGAGCGCCTGACCGAGATCGGCGCGGTCTATGTTGAAAACGGCAAGATCAACGAGGAAAAGAAGTTCTGCACCTTCGTCAACCCCGGCAAGCCGATCCCGCAGAAGGTCGTTGACCTGACCGGCATCAACGATGCCATGGTCGCCGACGCCCCGACGCCCGAGGAGGCCATCCGCGCTTTTAAAGAATTTTGCGGGGACAACATTCTTGTGGCCCACAACGCCCACAGCTTTGATATGCTGTTCATCCGCAAAGCAGGGGAGAAGGCGGGCGTCAGCTGGGACGAGAACACCTATATCGATACACTGCCGATGGGGCAGGCACTCTTTCCGGGGCTGCGCAACTACAAGCTGGACACCATCAACAAGCACCTCGAGATCCCGCCCTTCAACCATCACCGCGCAGTCGATGATGCCATGGCGCTGGCCCGCATCTATGAGGTCATGCTGACCGACCTCGAGGAAAAGGACATCCATACGGTGGAGTCTATCAACACCGGCCTCGGCGGCAACAAAGAGGTGCTGAAAAAGAAATACTACCACCTTATTATATTGGTGCAGAATCAGGTGGGCTTAAAGAACCTCTACCGCATTGTCAGCGCCGCCCACACGCAGTATTTCTTTAAGAAACCGCGCGTGCCGCGCAGCCTGCTGAACCAGTACCGCGAGGGCCTGCTGCTCTCCCCGGCCTGTGAAGCAGGTGAGCTTTACAGGGCGATCGTGGCCGGTCAGCCCTACGAACAGCTGCTCCGCATTGCCGATTATTACGATTATCTCGAGGTGCAGCCGCTCGGCAACAATGAATTCATGGTGCGCAACGGGCAGGTGGACTCGATCGAGGCCATCAAAAACTTCAACCGCACCGTCATAAAGCTGGGCGAGGACCTGCATAAGCCGGTTGTCGCCACGGGCGATTCCCACTTTCAGGAGCCGGAGGACTGGATCTACCGCGCTGTTCTGCAGGCCGGCAACGGCTTCAAGGACGCGGACAACCAGGCCCCGCTCTACTTCCGCACCACGCCCGATATGCTGGAGGATTTCAGCTATCTGCCGCAGGAAAAGGCGTATGAAATTGTGGTGACGAACCCCAACAAGATCGCCGCGACCATCGACAACAACCTGCGCGCCATCCCCAAGGGCACCTACCCGCCCAGCATCCCGGGCGCGGAACAGGAGCTGCGCGACGACACCTGGAAGCATGCGGCGCGCGACTACGGCAGCCCGCTGCCCGACGTGCTGCAAAAGCGGCTGAAAAAGGAGCTGGACTCCATCTGCGGCCACGGTTACGCCGTTTTGTACGTCATTGCCGTGCGTCTGGTGGCCTACTCCAATGCGGGCGGCTATCAGGTCGGCAGCCGCGGCTCCGTCGGCTCATCCGCCGTAGCGCACTTCTCCGGCATTTCCGAGGTCAACTCGATGCCGCCGCACTATCTGTGCCCCAACTGCAAGCACAGCGAGTGGATCAACGATGGCGTACACTTTGACGGCTTCGACCTGCCCGACAAGACCTGCCCGGTCTGCGGCAAGCCGATGATCGTCGAGGGCCACGACATCCCGTTTGAGACCTTCCTCGGCTTCTACGGCGACAAGGAGCCTGATATTGACCTGAACTTCTCGGGCATGTATCAGTCCCACGTCCACCGCTACACCGAGGAGCTGTTCGGCAAGGAAAACGTGTTCAAGGCGGGCACGGTCTCCGGTCTGCAGGATAAGACCGCCTACGGCTACGTCAAAAAGTACCTCGAGGAGCGCAGCAAGACCGTCAACCGCGCCGAGGAAAACCGCCTTGTCATGGGCTGCACCGGCGTCAAGCGCACGACGGGTCAGCACCCCGGCGGCATGGTCGTTGTGCCGGATACCTTCGACATTTACGACTTCTGCGCCATCCAGCACCCGGCGGACGACGTCAAGGGCGGTCTGCTGACGACCCACTTTGAATTTAAATACCTGCACGATACGCTGCTCAAGCTGGATGAGCTGGGCCATGATGTGCCGACCTTCTACAAGTTCTTTGAGGAATACTCCGGCATTCCGATTGATTCCGTCCCGATGAACGACGAGAAGGTCTACAGTCTGTTGACCAGCCCCGAGGCCCTCGGCGTGACGGAGGAGCAGATCGGCTCCAAGACCGGCACGTTCGGCATCCCAGAGATGGGCACGAACTTCGTGCGCCAGATGCTTCTGGACGCCCAGCCGAAGAATTTCTCCGAGTTGATCCAAATCTCCGGCCTGTCCCACGGCACCGACGTCTGGACCGGCAACGCCGACGAGCTGATCCGCTCGGGCACCTGCACGATTGCGGAGGTCATCGGCTGCCGTGACAGCATCATGCTGTACCTGCTGCGCAAGGGACTGGAGCCGAAGATGTCGTTCGACATCATGGAGGCCGTGCGTAAGGGCAAGGTCGCCAAGGGCGGCTTCAAGCCCGGGTGGGAGGAAGCCATGCGCGAGCACGATGTGCCCGACTGGTATATTGAATCCTGCCGCAAGATCAAGTATATGTTCCCCAAGGCCCATGCCGTGGCCTACCTGATGGCGGCCATCCGCCTGATGTGGTTCAAGGTCTACCACCCGGCCATCTTCTACGCGGTGTACTTCACGGTGCGCGGCGCGGATATTGACTATGAGGCCGCCGTGGGCGGCGTCCGTGTGGCGAAGCAGCACCTGCGCGACAACGAAAAGATCCCCAAGGACGAGCGCACCGCCAAGGACGATGACGCGCTGGTCAGCCTGCAGCTGGAAAACGAAATGCTGCAGCGCGGCTGCGAGTTTTTGCCCATCGAGCTGGGCAAGAGCTATGCCAGCAAGTATGTGGTTGAGGACGGCAAGGTCCGTCTGCCGTTTACGGCCATCCGCGGTCTGGGCGATGCCGCCGCCGTGGCGCTTGAGCAGGCCACGATGCACGGGCAGGAGTATATCTCGGTGGAGGAATTGCAGCAGGCCAGCGGTGTGGCGCAGTCTGTTTTTGACAAGCTCCGCGCCGTCGGCGCTTTGGGTAATCTGCCCGAAACGAGCCAGGTGGATTTGTTCAGTATGATTTAAAGGTGAGGGGCTCTGCCGCTTTGCCGTTGCTGCCAACTTGCCCCCTTGACAACCTACCTGATTTGCGCTATAATAGCAGTCACTGATGCGGGATTAGCTCATCCGGTAGAGTGACTGCTTCCCAAGCAGTAGGTGGCGAGTTCGAGACTCGTATCCCGCTCCAAGATACCCCGAGGCGTTTCGCTTCGGGGTATTTTTATTTGTGCAAAAAGAGGTGCAGACCATGCTTGACGCATTCCCGATCTATCACTGGTTCCACAACGGCAACCCGTATTCCGGGGCAGAGGGCGGTATGCGCTATGTCATCACCCCCATCAAGGTGCCCGACCCGAGCGACGAGAGCGGCAAGAAAAAGCGCGAGGCCCTCTGCGCCGAGGTCTGGCCCGGCCCGTGGAGCATCGAGCATACCGCCGAGGAAAAGATCGAGATGCAGCTGTTTGACGGCGACCAGGCGGGCTTGGATAAGGCTGTCGCCTGGCTGCATGAGCGTTACACCGCCGAGGCAGACCGCTGGGCGGACATCCCGTCGATCCTCGACTGTGAGCCGGACCGCTGACGACTGATGAACACCTGCTGCACACCGCGGCAGATCAATATCTTGCATCCCTCAAGGCAGGGGAGGCCGACGCCGCGCACGGTGGAGATCCCTTCCGCCGAGGCTGTCGCCAAGGAGCGCGAGCGTCTGCAATACAAAAAGAAATACAACCGCACGCTGCGCAGCACGATCTACGCGCTGCTGGTCGTGGCCGCACTGGCCGCACTGGCCGTGCTGGTCGTCACGATTTTTCTGCCGGTGCTGGCGCATGAATTGAGCGAATAAGTACGAAGCCGCACCCCGCGCAGAGACCGGGGTGCGGCTTTTGCGTAAAAACGCGATTTGTACAAAAGCAGGTTGCACAAGACTGGCAAAGCGCGTACAATAGTGCTGAATGAGGCGATTTGTATGTGGTTACTGTACGCAGTCGGCTCTGCGCTGTTCGCGGGCCTGACATCCATTCTGGCAAAATGCGGCATTCGCAAAACGGATTCCACCGTGGCCACGGCTATCCGCACGATCATTGTGTTGATTTTTGCGTGGGTCATGGTGTTTGTGGTCGGCTCGCAGGGGACGATTGCCAGCATCCCGGCCAGAAGTCTGGTATTCCTGGGGCTGTCGGGTCTGGCTACGGGTGCCAGCTGGCTGTGCTATTTTTATGCCTTGCAGCGCGGGCCAATCGATAAGGTCGTGCCTATCGACAAGAGCAGCACGGTCATGACGATCTTGCTGGCTGCACTGCTGCTGGGCGAGAGTGTGACCTTGACCAAGGGCATCGGCGTTGTGCTGATCGCCGCCGGCACGTTCCTGATGATCGAGAAAAAGGGCGGCGTCCAGAAAGAGGAAAACGGCTGGATGTTGGCGGCGTTCGGTTCGGCCATTTTTGCGGCGCTGACCTCGATCCTGGGCAAGGTCGGCATCACCGGGGTCGAGTCCAATCTCGGTACGGCGCTGCGCACCGGCGTGGTGCTCATCATGGCGTGGGTCATGGTGTTTGTGCAGGGCAAGCAGGGCCAGGTGAAGGCGGTGCCCAAAAACGAGCTTGGCTTCATCTGTCTGTCGGGCCTGGCGACGGGTGCCAGCTGGCTGTGCTATTACAAAGCGCTGCAGCTCGGCCCGGCCAGCCTCGTCGCGCCCATCGATAAGCTGAGCATTCTGGTCACGGTGCTGTTCTCTTACATCGTGTTCCATGAGCGCCTGAGCAGAAAGGCTCTGACAGGTCTGGCCGTGCTTGTCGCGGGCACGCTCGTCATGCTGGTATAAAATTTATCATAACGGCAGCACCTTTTCCTGCAAAGGTGTTGCTTTTTTTGCTGTCTTTTGCCATAATAAATATATATGCAATAGGCAGGCTTATGCAGGAAAGGAGGCACAGCAGATGGCGAAAATCGCCGTGGTCGAGGACAACGACGCCATGCGGGCGCAGCTCTGCGGGTTCATCGCGCAGTATGCGCAGGAGAGCGGACACCAGCTGGACGTGACCGCCTTCTCGGACGGGGCACAGCTTGTGGAGCCGTACCGCCCCGGGTTTGACATCATCTTTCTGGATATTGAGATGCCAACGCTCGGCGGTATGCCGACGGCGGAGCGCATCCGCAGGCAGGACCCTGATGTGGTGCTCGTGTTCGTCACCAACATGGCACAGTATGCCATCCGCGGGTATGAGGTCGACGCGCTCGACTTTGTGCTCAAGCCCGTCAGCTACTACCAGTTCAGCACCAAGCTGGAGCGCGCCTTGCAGCGCATCCAGCGCCGCCGCGGCGGGCAGGTGGCCTTGCAGGTCAGCGGCGGGGTGCAGCTGCTGGATACCGACGACATCCTTTATCTGGAAACGCGGGACCGCCTTTTGCACTACCACACGGCCACGGATACCTGGTCGGTGCGCGGCAGTCTGCTGAAGGCCGAAAAGGATCTGGCTGCCTACCACTTTGCGCGCTGCAACCAGTGCTATCTGGTCAACCTGCGCCACGTCAGGGGCGTGCAGGATGATCTGGTGCAGGTGGGGGAGGAACGGCTGGAGATCAGCCGCCGCCAGCGCACGGCCTTTCTGGCCGCGCTGGCGGCCTATGTCGGGGGTGCGCTGTAGGTGGATACACTTCTGACATGGGTGGTTTGTGCTGTCGGCCTGTGCGGTGCGGAGCTGGCCTACTGGCTGCCGCTGAAAAAACGCAGGAATTTTACCATGCGCACCGCCCTGAATTTTATCGCGGCAGTGCCGCTTGCGCAGGTCATCATCTGGGCCAACAGCGGCCACGCCAATCCGACGATGCTGCTGGTGATTTACGGCGGTTATTTCATCTGGGCTGCGGTGTCAACCCATCTCTGCACGCTGCTGGATTGGTCGGCCAGTGCATATTGCAGCATTTGGATCGTCCTGACGACGGAGTCGGCCTATGAGCTGTGGCGCGTTCTGATCTGGACGGCGCAGGCGCTTGGAATGCGCCATCTGCCGCTGCACAGCACGCCGATGCTGCTGGGGCAGCTGGGCTTTACCATTGCCTGCTGTGTGACGGTCCGGTATACCATGGCGCGCACGATGCCGGAGGACGGCATCTACCACATCGGCCCTCGCCAGTTGGGCAGTGCAGGACTTCTGGGCGCGATATTCGTCTTTCAGTTTTTTGCACTGCAAACCAGTCTGCGCGTCGGGCTGCAGCCATCGGCGGTAGTCGCACCGTCGATGCTGACCCAGTTTTACTGCGTGACACTGCTCTATTTACAGACCGAGCTTTTCAAAAAAGCGGCCATGCAGAAGGAGATGGACGCACTGAACCTTCTGTATGACCGCCAGCGCAAGCAGTACCAGATCGCACGGCAGAACGTGCAGATCATCAACCGCAAGTGCCATGAGCTCAAGGTTCAAATCGCCGACCTGCGCCGCCTGCAGCCCGACGAGGCCACAACGCGGAGCCTTGACGAGGCCGAGCAGGCGGCCCGGATGTACGACGCC
>ERZ791858.1769-NODE-1769-length-10780-cov-3.188531_pt1 | contig 10780 bp, 8 predicted proteins | sample MGYA00510284_ERZ791858 | MGnify/ENA primary metagenome ERZ791858 (study PRJEB30046, sample SAMN00792077) | human gut metagenome | study: EMG produced TPA metagenomics assembly of the A metagenome-wide association study of gut microbiota in type 2... | reverse complement strand
ATGGAAAAGATATCTCCTGGCTCTGGGATGTGGATTTTGATCTTTTCGGAGGGGACAATATCAATTCCATCACAGTCAGTGGTATCCGGTGTCAGGATATGCGCCTCCGTCTGAAATATGTGGATATCCCGTCCATGCTGGAAAATGATGTGGAGACAGCCATCCGCAAACGAATCGGGGATGGATGCGGCAATCTTTATGTACTTGTAAATTATACGGCGCTGTTTGGCACCAGAAATATCCTGAAGAAACTGGAGGGTGAGAAATGAAGATAACGATAGGGCATTTATATCCGGATCTTCTGAATCTTTACGGTGACAGAGGAAATATCCAGTGTCTGATGAAGCGCTGTCTCTGGAGAGGAATCGAGGCAGAAACCATAGCTTATGAACTGGATGACAGAATCGATTTTTCCAAACTGGATATCGTACTTCTTGGCGGTGGCTCCGACAGAGAACAGATGCTGGTATGTGAAAAGCTGAAGGAAATCCAGAAGGATTTCAAGGCGTATGTGGAAGACAATGGAGTTGTGATCGCAATCTGTGGAGGGTATCAGCTCCTTGGAAATTATTATAAGACGGATCAGGGAATGATCGAGGGTCTGAAGCTTGTAGATATGAGCACTGAGCAGGGAAAAGGCCGCCTTATTGGAAACATTGTGATGCAGAGCGATCTTTTTGATATGCCCATCGTAGGTTTTGAAAATCATGGAGGGCGTACCACCATCGGAAACAACAGATCCCTGGGAAAGGTTCTGTCAGGATACGGAAATGACGGACAATCCGGTGAGGAAGGGGTTGTATACAAAAATGTGATCGGTACGTATCTTCACGGACCGCTTCTTCCCAAGAACCCGCAGCTTGCAGATCTTCTGATCAGCCGTGCACTGGAAAAGAAATACGGTAAAAAGATCGAACTTGAGAAACTGGACGACAGCGAGGAACAGGAGGCAAACTCCTATATTTTCCATCGCTTTGTAAAAAACGAAGGATAAGAGGACAGTATGGCAAAATCAAACAATCAGAAGGCGAAGATCCTGTACCTTGAAAAAATGCTGCGGGAAACAGGGGAGCATCGGGTAATATCTATGCAGAAGATCCTTGAGAATCTTGAGAAACAGGGAATCCGTGCAGAGCGAAAGAGCATTTATGATGATGTGGAGGTATTACGTTCTTTTGGAATGGATATCCGTTATACAAGAGAACGGCCGGGTGGGTATTATCTTGCCGGTGAGAGTGCCGGAGAGGAACAGCCGTCTGAAGAACCCGGGCTGACTGCGGAAGCTAAGGAGATTCATGAAACTAAAGATATTCATGAGACCTCTGTGACAGGGTACCGGAAGCTTCTTGAGGCTTCAGCCGGAACCATAAAAAAAGAAATAAAACTTCTCTGTACCGGAGCTGTACAGGCGGAGGTGCGTGACTTTTTCGGCACAGATGCAGAATATAAGATGAAAGATAGCGGAGATCTGACGGTAACTGCAGAGCTTCCGGAAAATGGAAAATTCTACGGCTGGCTGACCGGGATGGGCGGCAGTGTACGTATCCTGAAACCCAAGAAATCTGCAGCCGCCTACAGAGACTATCTGAAATCACTGGCAAAGGACTATAAAGGCTTATAGGAGAGATTTGATCATGAAGAAAAAAACAGCAATCCTGCTTGTGGGAGCTTTTGTCTTTACAGCAGCCATTTCCGGCTGTGGAAAAAACAAAGAGGCGACAGAGGCAGCCAATGAAAGTGTGGAGTCTGAAGACCCGGAAGGAAAAGCCAAAAACAGCAATGATGCAGAGGAAGAAGAAAAAGAAGAAGCAAAAGAAACTGCGGCAGCAGATAAGAAAGTAGGTGTGTTTCTGCCTTCATCAGCAGATGATCCCCGTTGGTCTGCTGATGGAGAAACTCTTCAGAATACACTGGAAGATGATGGATATGATGCAGAGATATTTTGGGCAGATGAAGACAGTGATACGCAGGTATCACAGATCCAGTCCATTCTGGACGATGAAGAGCTTTCTGCACTTGTCATCGCACCTTCAGATGCTTACAGCCTGAACGATGTGCTGGAGCAAGTGTATGAGAAATCTATCCCTGTGATTTCTTACGATCAGCTGATCATGGATACAGATAAGGTCAACTATTATGTTACCTTTAATACAAGAAAAGCCGGAAAAATGGTGGGAGATTCCATCATAAAAAAAATGGATCTGGAGAAAGCCCGGGAAGAAAAGAAAACTCTGACCATTGAGTTCCTTATGGGCTCTCCGGATGATCGTGACGCACTGTTCTTTTATAATGGCGTGATGGAGAAGCTTCAGGAATATTTCGACGACGGAACACTGGTATGTACTTCAGGAAAGCTGACCTTTGATGATACTGCAGTGATGCGTTCCGGAAGAAATACCGCAAAGAATGATATGGCGGAGATCCTTTCTCAGAATTATACAGAGGGTGCGCCGGATATTATCTGCACAGGTGCTGACGACCTTGCACTTGGGGCTGTGGATGCCCTGGAGGATGCAGGACATGTGTCTGGAGAGGATGGCTGGCCTATGATCACAGGAGGCGGCTGTGAGGCAGAAGCAGTGACCGCTGTGATCCAGGGAAAGATTGAGGATGATCTGCTGTTTGATAACCGTGTACTGGCAAATGACTGTGTGACGATGGTGGATGCTCTTCTGAAAGGGGAGAAGCCGGAGATCTCCGATTATGAGCAGTATGACAACGGGACCAAGATCGTGGGAACTGTGACCAGTGATATCCAGCTGATCGATGCAGATAATTATCAGATGCTTGTGGATGACGGATATTATGAAGAGGAAGAGATCATGCCGGAGGCAACTGCCACACCAACGCCGACAGTGACATCGGAAGCTACGGTGACGGAAGAACCGGATATAGATGAAAATACACCGGAAACTGCATCGGCTTCATCGGAAAAGGAAGAAACGGAAATTTCCGGAACACCGACACCGGAGGAAACAGTAACTCCGACACCTTCAGAGAAAGCGGAAAAGGGTGCAGATGCATAGATCAGAAATGATATCATGATCTGGCTGTGATAAAAATAAAAATACTCCCGGAAACAATGTATATAAGTTTCCAGGAGTATTTTTTATGATAAATCTTATTCACGGAAAGTAAGTTTGCCATCAGCAATGGAATCAATGATAGCAAGGGATTCCAGATGGATACCCATGTCACGGATGGTCTGTCCGCCGGACTGGAAGCCTTTTTCGATAACGATTCCGGCTCCTTCAAGAGTTGCGCCGGATTTCTTAACGATGTCGATCAGACCGAGAAGTGCACAGCCATTGGCAAGAAAATCATCGATCAGGAGTACGTGATCTTCCGGTCCGAGAAATTTCTTGGAAAGGATCACATCGTAAACTTTCTTGTGGGTGAAAGACTCTACCTTGGTGGTGTACATCTCGCCGTCAAGGTTCACACTCTGTGCTTTCTTGGCAAATACAACCGGTACATGGAAATACTGTGCCGCAATACAGGCAATACCGATACCGGAAGCCTCGATGGTAAGGATCTTGGTGATTGGACAGTGGTCAAAACGTTTCTTGAATTCTTTGCCGACCTCGTTGATCAGGTCAATATCCATCTGATGATTCAGGAAGCTGTCCACTTTTAAAATATTTCCTTCTTTTACTACGCCGTCTGTCAGAATTCTGTCTTTTAAAAGCTGCATGAAATTTATCTCCTTTGATTTATCACATTAATATATGTTTACTGCCCACGGACAGAGCAGTAATATTTTTAATATGTATCATACGACAATATTTGCGTGAGTGCAATTATTTTTGACAAAAAAACATAAAATTATTATAATGGATAGGATGACTAAGAAAGGAACAGGCACAGATGAAAGAGTACGAAGTAATCTGGGAAATTTTTAACAAATGTCCGAGAAATCAGATGCGTGATGTATTTGTGGAAGAAGTGGAGATTGCAGATCCGGAAGCGTATGTGAAACAGAAATTTCAGGGGAAGGATGTCTCCTACGAGAAGACAGTACTGGAAGACGGAACCATCATTTTTGACATTCAGACATCTATGATTCGGCAGCGCTGTTCTTTCACGGAGATCTGAAGGAGGAAATACACATGAAAGAAACACATGTGCACGTTCTCGAGGATGGAACCGTTCTTGAACATACCCATGGGGAACAGGAACATGTGCATACTCACGATGGCACACATCCTCATCATCACAGCCACGCACAGACCAAGGCCGTACTCAACAGACTTTCCAGGGCCATCGGGCATATGGAATCCATTAAGCGTATGGTGGAGGAAGGACGTGACTGCAGCGAAGTGCTGATCCAGCTGTCAGCCGTAAAATCTGCGATCAATAATACAGGCAAGATCATACTGCAGGATCATATAGAACACTGCATCGTGGATGCCGTGGAGCATGGAGACAGGGATGCTATCAAGGAACTGGAAAAAGCGATCGACAGATTTATGAAGTAAGGTAAGGAGTTCATGAGAGATCGTGAATGAGAAAAATACACGGACAGAGAGCCAGTTCTGTCTGTGTAAATACAAAGAATGAGAGGAATCTATTATGGCAAAAGAGTGTAGCAATACATCCTGCAACAAATCAAGCTGTGAAGGCTGCGGACAGAAACAGCCCCAGAGCCTCATGGCAGAACCAAACGTTTTTTCTGACGTAAAACATGTGATCGGAGTTGTCAGCGGAAAGGGAGGCGTGGGTAAATCCTTCGTAACAGGCTCCCTGGCAAACCTGATGGCTTCCAAGGGATATAAAGTGGGCATTATGGATGCTGATATCACCGGTCCGTCCATCCCGAAGATGTATGGCATCAAGGGCAATGCACAGGGCAGTGACAATGGGATCTATCCGATGCCAACTGCAAACGGAATCGAGGTTATGTCTGTAAACCTTCTTCTCCCGGATGAGGAGACACCGGTGATCTGGAGAGGTCCGGTCCTTGCAAATATGGTAAAACAGTTCTGGAGTGATGTGATCTGGGGTGAATTGGATTATCTCTTTGTAGATATGCCGCCAGGAACCGGAGATGTTCCGCTGACAGTATTCCAGTCCCTGCCGATCGAGGGTGTCGTGATCGTTACTTCTCCGCAGGATCTGGTCCGCATGATCGTCAAGAAGGCCTATAACATGGCTGATATGATGAAGGTTCCGGTCCTTGGAATCGTGGAGAACTATAGCTATGTGAAATGTCCGGACTGCGGAAAAGAGATCAAGGTCTTTGGCGAGAGCCATATCGATGAGATCGCTGCAGAACTGAAGGTTCCGGTCCTGGGCAAGATGCCGATTGACGTGAAGCTTGCAGAGCTTGCAGACAGCGGTCTGTTCAGTAAGATCGAGAATGAGTATATCACTGCGGCAGCAGACGTGATGCCGAAGGCTGAAGCGTAAGTAATAAGAATAATATCTGACCGATATCAATAACAGAAAAGACCACCGGAATTGAGTACATAAGGATCGTAATAACCTTATGGCAGATTCCGGTGGCTTTTTTACTGAATCAGGGAAGTATCCTGCTTCGATCGCGAAAAGCAGTAAGCGGCAGGAACTTGATCGTATCAGATCTGGGAAAAATATTTAAGAAAGCACTGGGCAGCCTGGGAAAGCTGCAGTGCTTCATGATGAGCGATCACGGCACTTCTTGCGGGCAGAGGTGTTTTCAGATGGACAGGTTCCAGACCCGGACGGTTGCGGAGCATATAATCCGGGATACAGGCAATACCAAGTCCGATCTCTGCAAGATCGATCAGCAGATCGTTGCTGTTCAGTTCAACCTCAGGCAGCAGCTTCAGTCCCTGGGCTGCAAACACTTGATGAAGATATTCGCTGGTGGTACTCTTTGGAGCGAGCATCAGGATGGGATAATCCAGAAGATTTTCCATGGAAAGAGGCGATTTGCCCATGGTGAAATAGTCCGGATTTGCCACGAAGATATCCCGGAATTCCAGCACAGTCTGAAGCTTGGTGTGGGCTGAAAGCCGGGAATTCGGGTAGTTGGTGACGATCAGCTCAGCCTGGCCGTTTTCCAGAAGCTCCGCACATCCGATGGAGGTACTGTTGATGATCTTGATCCGTACCTCCGGATGATCCTTGTGGAAACGGCGGAGATAGGGGATGAGAAAATAGCGGCACAGAGTATCGCTGGCACCAATCCGCAGCTGACCGGTAAGATTTCCTTCTCCGGAAAGGACAGCCTCTCCTTCGTTTAGCATGGAAAGGGCCGGCTTTACATGCTGGAGGAGAAGCTCTCCCTCCGGAGTCAGGATGACCCGTTTGGTACTGCGCACAAACAAAGTATGGCCCAGCTTTTTTTCAAGGTTTTTGACGGCCTGGCTTACTGCAGACTGTGAGATAAAAAGCTGTCTGGAAGCCTCCGAAAAGCTCAGCGTCGTGGCCACGTAATAAAACACTTTGTAAAGTTCAAGATTGATATCCATATGTGAAAAATCCTCCGCTTATAAATGATATAAGATATATTAATTTTACTAATGATATTTCCTATGATACTATATTTTCAGCAGAAAAGAAAGACTGAAATGCTTTCTGCACGTTTACCATCCTTATTATCGGATATAGAGAAAGGAGCCTTCTATGAGCAACGTAAGACGTGTGTATGTAGAAAAGAAACCTGCCTTTGCAGTAAAAGCAAAGGAACTGAAACATGAGATCAAACATTATCTTGGCATCAGCACTGTGACAGCAGTCCGTGAGCTGATCCGTTATGACGTGGAGAATATCTCCGATGAAGTATTTGAGAAAGCCTGCAAGACCGTATTTGCAGAGCCGCCGGTAGATGATCTGTATCTTGAAAAATTTGATGTGGCAGAGGGCGCACGTGTATTTTCCGTAGAATTCCTTCCCGGACAGTTTGACCAGAGAGCCGATTCTGCAGTGCAGTGTGTACAGTTCCTGGATGAGAATGCAGCACCGATCATCCGTTCAGCAACTACTTATGTAATCGAAGGAACCGTTACAGATGCAGAGTTTGAGGCGATCAAACATCACTGCATCAACCCTGTGGATTCCCGTGAGACAGGTCTTGAGAAGCCGGAAACACTGGTAACAGTATTCCCGGATCCTGAGGATGTGAAGATTTTTGACGGATTCAAGGATATGGCTGAGGCTGATCTGAAGGAGCTGTACTCTTCTCTGAACCTCGCCATGACATTTAAGGACTTCCAGCATATCCAGAATTATTTCAGAAATGAAGAGAAACGCGATCCTTCCATGACAGAGATCCGTGTTCTGGATACCTATTGGTCTGATCATTGCCGTCATACTACTTTCTCCACAGAGCTTACCAGCGTGAAGTTTGACGAAGGTGATTATAAGACTCCTATTGAAAAAACATACAAAGAATATCTGGATGCCCATAAGGATATGTACAAGGGCCGTGATGATAAGTTTGTCTGCCTGATGGATCTTGCACTTATGGCAATGAAGAAACTGAAAGCAGAAGGCAAGCTTGCAGACCAGGAAGAGTCTGATGAGATCAATGCCTGCAGTATCGTGGTACCGGTGGACGTGGACGGGAAAGAAGAAGAGTGGCTGATCAACTTCAAGAACGAGACACACAACCATCCGACGGAGATCGAGCCTTTTGGTGGTGCGGCAACCTGCCTTGGCGGAGCTATCCGTGATCCGCTTTCCGGACGTACCTATGTATACCAGGCAATGCGTGTGACAGGTGCAGCAGATCCTACCGTATCCGTAAAGGAAACTCTGAAGGGTAAACTTCCGCAGAAGAAGCTTGTCCGCAGCGCAGCCCACGGCTACAGCTCCTACGGAAACCAGATCGGTCTTGCAACCGGTGCTGTAAAAGAAATCTATCATCCGGACTACGTTGCAAAACGTATGGAGATCGGTGCGGTTATGGGTGCGGCTCCGAGACGTGCGGTTATCCGTGAAAATTCCGACCCTGGAGATATCATCATCCTTCTTGGCGGACGTACCGGCCGTGATGGTATCGGCGGTGCAACCGGTTCCTCCAAGGTCCACACAGAGGCTTCCATTGAGGTCTGCGGTGCTGAAGTGCAGAAAGGTAACGCGCCTACCGAGCGTAAGATCCAGAGGATGTTCCGCAGAGAGGAAGTCAGCCATATCATCAAGAAATGTAACGACTTTGGCGCAGGCGGTGTTTCCGTTGCCATCGGCGAGCTGGCACCGGGACTTCAGATCGACCTCGACAAGGTTCCGAAAAAATACGCAGGTCTTGACGGCACTGAGATCGCCATCTCTGAGTCTCAGGAGCGTATGGCTGTTGTAGTTGACCCGAAAGATGTGGATACTTTCCTGAAATTTGCAAATGAAGAGAATCTCGAGGCAATTCCGGTTGCAGTTGTAACGGAGGAGCCACGCCTTGTCCTTAACTGGAGAGGAAAAGAGATCGTAAATATCTCCCGTGCATTCCTGGATACCAACGGTGCACATCAGGAGACCTCCGTTGAGGTTGAGATCCCGTCAAAGGACGGAAATCTTTTCGAGGAACGTCCGGATGTAACAGATGTAAAGAAAAAATGGATGGATACTCTTGCTGACCTGAATGTATGCTCACAGAAAGGTCTTGTGGAGATGTTTGACGGCTCCATCGGCGCAGGCAGTGTATTTATGCCTCACGGTGGCAAATATCAGCTGACAGAGACACAGTCCATGGTTGCAAAGGTTCCGGTACAGAACGGAAAAACAGAGACTGTTACCATGATGAGCTACGGCTTTGATCCATACCTTTCCTCATGGAGTCCGTATCATGGAGCTGCCTACGCAGTAACCGAGTCTGTTGCCAAGATCGTTGCAACCGGTGGTGACTATAAGAAGATCCGTTTCACCTTCCAGGAATACTTCCGTCGTATGACAGAAGATCCTAAGAGATGGAGCCAGCCGTTCTCCGCACTGCTTGGCGCTTATGCGGCACAGATCGGATTCGGCCTTCCTTCCATCGGCGGTAAGGACAGTATGTCCGGAACCTTCAATGACATTGATGTTCCTCCGACACTGGTGTCCTTCGCAGTGGATGTTGCAAAGGTAAAAGATGTGATCACACCGGAGCTCAAAAAAGCAGGAAGCAAGCTGGTATGGCTCCGTGCACCGAAGGATTCCTATGATCTTCCGGATTACCCGGCTCTTATGGAGCAGTATGATAAATTACACCAGGGTATCCAGGCAGGCCGTGTGATCTCCGCATATGCACTTGACCGTCATGGAATCGCTGCTGCAGTCAGCAAGATGGCCTTTGGTAACGGCATGGGTGTAAAGATCGAGCATAACCTTGATCCAAGAGATTTCTTTGCTCCGGCATTCGGCGATATCATCTGTGAGGTTCCAGATGGAAAAGTCGGTGAGCTTGCCATTACCTATACTGTGATCGGTGAGGTTACGGATAATGCGAAGTTCACCTACGGTGATACAGAGATCACTCTGAAAGAGGCGCTTTCCACATGGGAAGGAACTCTGGAGAATGTATTTAAAACAGCAGCAGGAACTGAGGACGTCAAGGCAGATGACGGTTCCCTTTACAAAGCAGACAGCATCTATGTATGCAAACATAAGGTTGCAAAACCGCGTGTATTTATTCCGGTATTCCCTGGAACAAACTGCGAGTATGACAGCACTCGTGCATTTGAGAGAGCAGGCGCCGAGGTAGACGTAAAGGTATTCAAGAACCTTACAGCAGAAGATATCCATGATTCTGTAGAGCTCTTTGAGAAAGCCATCGATCAGGCACAGATGATCATGTTCCCGGGCGGCTTCTCAGCCGGAGATGAGCCGGACGGATCCGCGAAATTCTTTGCTACCGCGTTCCAGAACGAGAAGATCAAGGAGGCAGTTATGAAGCTCCTCAATGAGCGTGACGGTCTTGCTCTTGGTATCTGCAACGGATTCCAGGCACTGATCAAACTGGGACTGGTACCGTACGGTGAGATCTGCGGACAGAAAGAGGATTCTCCGACACTGACCTACAACACCATCGGACGCCACGTATCCAAGATGGTTTACACCAAGGTTGTCAGCAACAAGTCTCCATGGCTTCAGAAAGCACAGCTTGGCGGCGTATACTGTAATCCGGCTTCTCATGGTGAGGGACGTTTTGTCGCAAACGATGAGTGGCTGAAGAAACTCAAGGAAAACGGACAGATCGCAACGGAGTATGTACCGGTAGATGAGACCGGATATGAGGGTGAGTTTAATGTAAACGGCTCTTATATGAACATCGAGGGAATCACAAGCCCGGATGGACGTGTTCTCGGAAAGATGGCACACAGTGAGCGTCGTGACGCAGGCGTTGCTGTCAATATCTACGGAGAGCAGGATATCAAGATTTTCGAATCTGGTGTTGAGTACTTCAGATAATACCAGGGGGAAAAGGTCAAAAAGTCGTTCGTGCTTGCACGATAAGACTTTTGAACTTGGACCCCGCCAAACATGAGGAAGTAGCAATTTACGTAGTAAATTAGCGGATTCCGAATGTTTGAGGATTGCGTGAGCTGCGTGCAGCGGAGCAATCCGGGAGTATCAAGTTATGGGCAATACTTTGCCCATAACATCCTTACAGTGGCAGGGGATTTCAGACCTCCCTGCCACTGTAAAAATACAAAAAAGCATATATTTTTTAAAAAATTAAAAAAAGTGAAAAAAACTGTTGACACAAGTCACAAACCATTATATAATAGCAAAGCGAGTTGCGGAACGGAAGAGTTCCTAAGACGAACAACTGTTATGGGATCTTAGCTCAGCTGGGAGAGCATCTGCCTTACAAGCAGAGGGT
>ERZ791858.1747-NODE-1747-length-10852-cov-4.046865_pt1 | contig 10852 bp, 10 predicted proteins | sample MGYA00510284_ERZ791858 | MGnify/ENA primary metagenome ERZ791858 (study PRJEB30046, sample SAMN00792077) | human gut metagenome | study: EMG produced TPA metagenomics assembly of the A metagenome-wide association study of gut microbiota in type 2... | reverse complement strand
TTCGCACGAAATCTTATTTATTCAACAAAGCCGAGGGGGAATATCAGGCCCGTTGCCGGGCCTGATAGATGACAAGCATTAACCAGCTTTGCTGGAGTTAAACGGCGGTTTTGCGAACCATACCAGCAGAGTGAGCATCAGGAATACGCCAGCCGACAGGTAAAAAACATCGTTGGCCGCCATCAGCAGGCTTTGCTGAGTAATCTGGTCATTGAGATAGGTTGCTATTTGCTGGTTATCAAAACCCATATGTTGCAGTTTATGGAACATATCGACGGACGGAGGATTATACTCGGTGACCGATTCTGTTAGCTGCGCGTGGTGGAAGGAATCGCGACGACTCCATAGCGTCATGGTGATCGTGGTGCCAATAGAGCCGGACAAACTTCGGAAGAAGTTACTCAAACTGGTAGCGGCAGCGAATTTCTCCGGCGGTAACCCTGAAAGTGAAATGGTGGTCAGCGGTAAAAAGAAACAGGCGACCGCAAAACCCTGCATAAATTGTGGGATAATAACCCACGTAAAATTAATGGCCGAGCTAAAGGTGACGGAACGCCAGTAATAACACAGGGCGTACACGATAAAACTAAACGTTACCAACATCCGCATATCGATTTTATGGCCATAGCGACCAATAAGCGGCGCAAGCAGTAGCGGCATGATACCGATCGGTGCGTAAGCCAGTCCGGCCGATACCGAAGTGTACTCAAAAACGGTCTGCAGTAACTGCGGCATTAACACGATCGCCCCGGCATAAATTAAATAGGCACAGGCGATACATAAAATACCAATAGTAAAATTTCGCGAACGGAACAGGCTAAGATCAATAATCGGGTTATTGTCCGTTGCTTCCCAGATGACCAGTAAAATAATAGCAATAACGGCAATAATCGCCAGAACAATGATCGTGGTTGAGTTGAACCAGTCGAGATCTTTTCCTTTATCCAGCATAATTTGCAGGCTGCCGACGCCCAGCACCAGGAGGCTCAACGCGATAAGATTAATTTTAACCGGTTCAGTTGGCGTCTCGCGGCCTTTGAGTAACCAGGAGGTCAGCACAACCACAATGACACCCAGTGGGACGTTGATTAAAAATATCCAGCCCCAGTCGTAATTATCGCAAATGTAGCCACCAATAATGAGCCCAAAAATGGGAGCGATAATAACCGTCATTGACCAAAGCGCCAGTGCGATATTGCGTTTTTCCGGTGGATAATTGCGTAGCAGCAGACTTTGTGAGAGTGGAATGAGCGGACCAGCCACAAGTCCCTGAACAACACGGAATCCTATCAGAGTGTCCAGATTTGTCGAAAGTCCACAGCATAATGATGCCAGTGCAAAGAGGGTTACCGAGGTTAAAAATAGTTTGCGTTCGCCAAAACGTTGCGCCAGACGACCGGTAACAGGAATGGAAATAGCATTCGCCACACCGAACGAAGTTATAACCCAGGTACCTTCATCGGTTGAGGCGCCTAAAAATCCTGAGATTGTCGGAATTGCCACGTTGGAAATGGTGGAGTCCAGCATTTGCATAAAGGTGGCCATCGACAGCGCTAATGTCACCAGTACTAAGGCAGCACCCTTCAGCGGCGGAAGTGCAGAATTATTACTCATAAATCACATCGCGTTGGCTTTGATGATATTGAGGATTTCGTTATCAACAGGGGTGGTATCGATAACCAGTGCGTTGCTTGCGTAAGCCGGGGTTTTTCGCTGCGTCGTTGCCAGTGCCTCGCCCTGCGAATGGGTTTCATGCAGCCGCACGGTGGCGGACAAGCCGATGCGCAACGGGTAGGCCTTTATCTGCTCAGCATCCAGCGTAATGCGTACTGGCAGGCGTTGAACCACTTTGATCCAGTTACCGGTCGCATTCTGCGCAGGCAATACCGAAAATGCGCTGCCGGTTCCCATGTTGATACCATCAACCCGACCGTTAAACACCACATCGCTGCCGTAAAAATCGGTGACGATCGAGACTTTCTGACCGATCTTAACCCCGCTGAGCTGGGTTTCTTTGAAGTTAGCGTTAATCCAGACCTGCTCGACAGGTATGATTGACATCAGCGCCTGGCCTGAGCCGATAGTTTCCCCGACTTGTACATTGCGTTGTGCAAGATACCCCGTGACCGGGCTGCGCACTTTGGTTCGCTGAAGCGCAACCCAGGCTTCCCGCATGGATTCCGCCGCCATTAACACTTCCGGCTGTTTTTCTAACGCCGTATTCTGAATCAGTACACGGTTTCCGCGATAAGCCTGGACAGCGACATCCAGCGCTGCTTTGCTGCTGTCCACGGCATCCTTTGCATGTTGCATATTCTCCCTTGATATCGCCGCTGCGCCCTGCAGCCTGCTGCGGCGCTGGTAGTCTGCCAGTGCCTGCTGATATGCGATTTTTGCTTCCTGAACGTTAGCGTTATATTGATCGTCAGCAATATACATCTGTTTGATCTTGCGGACCGTATTGGCCAGATTATTGGCGGCTTTGTTAAAATTAATTCTGGCGTCGGTATCATCTAATGTGACAAGAACATCACCCTGACGTACTAAATCCGTGTCGGTGTAATTAACACTAATTACGCTCCCCGCAACCAGTGAAGAGATAGCAATTTGATTTCCCTTCACATAGGCATCATCAGTGCTCTGTACATCGCGCAAATCAAAATACCACCAGGCGGTACTGGAACCCGCAACAATGACTATGACCGCCGCGAAAATAAGCAACAATTTTTTTCGTTTTTGGATTTGCTTGCCGGCAATGTTTTCGTCAGTATTTAAATTGTTCATGATGAATCTTATTCCATTCGTCTGTATACAAGAGAAACTCATGTGCAGGAAGAGCTGCGTGTGATAGAAGCTATGGAAACATGGGCGTGCTGAAAATTTATTTATTTATGCACATACCCAATTTGGTTAATGAGTTTTAGCCGAGCGGGAAAGACATCGCATCACTATGCGTAGCAGTGGTAAATGTAGTCCCGGTTAAACAAGTATAAAGTTATGTCCAGGTTTGCCATATTGGACATATCGGATATATATGCAGGTTAATTCTTACGTGTGTAATCCCAGTGGAAAGCAGGCAAAAGATACCGGCGTCATTACGATGCAATCTCAAAACTTTCACTGTATATCTAGGATGAATACGTTGAAGGATGCTATGGTAGATAATGGATGAATAATACCATTCCCGGTCTTCCGGCCACGTTTGTATATCGTCGATCAGGCATGTCTGATTGGATAGAAGGAGAGCACAGCATGTCATTACGTTCAACATAACAAGGAATAATGATGAGTAAAACGGCAAATTTAAGCGCGATTATTATTGATGATCATCCTCTTGCGCGAATGGCGATTCGTAACCTTCTGGAAAATGAGGGTTTTAATATTGTTGCCGAAGCGGGAGATGGAGGCGAAGCGTTAATGGCTGTTGCGGAATACCAGCCGGATGTGGTGATTGTGGATGTTGATATTCCGGTTATGAGCGGTATTGAAGTTGTTGAGAAGCTGCGTAAGAAGCAATTTAGCCATATTATCATTGTGGTTTCGGCAAAAAACGATCTCTTTTATGGCAAGCGTAGCGCAGATGCCGGCGCTAATGCGTTTATCAGTAAAAAAGAGGGGATAAACAATATTATCTCTGCCATTCATGCTGCGCAAAATGGATACAGCTATTTTCCTTTTTCGCTGAGCGGCTTTGTCGGCAGCTTATCTAACGAGCAGGCGATGCTGCAGTCGCTCTCCAGCCAGGAAGTCAAGGTGATGCGCGCCATCCTGAATGGGGCAGACAATATGCAAATCGCCTCAGAGATGCATATCAGTAGTAAAACGGTCAGCACCTATAAAGGTCGATTGATGGAGAAACTGGGTTGCAAATCGCTGGTGGATCTCTTCTCATTTGCAAACCGTAATAAAATCGGATAATGCGATGTGCCGGTGGAAGGCATCTCCAGCATTACTATGGGGGGGATATTAGCGGTCCCCCGTCTTTTTAAATCAACGCTGTCAGCAACGGCTGGCGCAAAAACGAATGCCAGGTATCGCCATTGTCGGTGCTAAGTTTTCACTGCTAAGCATGCTTGCTTCCTCTGACCGCGATCGCGGGTTCTATATCGACTATTTATTATTCATGGCAAGCGGATTGTACCTGCCTGTTATACTGATAAATGTCGCGGGCAGAGCCGCTTGCGAACGATGCCTTCATGTTCCCGTGTAGGGCAACAAAATGGCAATGCATTCTCAATAAGGCATCGGATGATATCCCCGCCAACAGAGAGACCGAACCCTACGGGAAAGTGGACCAACATGCCTGAAGTGACTATCGATACCTGGAGCTTCTATAGCCGACCCTTTTACTGGTTTGCAGGGCTGGCGACGCTATTGATCCTGAGTGGTTTGCTCTGGGGCGCGCATTGGCTGCGATCTGAGCGCAAACGAAAAGCGGTTCAGGTGGCGCTGGAGCATCAGCTCAGTTTTCACCAGACGTTGTTCAACGCGATGCCGATACCGGTGTATGTGATTACCCTTAAGGGCGAGCTTGACAGTTATAACAACGCCTTCAGCGCTTTTTTCCCCGAGCATCTGCGTGAAGCGATGCATTTTTCACTGTTCGACCGGCGTCATCCTCTCGCGCATATCTTCCCTGCGATCCAGCATGAGGTTCAGCTGGGCCTGACCCCCGATATCATTATCACGCATCCACTGGCATTACATAATGGTATAGAGGAACGAACGATTTTGCACTGGATGGTGTTATGCCGCTTACCCACAACCCTGACACCGGTCTTAATGTGTGGCTGGCAGGATATCACTGAGTCCCGACAGTTAGTGGAGAAGCTTCAGAATGAAAAAGAACAGGTCAAAGACACCAGTCAGGGGAGCAGTGCCTCTTTGCCCTGCTCGAGTCATGATGTTCGTACGTCAGTAAGTGCTATCCTGGGGTTTCTTGAACTTATCTTCACCCGCCAACAAACAGCAGAAGAAGATCAGCAGTGCCTTAAACTGGCGTATGCCACCGCTCAGTCTTTGCTTGGTTTGAACGTTGATACCCTGCCTGGGAACGTTAAGGCAGTTCCGCAGGCAATTCGTATTCTCATTGCCGAGGATCTCCCCGCCAACCGCCAGCTGCTTCGCCGCCAGCTCGATACCTTGGGCTACGCTGCTGATGAAGCGAAGGATGGCGCCGAGGCGCTTAAACTCATCCAGCAACAGCGCTATGACCTGTTAATTACCGATCTGAATATGCCTGTGATGGACGGTATTACGTTAACCTGTCGCGTGCGCGAGTACGATACCAGAATGGTCATCTGGGGGCTTACCGCTAACCTCGTGGCCGGAGAAAAAGAGCGTTGCCTGGCCAGTGGCATGAACTTGTGCCTGTTTAAGCCCCTGGATCTTTCTCAGCTGGCCACCGCGCTGTGTGAAATAAATATACCCCAGTCCGGCAGCTCGCTTGATGAATTCCTCAATATGAAGATATTCACCGCGCTGACGCTGGGTGATAAAAAATTAATGCGGCAGATGCTCGAGCAATCGCGGGTGGAAAACGAAAAGGATATCGCCGCAGCGCGCGCGGCCATCAGCGGACAAGACTGGCGACTGGCGCAATACCATTTACATCGAATTAATGGTACTGCACAGATTCTTGGCGCAACCGCTATCCATGCGACAGCTGAACAGTTAGAGAATGCGCTGGCGGCGGGGGAACCTGAAGCCGTTTTGCCGCAGGGAATAGATGAACTTACGCAGCAGTTGCAGGCATTAAGCGCGGCGATAATCTTTTTTTCCAGTCAGGCGGACTACCATTGATAGTGCCGCTTTCACCGGATCGCTCCTGATTGCTCTGCTGCGCGGCGCAACAGGAGAAAAAGTCAGTTCGACTTAACCAGTCGATCTGTTATGAGTCATGGGCGGCGCAGGCTTTACTCGGGAGCCCAGTCTTAACCCCAGCTCCACAGCCATAAAACCGACTATCAGGCTGATAACCAGATAACAGATGGCGATCAGCGCGCTGAGTGGCTCATTCATCATTTCCACCGCGCCAGATACAAAGCTGGAGAAGGTTGATAGCCCTCCCATGATACCCGTAGCCACCATCATATGGATGTACTGATTAACCCGGTTCCTTTTATACAGTGATGTGCATAAACCAAGCAAAAAAGCGGCAATAATATTGGCGATGAAGATATCCAGGGGAAAGCCATCGCTCAGGCGAGGCACTACCAACATCAATAATTCGCGGCATATTGCGCCAAACGCCCCGCCAACAAAGATCAGAATAGTAAAATTAAGCACCTGATGCGCTCCTTATGGACAGGCTAACCATGCACCGCAGGCAGCCGCCGCCACGCCGGTAACCACAGAGACGATTAAATATCCTGCAGCGAGTAACCTCTGGTGCGCATGAGCCAGGTTGGCGGCATCTAACTGCATGCTGCTGAAGGTGGTATAACCGCCAAGGACACCGGTCAGCAGGCCTGCATTTAACCATTCACCATAGCGCTCGCGCCAGTCGATACCGAACAGCGCGCTGAGATATCCGATGATTAATGCGCCGCTCACATTGATTAAAAACGTGCCGAGAGGAAAATGTCCGCGATAAAGTTTGCTGACGGCAAGACCGACCCACCAGCGTAGTAAAGAGCCGGTGCCGCCGCCGAGGCCCACCCAAAAAATGTCAGTAGCGACCATATTTATACCTTTTAAAATGGCATCATCCCGAGAATCATCGGTGGGTATCTCTTAACGTTTGCCCGGGAGTAACCCTGTCGTATTGGCGTAAGCCTGTATTGAGATAAAATTTGGATCTTTCCCTACGTTGATCCCATCAAAGTTGCTGCTGCCTGGCCCCGACATTCACGGCTATCCTGCGTTTTAGTCACGAGGGATCCCAGTTACCAGGTTTTGTATAACCCGGCTCGAGAACAAATACCGATACCGATTGAGGTATCATTGCCAGAAACACTGCCCCGTTAAGCCATGTTGCAAAACGCGCTCCTGACCTGTTTTTTTGCTTAGGGATAAACCGTGGACAGGAGGCATGACATGCTGCATTTTTTGACCACGAGAGCGCGGCGAATTCGCTTTTTTCATAGACGCTGAGAGAGCAATGTTTGAACATTAAGTCTGGCATAAAAACACCTTTTGGTAAAAGGACAGGAAACACATGTATCAGTAAATTTCTGCTGATAATAAACAGGTATGATAAGCAATGATTCGCTTTTGATAATAAGTATTTTTCTACCAGTATTAATGTAAGCTGAAGACTAGCAGAGAGAGAAATAGATGAGAAATCGTTCTTGCCGTTATAAAAACCATCATTGAATAGGTGAAAGCTATCTTGTCATCGTTATCAATCGCTTAAAGGAACTGTGGTAGTCTATACTCTAAAGGTGCCTTCCGTAACACTTTGATAATAATGGTTGTTTTTTGTTTGTGTCTAGGCTTGGGTGATTTTTTTTAGTTCAAGAAAATGCTATGAAAAGTCTCCTGAAATACTACACCCCCTAATTTCATCAAAAAATTATTTTGCTTTGGACTTGCCAGATATATGTAGGATTATAGGGGGCCTGGTGAAGGTGGGGGATGACGGGTGTAGGATTTTTCCGGATGTAAATAAATACCGATCAAATTTAATGATGCGACAATATCTGCGGTTGATATCACCTCGAGTAAGATTTCTCTGCCTGTCATTCAATGGGAAATAGGCCGTGCGAGGTCTGGATCAAGTTAGAGAGATTACGTGATGAATTGTATCCAATACCATAAAAAGGTAGCAGTGAGGGGCGTCAAGCTTCATGCTCTCGGATAATTTTCTCAGCTTTGCTGAACAGATATGGGCGAAATCAAATTTCCCATTGCCAGGGCGTCTTCGCGTTGGTTAATTATGGTTTAGCCGAAAGTGGTTTCCTGTGTCTCGTCGGACAAAGGCGGCTCCATCGTGTTTGGTATATTGCCAGAGGCCTGCGTCATTTCCCCCATGACAAAAGCGAGATTCGCTGCGGCGATCAGCGCGGAGGTGTAGGCGTCGACATTCCTTTGCTCTGCGCTCAGCAGACCGTTTGCCGCTTCATTAGCGGCGGTAATGGTGCCCACACCATGACGGTAAGTCTCAAAGGGAGTATCTTCAGTCACCATGGCGGTACTGGCCAGATGGGGAGCCGCCCGGTGTGGTTCAAACGCAGAGCGCAGTTTGTTGGCCGAAACTATGCTCTCTCTTTATCCACTATGCGGTATATCGCTGATACACATCAACCATCAGCGGCGGGGTATCGCAGTCGGTGTTATGTACGGACAGTCTCACGCTTTCTGTTATTTTCTTCGTACCAGGAAATGAAATCAGCTGCCGGCATCGGTCTGGCATAAAGATACCCCTGGACGTAAGACACCCGGTTATGTTTGAGCCACTCGGCCTGTTGTTGCGTACTGACGCCTTCCGCAATCGTGGCCAGGCCCAGACGCTTGCTAAGGCCAATGATGGTATCCAATACTGGCGTATCCGTCCCGGCGGAGGTCAGCGTATCAATAAAAATTTTATCGATTTTCAGGTAGTCCACGGGCAGGTTGTGAAGCAGACTCAATGAGCAGTATCCTGTCCCGAAATCATCCACGGCTACCTGACAGCCATGCTGACGAAGTGCGTTCAGATTCTCTGAGGCCAATGCGGTGTCATCGACCAGGCTGCGTTCGGTGACTTCCAGTACCAGGCGAAATGAGGCAGCGAGGGATTGACGAAACTGCAGCACGTCTGTGGTAAAGGCGTCATCCGTCAGATGGGCCGCAGCGATATTGACCCCCAGATGGAAAGGGGCGGTCACCTGCCAGGCTTTGACATCGGCAGCGATCAGGCCAAAAAGATGTCGCGTCAGGCTGATAATCATCTCCTCTTCTTCCGCTGCCTGGATAAACAGCGCTGGCGATATTGAGCTGCCGTCAGCCCGCTGCCAGCGCATCAGGGCCTCCGCACCGGTGCACATACCGGACGCCGCCTCACATACCGGTTGGTAATGAACAACAAACTCTCCTCGCGCCATTCCCTTCGCTATTTCATCAGCCAGAGACAATTTTCCTGTCAGCCAGCGTCGCCATAAATACAGCGTAGCCAGCGTCAGGAGCAGAGAGGCCGGGCCGAGAAAAATTATATTGCGCACCAGGTAGCGAGCAAGCGATTGCCAGGGGGTGATGATCTGTATACGCGCCTGACTAAAGTCAGAATGGAATACCGCACTGAAGCCCGCGAGGTCTTCAGTGCCTTTATCCTGACTGGAGATAACGGGACCGTCACTAAACCGCAACCGCAGGATGGCATGATTTTCATCATCCAGGGTTTCCATCAGATCGGTAAAATATCGTCCATCTACTACGCTGAAAACCGTGATGCCATTACCGGCACCAGAGGCGTAGATGATAGCCGTCTGATGCGGAACGCTGCGGGTACCGTTAATCGCCGTTATTTCCAGACTGCCCATCTCTGCTGAGAGGGGGAGTCCATAAACTGACCGAATGCTTTGCTGTCTGGAGCCGGTGATGGAGGAACAAACAAGCGTGTCCCCACGCACCAGACCGGTACTACGGATGTAAGGGGTGAGCGCACCGGTTTCGGTCATCTTTTCAACAACGTTTTCGCAGGGCTGATTCGCCATTTGCGCTGTCGTGTGGAGGGTATGGCGAGCAATCGACGTCACGTGGTCAACCTGGCCTAACAGAATCTCCGCCGTTATGGCGGTATCCCTTTGCAACTGACGAACGGCCATCCCCAACGATAGCAGGCCAACCAGAATCGCCGGAACGAGAAGGCTGACAACAATCATCCTTTTACTCAGCTGCATCATGGTGATCATCTCTGTTAATAATTAGCCAGACGCACTTCAGTTGGTGCACTGGCAAAAAGGTCCGTGTTGTTTTTATTCCCGAATTTATCCGCCGGTTATGCCGCAGTGAGAGCGTGAATTTCCTCAGCGCTAAGGCAGATTTAAATGCCGACAGATGCTGTTACCTAACTCAGTCTGCTCGATCCCGGTGGAAGGCACGATTCTCATCAGAGGAAGCTCGGGATAACATTCTATTATCCGTTGCTCGATGAGGCTGTTTGCCCAACTGCACTGGGCAATCGCATTCTCATAGTTTGAAAACCCTGGTTTGTTGTCTAGCCCACATTCGGATGCGGATACACCTAGCCCTGCAGATTCAATATGCAGGAAATGTCTCAATGAGGGGGCCTGGCTCATACGATCGACAAACCTGAGCATCCCCGCCACATACCCTGTCCAGATAAACGGATTATTACCGGATGAGGTGATATGCGCACAATTGATGACGTCAGTAATGGCATTGAGACGACAATCTTCAAGAAAAAAATCCGGTGCCGTCAGGTCTCCTAGCAGGATATTGTCACTGGATATTCTGTTAATTAACGTTTCAGCGAGTTGAAATTTTCTGAGGTTCTCATTGACACGCATCACAGCATGTTTTGTCGATTCACCTCTTGTCAGTAATAGCAGTTGGCATTCGGATTTTTCTTTCAAGATATAACTCAATGCGGCACCACCTAAAAAACCGGTTGCGCCTGTAATAAGTACGTTCCGCATTTTTTCACTATCATTTTCAGGGTTATTGGCCAGACTAAACGGATGACTCTCAATGCTTCTTCAATATAGCAGTAATTCTTGTGGTCTGGGGTGAAGTATTTAGTGTTACCGTTTTTTGGTGGAGTTGCGTTTACAACAGCAGGCAGGAGTATTTAGGAATTTTCGGACGCGGAGTTGTTATTTCTTAAATATTCAGCGATGAAGGTAAATGAAGCAAATAAATAAAGGACAGCTTCCCTGTCCTTTATTCTTTTTTATTCAGTTTTGCTCTC
>ERZ791858.1745-NODE-1745-length-10877-cov-10.116060_pt1 | contig 10877 bp, 8 predicted proteins | sample MGYA00510284_ERZ791858 | MGnify/ENA primary metagenome ERZ791858 (study PRJEB30046, sample SAMN00792077) | human gut metagenome | study: EMG produced TPA metagenomics assembly of the A metagenome-wide association study of gut microbiota in type 2... | reverse complement strand
CCTCGTGGTGCAGGTGCGATTCCAGACCGGGGGACGCCACGAAACGCACCACATCCAGCGATTCGAGATGCTTGGCAATCGCCAAGGCCGAGGCGTCGTAGGGCAGCGCGTAGGTGTTCGCCAGCGTGATGGGGCGACGGATCGCGCCGGTTTCGGCGTCGACCCCGTTGCCGAGGTGAATGGCCAGCGTGCCGAATCCGAGCGGCTGGTCGTCGAATGATTGTCCGTGATGTACAAGATCAGAAGCCATGCGCCCAGCATGCCGGCATGCGCTGTGCCGCCGCAAGCAGGCGACGCCACTCGAAAACCGCGCCATTGCAAGGTTCTGGAACACCATATAAGAAAAATGATTGGTAGAAGTGCGGGGTGCAGCCTTGGTCGGGGCTGTTTGCAGGGCCGAAGCGGACCCTGAAACCACGTTGTGAGACACGCCGATAAAACCGCAGAATTCCGCGGTAAAACAAGGTTCACGTAGAGGTCGATTTGCGTACTTGGAAAATATGTGATTATATAGCCAAGTTGCCTGTTGAGGTCAAACACCGCGGCGGGAAACAGACTGGCGGATTTCCCAAGCGGTCAAAGGGAGCTGACTGTAAATCAGCCGCTTCGTGCTTCAGTGGTTCGAATCCACTATCCGCCACGCCCCGATAGCTCAGTGGTAGAGCACTTCCTTGGTAAGGAAGAGGTCGTGAGTCCAATTCTCACTCGGGGCTCTCTGGCGGGGTAGCTCAGCTGGCTAGAGCGTACGACTCATAATCGTAAGGTCAAGAGTTCGAGCCTCTTCCTCGCTACAAATCGCGCCCGCTAACCGGTGGGCGCGCACTATACCTAAGAACACAGAGGTGAATGACAATGGCTAAGAGCGCCGACATCCGTCCGGGCATCACGCTGGCCTGCACCGAGTGCAAGGAGCGTAACTACATTACGACTAAGAACCGTCGTAACACGCCCGACCGTCTTGAGCTCAAGAAGTTCTGCCCGCGCTGCGGCAAGCAGACCGTGCACCGCGAGACTCGTTGATCGCAAGTATCACAGCTTTACAAAACCCGGCCCATTCGGCCGGGTTTTTGCGTATTGCCTCCGGAGGCGAGTGGCAGGGTGCGGAATCAGTATCCGCATCGCGTGAGAAACGGCAGAAATCCCGCGTCTGAACGAACCCCTCGCGGGCGTTCTGTCGTTTCGGGCCGCCAAAACGGCAGAAATCCCGCGCCACCTTCGTTCAGACGCGGGCGTTCTGCCGTTTCAGCCGATGATTGCCTCGATATCGCACCTGCGCCACTAAGATAGTAAGCCATGACAAGCTTTGCAGACATCACCACCATGGGCGTGGGCGGCCCCATCGCCCATTTCATCGAGCCGACCACGCGCGTGGGACTCATCGAAGCCGTGGAGGAAGCCGATTCCAAAGGCCTGCCCTTGGTCGTCGTCGGTGGCGGCTCCAACCTGCTTGTTTCCGATAAGCCTTTTGACGGCGTGGTGGTTCGAGACGCCCGACGCCTCATCACTGTGCCGGACGAGGCTGCACCGGTAGAGGGCGAGGATCGCGCCGTGCATGTCAATGCCGAGGCCGGTGCCAATTGGGATGATTTCGTGGCCTTCACCGTAGAGCTCGGGCTCGAGGGCGTCGAGGGACTGTCCGGCATTCCCGGCACAGTCGGCGCTTCCGTGGTGCAGAACATCGGTGCCTACGGGCAGGAAGTCGCCACTTCGGTCGAATCGGTGGAAGTCTGGGATCGAGACACCAAAACAACGCGCGACCTCACACCCGCCGATCTTCGATTCGGCTATCGATACTCCGCACTGAAGACCAGCATGTACGCCGGCCCCGGCCGGCCGGCCGGCCGATTCTTCCCGACGCCACGTTACGTGGTGCTTTCCGTCACCTTTGCCCTGACCCACTCGGCCGAAGGCACGGTAGGTTACGGACAGCTTGCCAAAGCGCTTGGCGTCGAAGTGGGCGACCGTATGGCCACCGCCGACATCCGCAAAGCCGTGCTCGCAGTACGTGCCGCCAAGGGCATGCTCGAGGACCCTACTCGCTACGCCTTGCCTGACATGGCCACCGCCAAGCGCGAGGCCAATATCCTGACCGATCTGGAGCGTCTGGCCTCCCTCAATGAGGCCGCCGGCATTCCCGTTGGCGATGACGGTCTGCCTGCTCCCGACTACAATCGCCACAGCTGCGGCTCGTTCTTTATGAATCCGATTCTGACCGCCGACCAAGCGGCGGCCCTGCCCGAAGATGCGCCGAAGTTCGACGCGACTCTGCCTGACGGCACTCCCGGCACCAAGACGTCCGCCGCCTGGCTCATCGACCATGCCGGCTGCCATAAGGGATATAAGGTCGATGCGGACGCGCCGGCCAGTCTATCCACGCAGCACACGCTGGCCTTGACCAATCGTGGGGGAGCGAGCGCGGCCGATATCGCAGCTTTGGCGCGTGCGGTTCAGCAGGCAGTCAAGAGCGCGTTCGGAGTGGACTTGGTGCCCGAACCGGTCTGCGTCGGTGTGCTGTAATCGCGCTATTGATTGATGGAGTGGGTTATTAATCCCATATATTGCGGACTCTGAGTCTTATTAATAGACAAGACACGCGGGCTCTTCTATACTCGATTGTCGGTATTGTGCGCATTCGGTGCGCAAACAACAGAGAAAAAAGAAGAGCACTATGCAACTGTTCCGTACAAAATCCGTCGAACAGACCATTGCCGAAACCGGTGAAGAGGGCCGCAAGCTCAAGCGCAACCTGACTTGGTGGGATCTGTCAATCATGGGTGTGGCCGTAGCCGTGGGCGCCGGCATCTTCTCGGTGGGCGCGCAGGCCGCCGCCTTCCACGCCGGCCCGGCCGTGATCATCAGCTTCCTGATCGCCGGCATCGTGTGCGGTGCAGCCGTGATGTGCTACGCCGAATTCGCTTCGATGATTCCGGTGGCCGGCTCCGCCTACACCTTCACCTACACCACGGTCGGCGAGATCATGGCCTGGATCATCGGCTGGGATCTGATCCTGGAAATGCTGATGGCCGGCTCCGTGATTTCCAAATATTGGGGCGTATACCTCAACGATTTCATGCGCCTGATGGGCTGGAACGCCAACACCAACCTGACGTTCGGCTCCTTCCACATCGATATCGCCCCGATTATCATCGTGGCGTTCTTTACCACGCTGCTCGTATTCGGCACCAAGATCGGCGCCCGCGTGGACGGTGCTATGACCGTGCTCAAGATCGCCATCGTGTTCTTTGTGGTGATCGTCGGCTTCTTCTACGTCAAGGCCTCCAACTTCACCCCGTTCATTCCGCCGAGCCAGCCGGCCTCCACCGTGGAAGGCTCCTCCGCCGTCACCGGCGTGATGACCCAGCCGTTGTGGCAGTTCGCCACCGGCATGACCCCATCCGTGTACGGCGTTCCTGGCATCCTCTCGGGCGCGGCGCTCGTGTTCTTCGCGTTCATCGGATTCGACGTGGTGGCCACCGCCTCTGAGGAGACCAAGAACCCGCACAAGAACGTGCCGCTCGGCATCGGCGTGGGCATGCTGCTCATCATTGTCATGTACATGCTCGTGGCCGTGGTGACCACCGGCATGGTCTCCTATGCCGATCTCGCCAAGCAAGACAGCCCCTCGCTGGCCACCGCCTTCGAACTGGTGGGCGCCGACTGGGCCGCCAAGATCATCAGCTTCGGCATCGTGCTGGGCCTGGCCACCGTGGTTATGGTGCTGTTGCTCGGCCTGACCCGTATCGTCTTCGCCATGAGCCGCGATGGTCTGCTGCCGCGCGGCCTGTCCAAGACCGGCAAGCATGGCACCCCGGCCGCTCTGCAGATCGTCGTCGGCGCGGTGGTGGCGCTCGTGGCCGCCTTCTTCGACATCGGCGTGCTCTCCGACATGGTCAACATCGGCACCCTGTCCGCCTTCACGCTGGTGGCCATCTCCATCCCGATTATGCGCAAGAAGCGCCCCGACCTGCCGCGCGCCTTCAAGATGCCCGGCAGCCCGTGGATTCCGATCCTCATCGCCGTGGCCAACTTCTGGTTGATGCTCAACCTGTCCATGCTCACCTGGATTCGTTTCGTGGTGTGGCTCGTGGTCGGCTTCGCCATCTACTTCGGCTACGGCTACTGGCATGCGCGCCTCGGCAAGGGCGACCTGACCGAAACGCTGTCCGCCGAAACCGATAAGGCCGTTAACGGCTGAGAGCGAGGAGCGTCCCAACAGGCGCGTACCCTTGTATCAGTATTTGTTAAGGAGGATTCCATGCCATATGTAATCGCTCAGCCTTGCGTGGATGTCAAGGACAAGGCTTGCGTGGACGAGTGCCCCGTCGACTGCATTTACGAGGGTTCCCGCTCGCTGTACATCAACCCCAACGAGTGCGTCGACTGCGGTGCATGCGAACCGGTGTGTCCCACCGAGGCCATCTTCTATGAGGATGATCTGCCGGACGAGTGGGCTTGGTACAAGGATGCCGCTGTCAACTTCTTCGCTGAAGTCGGCGATTTGGGCGGCGCTTCCGCCAATGGTCCAATCGGCAAAGACCCGGAACAGGTCGCCGCGCTGCCGCCGCAGAACCAGTAAGCTGATTTGCGGATAAGCGCTGCACACAGCGCATAGTTCGGATTGAACCCTCGGTCTATCACGGCCGAGGGTTCGTCGTATCTTAGGAACATACCGTCCAAGAAAGGGGTTCTCATGGGCTTCCACGCATATTCGTCGCCATACGACTGGTCTCGTATCGCCGGCTTCAAAGCCACCGCCAAAACCGTGCCGGGTGGCATGATCGACCTGTCCGTAGGCTCGCCTGTGGACCCGGTGCCGAGCAGTGTCCAGCAGGCGCTGGTTGCCGGCGCAGACGCCCCCAACGCCCATGGATACCCGGTCACCGCCGGCACCGCCGACCTTAAGGCCGCTATCGATACATGGTTCCGCGAACTGCGCGGGGTGGATCTGAAATCCATCAACGCTGCCGCCGTACCCACCGTGGGTTCCAAGGAGGCCGTGGCGCTGATGGCCAGCCTGCTGCACCTTGGCGAAGGCGATGTGGTCGTCCAACCGGCTGTCTCCTACCCGACTTACGAAATCGGTACCCAACTTGCCGGCGCCACCGTGGTCAAAGTCGATGATGTGACCGACGTCGATTCCTGGGTGAATATTCCGAACGTCAAGGCCATCTGGATCAACTCGCCGTGTAATCCCTCCGGCGAGGTCATCTCCGCTGACTGGCTGACCGACATCGTGGCTGCTGCCCGTCGCATCGGTGCCGTGGTGCTCTCCGACGAATGCTATGCGTTAATGGACTGGCGTTCGGTGCGCCGCAATACAGCCGCGTCCTCTGCGCCTGCCGCGTCTGCATCTGCTGCGTCTGTGCCTGCCGCACCGGTGGCCGAATCCAACGAGCCCGCCTCCGATACCGCATTCAGTCTCTCCGCCACGCCATGTGCCCTGAATCCACATGTGTGTGAAGGTTCGGCAGCTGGCATCCTGGTGCTCTACTCGCTGTCCAAGCAGTCCAACATGGCCGGCTACCGTACGGCTCTAATTGCCGGCGATTACCGGCTGGTCAAGGAAATGGCCGAATACCGCAAGCAGATCGGCCAGATTATCCCTGGCCCAGTGCAGGCCGCCATGGCCGCAGGCCTGAAGGACACAGCCGCTGTGCACGAGCAATGGAGGCGTTACCGTCGCCGCCTATCCGCGCTGGTTGACGCACTGAAGGCATATGGCTATTCGGCACAAATGCCCTCCGGCGCGCTGTACGTATGGGTCAAGGCCAAGTCCGGCGACTGCTGGGCCGATATGGCCGAGCTCGCCAAGATCGGCATCATCCCCAGCCCCGGCGAATTCTACGGCGCTCCCGCCTACCTGCGTTTCTCCGCCACCGCCACCGACGAGGCCATCCGTTCCGCCTGCGAACGTCTCACGGCGTAATGAGATCGTAAGTGGCGTTGAGCCGTTCACGCCCCAAACTGGGCGGCCTTGTTGCCGAATTTGCGGCGCACAGCGTCCAGTGCGGCCTCGGCATCATGCAAACGCGCCTGTGAGGTCTGGCCGCGGGCATTGTCGGCCTCTTCGAGCATGTCATCCAGTGAAGGCTGCACGGCCGTAGCCGCCGCCTTACTGAGCGAAGACGTGCTCATACCGGCCAAGCGAATAGTTTTGGGCAGGGGAGTGGCAGACTCCGCCGAGGCCGGTAGCCCCAGCATGACTTTCAGCTGCCGCACGCATTCCGGGTACAGCACGCCGGCCGTATCGGTCGGCCGCTCCATCGTAAAAGACCGGGTCTGATAGCTCAGGTCGGCGAACCGCAACTTCACCGTCAGCGTGCGCGCCACCAGCCCCTTGCGCCGCAGCGTGCTGGTTACTTCGTCGCAGGCCGAACGCAGTAGCCCACACACCACGCGCATATCGCGTGTATCCTCGGCCAAGGTTTCCTCGGACCCAATGGATTTCTCCTCGCGTACCGTGGTAATTTCGCGGGAATCCAACCCGTGCGAGGCCGCCCATAATCCACGTGCCGCAGCCGGGGAGCCAGTGGCACGAGTCAATGCAGCCTCATCCAGCTGAGCCAATTCAGCCACCGAATGCACGCCCCAAGCATTAAGCCGCTTCTCCAAAGACGGCCCGATTCCCGGAATACCACGCAATGGCATCATCTGCACGAATTCGGCCGAGCGGGCCGCGGGAATCAGCAGCATGCCGTCCGGCTTGGCATTGGTCGAGGCCATTTTGGACACCAGTTTGTTACAGGCGATACCCACTGAACACGTCACGTGGAAGCGCTCGGCCACCTGAGCGCGAATCCACGCGCCGATCGCGCTCGGCCGCCCCCACTCCAGCAGTGCGGCGGACACATCCATATAGCCCTCGTCCACCGAAACCTGCTCGAACCGGTCGGTGACGGTCAAAAACACCTCATGCATGATTCGGTGCGACATCATGCGGTAATACGCCATATCCACTGGCAGAAAAATGCCGTTCGGGCACAACCGATGGGCGCGCGCGGCCGGCATCGCCGAATTGATGCCGTATTTCCGGGCTTCGTAGCTCGCGGCGGACACCACCGCGCGCGGCCCGGTGCCGATGATTACCGGCTTGCCTTTGAGCCCGGGGTTGCGCGCCACCTCCAATGAGGCATAGAAGGCATCCATGTCGATATGCAGCACGGTGCATCCGGTCTCGTCGTGGCCCCAATCGCGTTTGGCGGCCTCAAGTCTCGGTGCGGTGCTCATGCCACCATTGTAGGAATGCCGAACGAGGTCATGCTCACTATGTGGCGCGCATGATGCGGCGCTCATTGTCATAATGCCGAATATCGCCGGAATTCCAAGGGTTTACGCACTGTGCGGCTGTTTCGCATGGTGGGTGCGATTCCACGGAATCGTCCACATTGCGTCACTGTCCGTAACGCCTTCCAAGTCAATGCGCGCTGTCCCGGCTCTCCGAGTAGCGTAAACCTCATGAAGAAGGCAGTGGTCGGTATCCTCAACCGTGTTCCCGTGGTTCTTATCGTGATTGGTGAGGCACTGGTGATTTATTTGGCTACGGCCGTCGCCAAACTTGCGTTCACCCAGCTCGATCCGCTGTACTCGGTGTGGTATCGCGTGGGATTCATGGCGGTGCTGTTGCTGCTGTGGCGCAGGCCCTGGAACAAGGCGAAGCGAGCGCAACTGTTTCACCGCGACGCCCGCAGCTGGGGGCTGGTCGTACTGCTCGGCTGCTCGCTGGTGCTGATGAATACCCTGTTTTATGTGGCCATCAGCAATATGGATATGGGCATTGCCGTGTCTATCGAATTTTTGGGACCGCTTTCGGTGGCGGTGATTACCGGCAAAAGCTGGCGCGAGCGGGTCGGTATCGGTATCGCGGCGGTCGGTGTGGTGCTGTTAGCTGGCATATCATTGGCCAATCCGTCCGGCAATGGCACGTTTTTGTATGGTCTGATTGCGATTTTGATCGGCGGGTCGATGTGGGGCATGTATATCATCACCGGCCGGCGCGTGGCGGCTGGCGGCAATTCGCTGGATAATCTGTGCATCGCCGTGACCATCGGCTGGCTGGTCCAGTCCCTGTTCCTTGGCGTGCCGGCTGTGGCTCATGTGGTTCACCCCAAGGCCGATGCCACGTGGGCGCTTGAGCCCGGCGGCTCGCTGAAGCTGCTGGCTCTGCTGTTTGTGATTTCCCTGATGGCCTCGTTCATTCCCTATGTGGTGGAGCAGATCACGCTGCGACGCACCACATCCGGCGCATTTTCGGTAATGCAATCCATCAATCCCGCCATGGCGGTGGCCGTGGGACTGGCGTTCGGCGAGATTCCCAGCGTTGGTGAAATCGTCGGTGTGGCGTTGGTGATTTGCGCGGTTATCGTTACGTTCTCCGGCGACGCCGCACCCGCGGACGTTCAATAATGTGTCGTTCGGCACGCCGTATCCGCAGGACGTGGTACAGTAATTTGCTGTTGCGCATTATTGCGTAACGTGGAGTCATGCCTGAGTGGCCGATAGGGGCACCCTGCTAAGGTGTTAGTCGTGTAAACGGCTCGAGGGTTCGAATCCCTCTGACTCCGCCGATTAAGGTTCCGGGTGAAAGCTCGGAACTTTTTTGTTTTCCGGAAACTCCGGGTTAAGTAACTCCTGAAATAACCGAGGACGGGCGGTCTCCGCTTGTGGTAAGCGGAGTCGGAGGTACGCCATTGTCCGTCCGCCTCCAAACCGCCATTTTAGTGGGCGAACGAGTGCGGCACGTCGGGAAAAGTCCGAGCGACGAAAGAAAAATGTCCACTAAGTGAGACTTTTGCGTGGTGTTCGTGAATGGTGATTGAAGATTAACCGGTTAATATATTGCTTGTCCAATCGCTTGCTCATCGCCTCCCTCCCCGCAGTACTTGACCGAGATGGGCGGTACCCTAGAGAGAGAAGAAGAGTTCCGAAGGGCGGGCAAAGATGAGCCATATCGCTGGGCAGGGGCAACATCGCTCCAACTCGACACGAACCAACCGTGCGGCGCTGATTATCGTGTTCGTGATCGTGCTCGCCGTTGCGCTGGGCATCGGCGCATGGTTCGCAACCCATCGCACGGACGGCAATGGCCCCGCACACGCCGGAGTGTCGGACGTCGCGTTGAATAAAGCGAAGAACACGCCCAAACCGGTGACCGAACATCACGGCAATTCACCGGATTGCCCGGATACGGACTGCATCGCCATGCTGGTCAACGGCGATTTGTTGTTCCATGAGGGATTGTGGAGCCATTTCCAAGGCCCGAACCCCAACGCCACGGATGGCACCGCCTTCAACTTCGACCCGCTGTTCGCGCCGATGAAGCAGTACATTCAGGCTTCGGACATCGCCGTGTGCGAATTCGAAACCCCGATCGCCCAGCGCGGCGGCCCATATGCCGCGTACCCGATCTTCAGCATTCCGCCGGAAGTGGCGGATGCCGCCCGCAACGTGGGATACAACGCCTGCACACACGCCACCAACCATTCCTGGGATCAGGGGGCGGATGGCATCGCCCGTCTGTGGGGCACGCTTGAGGCCAATGGCATCGCCCAGACCGGCTCGTACAAAACCGAAGCCGACTCCACCAAACCGTTGGTCATCGATTCCCCGACCGGCGGCGGCAAGCTGGGTCTGGTCACCGGCACGGTCTCCCTCAACGGCATGACCGCCGACGAGGACTGGCAGGTGGATCGTCTGCGCGAAGACGGCGACCCGAATCACGACAGCGACATCCAGCGCGCGGTAGACAAGGCCAACAAGGCCCGCGAGCAAGGTGCCGATGTGGTGGCCATCGCCATGCACTCGGTGCAGGAATACCTTGATTACGCCGATTCCTGGCAGATTTCGGAAGCCCATGAGCTTGCCGACACTGGTGCCTTCGACGTTATTTACGGTGCCGGTTGCCATTGTGCGCAGCCCATCGAGAACTATAACGGCACGTGGATTATCTACGGTCTGGGCAACGCCGTCACCGAGTCGGCGAACACGCCGGAAACCTTGGTCAACAATCAGGGTGTGACCGCACGCATCCAGTTCGCCGGCAAGAAGGGCGTCAAGGGGTCGTGGCGCGTCAACCGCATCGATTGGGTGCCCACCGCCAACGTGCATCAAGGCAACTACCAATGGTGCCCGATATCCAGCGACCATCCCATAGGCACATGTTGGGACGAAGCCTACGACGCTCAGATACGCCAACGCATCTGGGATGTCATCTATTCGATGGGCGCGGACCAGAACGTCGTCAAGGAATGGAACATCACGCAGGAGCAGGCGGCAAAGCAATAGTTGCTCGGCTTGGTCTCAAGGAGGGGAAGCCGCAAGGTGACGCTTTTCCCGCCGGCCTCCTAATGTGGAGCCCATGACCGAGATTTACGAAACCCAAAGCGAACGCACCGATCTGCCCCTCGTCGTGATGCCGTCCGTGCTTGACTCGATGATCGAGCCCATCAAGGCCCAGTTCCCCGCGCTCCACGACGTTGCCCGCGTGCGTATGTTCGAGGAATTCACGTCCGACGAGGCGACCATAGCCGAGCGTCTGAAGGATGCCGACGCCCTGCTGGTGGGCGGCTACCACATTTCGGACGATCTGCTGCGCACCATCAGCGGGCAGGGGCACGTCAAGTGCATCGTGTTCTGCGGTACCGGCGTCGCCAGCTACCTCAATCTCGATAAGGCGCGCGAGCTGAAGATCCGCGTCTGCAACGCCGAACATTATGGCGATCACGCCGTGGCCGAGCACACCTTCGCCCTTCTGTTCGAGCTCATCCGCCGCGTTGGCCAACTCGATAAGGACGTCAAGGCCGGCAACTGGGCGTGGGCCAGCGGCGATGGACTGCAACTCGCCGGCCGTCGCATGGGCATCATCGGACTGGGCGGCATCG
>ERZ791858.1726-NODE-1726-length-10980-cov-7.085126_pt1 | contig 10980 bp, 10 predicted proteins | sample MGYA00510284_ERZ791858 | MGnify/ENA primary metagenome ERZ791858 (study PRJEB30046, sample SAMN00792077) | human gut metagenome | study: EMG produced TPA metagenomics assembly of the A metagenome-wide association study of gut microbiota in type 2... | reverse complement strand
CTGCGTCGCTACGGCCTGGGCCACGCCAGACCGTTCCCGTTCACCCCCACCGCCTGGCTGCGTACCGGCTATCTGCAGCGAGGAAACACCCTGGCGGAGCTGGCGAAGCAGTGCGCTATCGACGCCAATGCGCTGGCGGAAACCGTTGAACGCTTTAACCACTTCGCCAGCACTGGCGAAGACGTCGATTTTCACCGCGGGGCATCAGCCTATAACCGCGCCCAGGGTGACCATCAGGTGACGCTCGGACCGCTGCGCGAAGGGCCGTTCTACGCGGTGCGCATTCTGCCCGGCTCGCTGGGCACCTTCAGCGGATTGCAAACCGACGAACACGCCCGGGTGCTGGATGAACAGCAGCAGCCGATACCGGGCCTGTACGCCATCGGCAACGACATGTCGAGCGTGATGCGCGGCTATTACCCCAGCGGAGGGATCACCCTCGGGCCCGCCATGACCTTCGGCTATCTGGTGGGTAAAAACCTGGCAAAAAAACAAATATAAACAATAACATAGTTTGATTTCCACGAATGGATGCACCCTAACTCTCTTCACCTGCAACTGTACCGGAGCCCTTTATGAACAAGCGTACCCTATCGCTCGCCGCGCTGACCCTGCTCGATGTCCCTCCCCCCGAACAGGTGCGGATTGCGGCCAGAACCGGTTTTACCCACGTTGGACTGCGACTGCCCCCCGCCACACCGACCGACCCGGACTACGACATGCTGGGCGATACCCCGGCCGTCCGGGCGACGCTCGCCGCGTTGATGGAAACTGGCATCCGCGTGTCGGACGTGGAGATCGTCCGCCTGACCCCCGGGTTTACCCTCGACGATCGGCTGCAGCGTTTTATGGAGACCGCCGCGCGTCTTGGCGCCGGACAGGTGTTAGTCGCCGGCAATGATGACAACCTTCAGCGCAGCGCTGACAACCTCGCCATCCTCGCCGCGGCCGGTCGTCCATTTGGGCTGACCATGAATCTTGAGCCGATGCCCTGGACCCAGTTGCGCAACATCGCCGCAGCGCAAGCACTAATCGCCGCCAGCGGGCGGGAAGACATCGGCATTCTGGTGGACGCTCTCCATTTCTGGCGCGCGGGAGAATCGCTCGCCGCCCTCTCCAGCCTGCCCGCGCATCATCTCAACTATATGCAACTCTGCGATGGCGCGGCGCAGAGGCCGGAGAGCGAGCAGGAACTTATCCGCCAGGCCCGCTCGGCGCGCAACGTGCCGGGGGAAGGCGGTCTGGATCTGCATGGTCTGATGTCGGCCCTGCCGGCGACGCTGCCGGTCTCTCTCGAAGTGCCGCTTGACGGCGAGCAAGGCGCCCTGCCGCCTCTTCAGCGGGCGCAGTTACTGTTCGATGCCGCGCAGCCCTACCTGCGCGCCTGCGCATAAGGAATACGCTATGACACAGACTCAACGCCTGGATGTCAGAGAGTTAATAAATCGTAACCCGCTGAGCCGATTTCAGAAGCTAATTATATTTCTCGGCTTTTGCGTCATCGCTCTCGATGGTTTTGATATCGCGATCATGGGCTTTATCGCCCCGACGCTAAAGCTGGAATGGGGGGTAAGCAACCACCAGCTGGGTCTGGTGATCAGCGCCGCGCTGATCGGCCTCGCGCTGGGGGCGATTTTCTCCGGCCCGCTCGCCGACTGGCTGGGACGTAAGAAAATCATCATCAACAGCGTTTTCTTCTTCGGTTTCTGGACCATCGCCACCGCCTTCTCGCACAACGTAGAACAGATGATGTTCTTTCGCTTTATGACTGGCCTCGGGCTGGGCGCCGCGATGCCGAATATCGGGACGCTGGTGTCGGAATACGCCCCGGAACGCCAGCGTTCATTTATTATCACCGTCATCTTTTGCGGCTTCACCTTCGGCGCGGCGGCGGGAGGATTTTCGGCATCGTGGCTGATCCCCCAGTTTGGCTGGCACTCGCTGATGGCGCTCGGCGGTATTCTGCCGCTGCTGTTTGCCCCCCTGCTCATCTGGCTGCTGCCGGAATCGGTTCGTTTTCTGGTGATCAAACAAGCGCCCGCGGCGCGCATACGCGCCATTCTTAACCGTCTCTATCCCGGACAAATCAGCGACAATGTGACGTTTATCCTGCCGGCGCAGCCAGCGGCCGGCAACGCGATGCGCATTGTCCTCTCCCGCCAGTACGGTTTCGGCTCGCTGATGCTATGGCTGGTCTACTTTATGGGGCTGTTCCTGGTCTATATCCTCGGCAGCTGGCTGCCAACGCTGGTTAAAGCGGTAGGAATGACCGTTAGCCAGGCGGCCATCATGACGGCGATCTACCAGGCGGGCGGCACCCTCGGCTCGTTGTTTGCCGGCTGGCTGATGGACAGGATCAACCCCCATCGCGCGCTGGGGATAATCTACGCCGTTGGCGGCCTGTTCACCATGGCGATGGGCTACGCCGCGGGCAGCTTTGCCTTGCTCTGTATGCTGGCGTTTATCAGCGGCGCCTGCCTGAACGGCGCGAATACCGGCATGAACGCCCTCTCCGCCCGCTACTACCCTACACAGGCGCGGGCGACGGGATCCAGCTGGATGCACGGCGTCGGGCGCATCGGCGCCATTCTCAGCGCCTTTGCCGGCGCCGAGATGATGGCGCTCAACCTGCCCTTTGAAAGCGTCTTTTTGATCCTCGGTATCCCGGCAGCCCTCACCGTCGCAGGCCTGGCGGCGAAGGGCATCTTTGCGGCCGGTCATCCTCCCGTCGCTTCAACTTCCCCCGCGTCTGTGCGCGGAGCGTCATAGCGGCATCTGGTTCCCGGTGCAATCGGCGGATTGCACCGCCTTCAGCAGCTAATAAAGAAAATTTATTTCATATTTTTTTGAAACGAAAAAACGCCCGCAACAATCTGGACGACTCCGGCAGGCGATATCCCGCCCTCACCTTTTCAACCAAGCGCAAAAGAAACTATCGCTAATTCGATCCCCCTCGCATATATGGAAAATAAATTCCACAACACAATTGAAACAGAACAAACATTTCCTTAAGTTGAAGTCAGTCTATCCGGATGCGCGTTGCCGCAGGCGTCGGCATTGAGCGCCTCAGAGTGCAAATGATTTCAAAAAGGAGAGCACCATGTTAAACGGCCTGAAACCCTTATCCCGTTCCCTGCGCTGGGGCATGGTCGGCGGCGGGGGAACCAGTCAGATCGGCTACAGCCACCGCTGTGCGGCGCTGCGTGACAATGTTTATACCCTGCTGGCCGGCGCGCTTGACGTCGATGCCGAGCGCGGGCGCGCGTTCGGTGAGCAACTGGGCATCGCGCCGGAGCGCTGCTACGCCGACTACCAGACCCTGTTTCGCGAAGAGGCGCAGCGCCCTGACGGGATCGAGGTCGTCTCGGTCACCACCCCGAACAATACCCATTTCGCCATCACCAAAGCGGCGCTGGAGGCGGGACTCCACGTTATCTGCGAAAAGCCCCTCTGCTTTACCGCCGAAGAGGCGCGCGAGCTGGTGGATCTGAGCAAAAAACAGAACAAAATCGTCGGCGTCACCTACGGCTATGCCGGCTATCAGATGATCCAGCAGGCGCGGCAGATGATTGCCGATGGACTGCTCGGCGAGATCCGCATCGTTAACATGCAATTCGCCCACGGCTTCCATAACCAGGCCGTCGAGCTGCAGGCAGAATCCACCCGCTGGCGAGTAACGCCGAAGTTTGCCGGGCCCAGCTATGTGCTTGGGGATCTGGCCACCCATCCGCTGTTTGTCGCCGAAACCATGGCGCCGCAGCTCAATATCAAACGGCTGATGTGCTCCCGTCAGAGCTTTGTTCCCTCCCGCGCGCCGCTGGAAGATAACGCCTTTGTCCTGATGGAATATGACAATGGCGCGGTTGGCTCGATGTGGACCAGCGCGGTCAACAGCGGCGCCATGCACTCGCAAAAAGTGCGCATCGTCGGCGAAAAAGCAAGCATCGAATGGTGGGATGAGCATCCTAACCAGCTCAGCTATGAGGTGCAGGGCGAGCCGGCGCGCATTCTGGAACGTGGGATGCCCTACCTGTCGCCGAACGCGCTGGCGGATGACCGCATTGGCGGCGGCCATCCGGAAGGGCTGTTCGAAGCCTGGGCCAACCTCTATCGCCGCTATGCGCAGGCGATTGACGCCACGGACCGCGACGATCGCGCCTTCCTGCAAGACTTCTGGTATCCGGACGTCGAAGCCGGGCTGCACGGCGTCTATTGGGTAGAGCAGTGCGTCAAATCGGCTGACGCTGGCAGCCAGTGGGTTGACTTTACTTTACCTTAATTTTCCCCCTCGCCAGTGGAGTCCCCCTCCACTGGTTTATTGATTTTTACCAACTTGTCGCATCGCGCAACAGCCCCGTAATATCTGTTAAACAAACATTTATTTACGCTTCTTACCCCCCGCCGCTACACTAGGCGCAGTTTTTATATTGAGGTGGTAATGAACGATAACAAAATGACGCCAGGGGAACTGCGCGCGACCTGGGGTTTGGGGACAGTATTCTCCCTGCGCATGCTTGGCATGTTTATGGTCCTGCCGGTTCTGACCACGTATGGCATGGCGTTGCAGGGTGCCAGTGAAGCGCTGATTGGCCTGGCGATCGGTATCTACGGCCTGGCGCAGGCGGTGTTCCAGATCCCCTTCGGACTGTTATCTGACCGTATTGGCCGTAAGCCATTGATCGTCGGCGGCCTGCTTATCTTCGTGCTCGGCAGCGTCATCGCCGCGCTCACCGACTCCATCTGGGGCATCATTCTTGGCCGCGCCCTGCAGGGCTCCGGCGCCATCGCCGCCGCGGTTATGGCCCTGCTGTCCGATCTCACCCGCGAACAGAACCGCACCAAAGCGATGGCCTTTATCGGCGTCAGCTTCGGCGTCACCTTCGCCATCGCCATGGTGCTGGGGCCGATTGTCACCCACCAGCTGGGTCTGCACGCGCTGTTCTGGATGATCGCCATCCTGGCGACCGTCGGCATCCTGCTCACCCTGTGGGTGGTGCCCAACAGCCATAACCATGTCCTTAACCGCGAATCCGGGATGGTGAAGGGCTGCTTTAGCAAGGTGCTGGCGGAGCCGCGCCTGCTGAAGCTTAACTTTGGCATCATGTGCCTGCACATTATGCTGATGTCCACTTTTGTCGCCCTGCCCGGACAACTGGAGGCCGCCGGCTTCCCGGCCGCCGAGCACTGGAAGATTTACCTGGTCACCATGGTTATCTCGTTCATCTCGGTGGTGCCGTTTATCATCTACGCCGAAGTGAAGCGCAAGATGAAGCGCGTCTTCCTGCTCTGCGTCGCCATCCTGCTGATTGCGGAAATTGTCCTCTGGGGCGCCGGAGGCTACTTCTGGGAGCTGGTGGCGGGCGTTCAGCTCTTCTTCCTGGCGTTTAACCTGCTGGAAGCGCTGCTGCCGTCGCTAATTAGCAAGGAGTCTCCGGCGGGCTACAAAGGCACCGCGATGGGCGTCTACTCCACCAGCCAGTTTCTCGGCGTGGCGATTGGCGGCGCGCTTGGCGGCTGGGTCGATGGTTTCTTTGATTCGCAAACCGTGTTTCTGCTGGGCGCCCTGCTGGCGATGCTGTGGCTGCTGGTGGCCAGCACCATGAGCGAGCCGCCGTACGTCAGCAGCCTGCGGGTGGAGGTGCCGGACGGCGTGGTGGTCGACAGCGCGCTGCAGGCGCGTCTGCTGAGCGCCAGCGGGGTTCATCAGGCGCTGGTGGTACCCGAGGAGCGTTCGGTGTATATCAAAATCGACAGCAAGGTCACCAACCGCTTCGAGATAGAGCAGCTCATCAAAGGAGTATAAAAAAAGCGGGGAATTCCCCGCTTTTTGCTGTCTGCCCGCCGCCTTAGTCGCGGAAGTTTTTGAACTGGAACGGCTGTCCCAGATCGCCACCGCGCACCAGCGCCATCACCGACTGCAGATCGTCGCGGGACTTACCGGTCACGCGGATCTCTTCACCCTGAATCTGGGCCTGCACTTTCAGCTTGCTGTCTTTGATCAGTTTAACGATCTTCTTCTGCACCGCGCTTTCAATGCCTTGCTTCAGCTTCGCTTCAACAAACCAGGTTTTACCGCTGTGCACGATATCTTCCGGTACGTCGAGGGAGGTGCCTTCAATGCCGCGCTTGAGCAGCTTGGCGCGCAGGATATCCAGCAGCTGGTTCACCTGGAAGTCAGACTCGCTCAGCACTTTAATGGTCTTGTTGGCGTCGTTTAATTCAAAAGTGGCTTCAACGCCACGAAAATCAAAACGCGACTCGACTTCGCGGCTCGCGTTGTCCACCGCGTTACGGGCTTCCTGAAGATCAACTTCAGAGACAATATCGAAAGATGGCATCTTTTCCTCTCCTTCCGTTTCTTTTGCGTTGCATAATACCTGCAACGCGGCATAACTCAACTTGTTATCCCGGAAGCTTAGCTGATTACGCAACGCTCGCGCTATTTTCCCCGTGATGTCCGACGATGCGAAAAGCGACGAGATAGACTTTAGCCATCAGCGCCTGGGATAGCGGCAGATGAGGAGGAACAATGAAAGTAACCGTACTGGGATGCGGTGCGCTGGGACAACTATGGCTGACCGCGTTGTACAAACAGGGACATGAAGTCCAGGGCTGGCTGCGCGTACCGCAGCCATTCTGTAGCGTCAACGTCATTGAAACCGATGGCTCAGTGTTCAACGAATCGCTGACGGCCAACGACCCCGATTTTCTCGCCAGCAGCGAGCTGCTGATCGTCACCTTAAAGGCCTGGCAGGTGTCGAATGCGGTAAAGCACCTGGCCGGGATCCTGCCGGACACCACGCCAATTGTGCTGGTACATAACGGCATGGGCACCGTCGAGGAGCTGCGCGGCGTGAAACAGCCGTTGCTGCTGGCCTCCACGACCCAGGCGGCGCGGCGCGATGGGAATGTCATCATCCACGTTGCCCAGGGCACCACGCATATCGGACCGGCAAAAAGCTACGAGGGGGACTACAGCTATCTCGCAGAAGTTCTGCAGAGCGTGCTGCCGGATGTCGCCTGGCATAACAATATCCACTCGGCCATCTGGCGCAAGCTGGCGGTTAACTGCGTGATTAACCCTCTGACCGCGCTCAAAGGGTGTAAAAACGGCGATCTGCGCGACTATACGCAGGAAGTTGCGGCCATTTGTCGCGAGGTGGCGGCGGTGATGGAGCGCGAAGGTATTCATACCTCGGCGGAAAACCTGCTATTTTATGTCGAACAGGTAATTGAAAGTACGGCAGAAAATATCTCTTCCATGCTGCAGGACGTTCGCGCCCAGCGGCATACAGAGATCGACTACATCACCGGTTTTCTGCTCAACCGCGCCCGCGCCCACGGCGTCGCCGTACCGGAAAACGCCCGCTTATTTGAATTGATCAAGCGTAAGGAGAATGAATATGAGCGCGTCGGCACTGATTTGCCTCGCCCCTGGTAGCGAAGAGACCGAAGCGGTCACCACTATCGACCTGCTGGTCCGCGGCGGAGTAAAGGTGACCACCGCCAGCGTCGCCAGCGACGGCAGCCTGACCATCGTCTGTTCGCGCGGCGTCAAACTGCTGGCGGATGCGCCGCTGGTCGAGGTTGCCGATGGTGATTTCGATATCATCGTCCTCCCGGGCGGTATCAAGGGCGCAGAGTGCTTCCGCGACAGCACGCTACTGGTGGAAACCGTCCGCCAGTTTCATCTCTCTGGGCGCATTGTGGCCGCCATCTGCGCCGCCCCGGCGACCGTGCTGGTACCCCATAATCTGTTCCCGATCGGCAACATGACCGGTTTTCCGGCGCTGAAGGAACATATCCCCGCCGAGCAGTGGCAGGATAAAAGAGTGGTCTGGGATCCGCGGGTGAATCTGTTAACCAGCCAGGGTCCGGGGACTTCGATTGATTTCGCCCTGAAAATGATCGATCTGCTGGTGGGGCGCGAGAAAGCGTATGAGGTCGCCTCACAGCTGGTGATGGCCGCTGGCATCTATAATTACTACGAAGCCTGATAGCCGGTCCGCGCCGCGGGCTGGCTCCCCTTTTCCTGAGGAGTCGCAGCATGTCCCGGAGCGCAACCGATTCTCGCGATCTTGTAATCAGCCGCCTGCTCAGCGCGCCCGCCCCAGCCCTGTGGCGCGCGTGGGCCGACCCGGCATTACTCCGAACCTGGTGGTGCCCTAAGCCCTGGCAAACCGAGGTTCTGGCCTTTGATTTTCGCGCCGGCGGGGCCTTTCACACCGTGATGCACGGGCCTGACGGTGAACGCAGCGATAACCCCGGCTGTTTTCTTGAGGTTATCCCGCAACAAAAAATCGTCATGACCTCGATGCTGACGGCGGATTATCGCCCCGCCGTTTCCCCCTTCGCGATGACGGCCATCATCACCTTTGCCGATGAACAGGTCGGGTGTCGCTATACGGCTACGGTGCTGCATGCCGATGATGAAACCCGCGAGCAGCATGAGCAGATGGGATTTTTCGAGGGCTGGAATATTGTCATCGATCAGCTCAATGACCTGGCGCTGACCCTGCGCTAATACACTCCCCTGCCAATAGTAAAAAGGCCTTCCATTAGGGAAGGCCTTTTGCATCATAACAACCTGTTACGGGCGATAAACTTTCACGTTGTTGAAGCCCTGCTCGCGCAAATAAAGCGCCTGCAGACGGCTCATCACCCCGCGCTCGCACCACAGCAGCCAGGTTTTGCTCTGATCGAGATCGCCAAATTTGGTGCTTAGCTTGTAGAACGGCAGGGAAACAACTTCAACCCCCTCGACCTTCAGCGGCTTGTCTTCCTGCTCGTCGATGGAGCGAATGTCGAGGATCGCGTCATTGGCGCCAAAGCCGGTCACGGTTTCCACTTCCACCACCGTCTCTTCCGTCTGCTGGGCGATCTCGCGGATATCGATATTGCTCGCCTCTTCCACCACTTTATCAAGGATGCTGAAATCGAAGTGTTCTTCTTCCGCTTCAATCTTCGCCTTCACCGCCTTCACGGTCGGGCTCTTGGAGATCACGCCGCAATATTCCGGCATGGTGCGGGCAAAATCTTCCGTGCCGATCTCACGCGCCAGGTCGATGATGTGCTCTTTATCGTGCGAAATCAGCGGGCGCAGGATCAGAGTATCGGAGACATTATCGATCAGGCGCAGGTTAGTGAGGGTCTGACTGGAGACCTGGCCGAGCGCTTCGCCGGTGACCAGCGCCTGCACGCCATAGCGTTCCGCGACTTTTGACGCGGCGCGGACCATCATGCGCTTGAGCACGACGCCCATCTGGCCGTCGTCCACTTTTTCAAGGATTTCGCCGACTACTGGCTCAAAGTTAATCGCCACAAAGCGAACGCGGTGTGAGCTGCCGAAGCGGTTCCACAGATAATGCGCAACCTGGCGGACGCCAATCTCATGGGCGGCGCCGCCAAGGTTAAAGAAGCAGTAATGAACGCGGCAGCCGCGGCGCATCAGCATGTAGCTGGAGACGCCGGAGTCAAAGCCGCCGGAGATCAGCGACAGCACATCTTCCTGGGTGCCGATCGGGAAACCGCCGATGCCTTCATAGCGGCCTTTCACCAGCAGCAGGCGATCGTTTTCAATCTCGAGATTGACGGTGACGTCCGGGTCGGTCAGCTTCACGCGCGCCGTTTCAATATGCTGATTCAGACCGCCGCCGACGTAGCGTTCCACTTCAATTGAGGTGAATTCATGTTTGCCGCGACGCTTCACTCGCACGCAGAAGGTTTTGCCTTCCAGCGCCTCGCGCCACAGCGGCAGCGTCTGCTCGAAAATATCGTGCAGCGAGGTGAACGGCACGTCTTCGACTTCCAGAATATGGTGGATGCCGGGGATACGGGTCAGCGCATCGCGAATAGCCGGGCGCTGATTTTCATCTTTCGCGCGAACTTCGATATGATCCCAATGACGGACGACGGCCAGCGTCTCATCATAGTTTTTGAGAACGTTACGAATGTTCCCGGTTAAGATTTTAATGAAGCGCAACCGCACAGATTGGCTTTTGATGGTGATTTCCGGGAACAATTTAATGATAAACTTCATAGCGACAATAGTTCGTTGGCAAGCCCGACGGGGCTATAAGCAAAAGTTGTAAAGCAGCGCACACCGGTGCCTGCATCCTGGGCGCGGAGTATATCACCATTGCGCGTTATTTGCTTACACGCGTGACTTCGTTACCATACCCGGTATTGCCGTCGCGACATAACAAGAGTCTACATTCACTATGCCAAAGAAAAATGAGGCCCCGGCCAGCTTTGAAACTGCTCTGGGCGAACTGGAGCAGATCGTTAACCGTCTGGAAAGCGGCGATTTGCCGTTAGAGGAAGCGCTAAGCGAATTTGAGCGCGGCGTACAGCTGGCGCGCCAGGGGCAAAGTCAGCTGCAGAAGGCCGAACAGCGCGTGCAGATCCTGCTGGCGGATAGTGAAGATTCCCCGACCACGCCTTTTACGCCGGACGCTGAATAAATGGATTTCCCGCAACAATTGCAGGCCTGTGTGGAACAGGCAAACGAAGCGCTGCGCCGTTTCATCGCCCCGCAGCCCTTTCAGAACACTCCGCTGGTGGAAGCGATGCATTATGGCGCATTGTTAGGCGGTAAACGCCTGCGTCCCTTCCTTGTCTACGCCACCGGCGAGATGTTCGGCGTGTGCCGTACCACGCTGGATGCTCCTGCCGCGGCGGTCGAATGCATTCATGCCTACTCCCTGATGCATGATGATTTGCCGGCGATGGATGATGACGATCTGCGCCGCGGCCCTGCCGACCTGCCATATTAAATTTGGCGAAGCCAACGCAATTCTTGCGGGAGATGCCCTGCAAACGCTGGCGTTCTCTATACTGAGTGATGCGCCGATGGTCGACGTTCCTGACCGGGACCGGCTGGCGATGGTTTCCGAACTGGCGCAGGCCAGCGGCGTGGCGGGCATGTGCGGCGGCCAGGCGCTGGATCTGCAGGCCGAGGGACAGCAGGTTGATTTACAG
>ERZ791858.1717-NODE-1717-length-11034-cov-3.132890_pt1 | contig 11034 bp, 9 predicted proteins | sample MGYA00510284_ERZ791858 | MGnify/ENA primary metagenome ERZ791858 (study PRJEB30046, sample SAMN00792077) | human gut metagenome | study: EMG produced TPA metagenomics assembly of the A metagenome-wide association study of gut microbiota in type 2... | reverse complement strand
TGATTCATAGATAATTTTCTGAAAGAGAGGAACTCATGAACTTAATATCAAGCCCAGCATATTTAACATAAGATATATTATACGAACTAAGTTTGTAGGGGCTCAATGATAATGTCTATTTGTGGCTCATTAGGAATGTCCAGGCTATAGTTCTCAGACCTGTATGCCTAGTCAACAACTCGCTTTTCCTGATGAGGAGTTTTCTGTGGCTATACATGACACCGGGATGTTCACCGTGAAAGAAATCAACCGCCTCAAAATCCTTCAGGATGTCATCGACCGCAACCTGCGTCCTGGTCAGGCAGCCGAAATGCTCGGTATCACGCCGCGCCATTGCAGCCGTCTGCTGCAACGTTATCGTCAGTCCGGGCCACTGGGCATGAATAACCAGAGTCGCGGCCGCACAGGAAACCGTCAGCTGCCCACATCACTGACTGAGCTCGCACTGAATATTATCCGGGAACGCTACCCCGATTTTGGACCGACGCTGGCACGGGAAAAGCTCGCTGAAAATCACGGTATTGTCCTCGGTAAGGAAACTCTCAGACGGCTTATGATAAAAACCGGGCTATGGGTCCCCCGCAAGCAACGTGCGCCAAAAATTCAGCAGCCACGCTATCGCCGGGCTTGCTGCGGCGAACTGATACAGATTGATGGTTGCGACCATCACTGGTTCGAGAACCGTGCGCCCGTCTGTACTGCTCTGGTCTACGTTGATGATGCGACGAGCCGCCTGATGCAGCTTCGCTTTGTTAAATCAGAATCTACCTTCACCTATTTTGAAGCCACGCGGGGCTACCTGGAAAAGCATGGCAAACCCCTGGCGCTATATAGCGATAAAGCCAGCGTCTTCAGAATCAACAATAAAAACGCCACCGGGGGCTATGGTTATACCCAGTTTGGTCGTGCGATGCACGAACTGAACATCCAGACTATCTGCGCCAATACCAGCTCAGCCAAAGGCCGTGTGGAGCGGGCCCATCTGACGCTTCAGGATCGCCTTGTAAAGGAGCTCCGGCTCAGGGGTATTTCCTCAGTAGATGCAGCCAATGATTTTGCAGATGAGTTTATGGCCGATTACAACCGGCGCTTTGCGAAAGCGCCCCGGCTTGATTTTGATGTTCATCGGCCACTTGAAACTGACGATGACTTGGTAGCATTTTTCACGTGGCGGGAACCACGCCGTGTTTCAAAATCCCTGACGGTGCAGTATGACAAAGTGCTTTATCTGATTGAAGATAATGAGTTAAGCCGTAGGGCTATCGGGAAATATATCGATGTCTGGCATTACCCGGATGGTCGTAAAGAACTCCGCCTTAATGGCGCTGTTCTTCCCTACTCCACCTATGATCGACTCCAAGAAATCGACCAGGGTTCTATCGTGGACAACAAACGCCTCGGGCGGACACTTGAATTTATCAAGCTTGTTCAGGATAAACGTGATAATAACCGTTCGCAGGCACTCCCTGCCGGAGATGGCCCATCGCGGAGACGGAGAAAACCAACAGAGAAAAAATCCCAGCGCTCACTAAACGGCGACGATATGTTAGAAGCGTTGAAGACATTGCAGTCACGTTCTGAGGAAATTTTCGGTAAAAGGAAATAGCTTCAATGATATGATACACAAAGGAAACCCCCGTGGAACCGGGGTAAAGTTCGGGTGTCACAGAACCCCGAACCGCTTCGCGGAAAAAAATAATTATACCACTATAGATTTATGAGGCTTCTATGGACGCAGCAACGATAAGCACATTAAACACAACCGTCACCATTGTTGGATTCATTGCGACAATTGCATCATTGGTACTTTCAATTGGAGCGATCTGGCTATCTATTATATTTTTTAAAATGTCAGATGTAGCATCAAAAGAAACTACGGCGGCCGCGAAAGATATCCAGGCTAGTGTTGAACGATTAGAAAACATATTTGATAAGTTATATTCAGATACATTTTCCATGATGAGAGACACTGTCACAGATATGCGGCAACATATATGGAGAAAGCCCGATGCAGGCACTCCATCAAGCGTTACGGAAGATGAAGATAAGATAAAAGAACTTAAGAACAGTATTAGCCAGGAAATCATATCGTTAGTTGATGAGAAGTTTAAAAACATGGGTAGCAATGACGAGAAGATTAAAGAGATAGAGGATTCAGTCAAAACAATTCTCGAAAGCAAACTCACTAACTCATTGAATGAAGGCAGAATTCCTAGAAGTGTGATGAAGAGAAGAGTGTTAAGTATCATTGAAAGATATCGGATGATTTCAGTTGAAAAATTATTCAGCCTGCTAAATGAGAGATATCTTTTAGAGTCTAACAGCAAAGAAATCATGCCTATATTATTTGAGTTGCGCGAAAACAATATTATTACCTGGAATGGTCCTAGCAATGAAATATCAATAGATAATATTGTTAAAATTAGAAGGGATTTAGAGAAAGAACAAGGTAATTGATGCACACAATGACGTTATGCTAAAGATGCCGCTGCGGGAGAGATTTTCGCAGCGGCCTTTTCAACATGTGGACATTTCTAACGAGCCAGTGATTAGACATTTCTACTGAGCTTTGACAAAGTTTGTAACTCCAATATTCTGATGTCACTTTTGGGGCTGCGGATGTTTTCCTGGACTGTTATGTTGTGATCCCAAGATGCTGCCGGTACTTCACCGGACTCATTGCACCTAATGATAGCTTGATACGTTTCTCGTTATACCAGCGTATGTACCTGTCCAGGAAGCAGATAAATTTTTCCAGCGTGATACCAGTCCAGTTTCGGGGGTGCGGACGATTTCCTGGACTGGTTGTGTAGTTAGCCCAAGATGTTACCTTGTTCTGGTGATAATCCTTCCCGCAGAAGGCACGCCCCTAGTATCAAAAAATCCCAGCACACACTGAACGAAGATGACCTGCTTGAAGCCATAATAAAGCTTCAGGGGAGCTCAGAGGCCATCTTTGATAAAAGGTGAACTTAGCGTAATATACAATTAAAAAAATGTCTTAATCATGATCCCGAATAAAGTCGATATGCTGCTTCTATTAGTTTCAAAGCACGTCCCTTATTAGTTTCTGGGTATTTTAGTTGACGCAGAGCATAAGAATATAGGCAGGCACTAACCTCCCTGTTCCCACGTTTTCGTGAATTGAGCCAGTCTCTGCAAAAACGAATTTCTGAAGGTATGGGGCATCCGTATAGATACTGTTCTATCGAACTCCAATTTTCTAAATTTTGATCAGTAGGCCAATCATACTTAGTTGCAGCAGGATGAAACAAGAAACTACATTCAAGCGTGATCGGATCTAATATACTAACCATTTCTCCGATGTCACCGTAGTCGATGAGAGATGAAGAGTTATCAGTTATGTTAATTAGTATGTTTTCCCCATGAAGATCTCCATGCTGGATTGAAAAAGAACAACTTACATTGTGATCTTCAAAACTCATTGCAGAATCAAGGTTATAAACTTTCATTAACTCATAGGCGTGATCATCAGATAAAACTTTCTGTCGTATGCTTTTTATTGAACACGTTTTCATCTCTCGAGCTTCGTACCACACATCAAGAATACTTCTAGTGTTATTAAATAACCGCTCATTCATTACTCCTGCGGTTGAAGCACTGAAAAATGAGTGTTCATAGCTACGATCAAACCCATAGAATACAGCACCATTTGATGCAGCTCCATGTTCGATTAAATCAATCAATCTAGGAGTGGCGCCAGGTGATAACCTTGATATAAAAGTACGATAATTCGATTCATCTTCATTTACTTTATCACTTGGGCCACATTTAGAAACAACCCTTAAAAAAACTTTTCCATGATTATTGGATAGCTCCAATCCGTAGACTTTAGATGCCGATAATCCGCCACCTATAGCTTTTATTTTCGTAATGACACTACCCTGTTTTTTACTAAATATTCTTATCAATCTATCGTGCTCTACAGGAAGCTTAGTACTATCGAATTCAACATCTAACTCCACATCAAATATATTATCAAACTTCCTCTTTATATTATCAACAATACAAGACAGTGTCTCAAAATTTTCTTTCCTACAATGTTCAATTGTTGGGCCAGAAACTCCACTACCCCAGACATCCTTGTGAACTGAAGAAGATAGAAATTGCCCTATCATTTCAACTGTACTAGTTCCTGTCAAAATCAGGATAGGTGTGCCTTTGAGATTTTTAACACATTTCGCAAGAACAGCCAGACCATTCTGAGGATCTTTTTCAAATCCATTTTTTACTATGGGGAAATTCAGATCCAGTGTGATGTAGTCAAAAAAAATTCTTCTATCATCTAATATTTCATATGCTTCATCACGACACGCAACTAAAGTAATCTCAATATTATCAAATACATCATTAAATATTCTAGATATATTTTCAGCGATATCGGCTTCATCTTCAACAATTAATAATTTAAAGGTCCTGTTTGACATTAAAAATTACCCCACCTTAAATCTAGCTTTGCTCCACCAGAAGCTATGTTTGAAAGAGTTACATCCCCACCTAAGTTCTCGACTGCCTGCTGGATAATTGCCATACCAAATCCAGTGTGATTTGGCTTATTGGTATTACCAATTTTAAAAGCAGCCTCTGGCGAACCTAGTAACCCCGTTCCTGTATCAATAATGCTTACCCAATTATCAACGTTAGTTGCACCCCAACAAATAGTAAGATCTCTGTCACTTAGATCATATGAATTTATTGATTCCAAAGCATTTCGTATGCCATTTGAAAGAGCAAGACATAAAATGCGCGGATCAGATTTAATGATACATGGCTGAACACCCTCATATATATATGAAATATTCTCACAATGTTCTTCAGCAACTACATCTCTAATTAACTGGGCTAAATCAAACTCATGACTTTCCGGTTTTTTAGCGGTATACCTTAAACTTTCTATCGCACCGAACACGCGTAGCAAACTATCTACTACTTTTTTAGACCGACTGTTTTCATATTCATGTACTTCACGTGCTAAATGCTCTTTCAATAATCCAATTTTAGGTGAAAGCTCATGTAATATCGTTCCTGAAAACTCATCAATTGCCTCGCGTTTTAAGTATCTTACTCTCGCTTTGTCGGTCAAAGCATCAGTTTCAGGAATACATTTCGAATCAGGAGTCATATGGTGTAGAGCTTTATCCAATGCCATACGCACATGTCTCACTAACTCCCTACTTCTTTGTTTCTCTAAACTTGGACGGGCACTGGGAGTATTATTTTCGATAAAATATTTTGCTGCATAAAACCTCTCATTAGCATCTGGAGAAACTAAACTTTTTAATGCATTGTCCAAATCATTTACCATAGAATTCTGCCCTACGATTGAAAGCATCTCTTCCCCCTTCCATGACATTTGATATTGAACCAACTATATTTATATCATCAAGGCCGCCTTCCGCAATAACATACCCACGTGTACCATCAGAATTTAGATGAATTACTGTTTCAGCATCACCTAAAACTGGCACATTTGCGTTATGTGATGAAACTATTATTTGACCATCTTTCGCGCGTCGTGTAATTGAGGAAATCAAAGTTTCCACAATAAATGCATTATCAATATGGTCTTCTGGCTGATCGACGACTAAGATACTTTCCTTGTGCTCTAAAATTATGGGCAATATCACTGTGCATCTCTGACCAGTAGAGAGCGAAGTAAAATCTTTATACTCTGACCCATCTAATAACTCTAGCTTTATTTCATCCTCTAACAAGACCGTAGCTATCTTATCAGTGGATTGTTTTAAACTATTAATAATTTTTAATGCTCGATCTTTAGATATTGAAACCAATGAAGTAAAGCCATCTAAATCGTTTGATTCCAATATATCAATTAACACTACTGGAGGAATTGATGCACTAATGATTGGCGCAATGTCGTTATATCTAACACCTCCACCTTTCAATGCATTTATAAGTACCTGCTGATATTCATCCAATCTGTTTGCAACTTCGATACTTACTTTAATCTTTGGCTTTAGCGCCTGATTTAAATCGCTGCATTTAGCTACGCGCATATCAGACCTCTGCTTCCTTATTTCACAAAGAGTCTTAAGTGATTTATCCCTTTTTCTTTTCAAATCAAGAATCTTAACATTCCTCTCGGAATTGTTTATCTTTACATTTTCTAAATTTATTATTGACTGCTGAAGCGCCTGACGTTTTCTTGCTAATTCACCGGCGCCTTCCTGTATTTTATCAATGTCAGAACGCAACACTTGCCCTTGCTTAGTTACGTCTTGCATTTTATTTTGCAACGCGGCAAGATCATTGGATACATCATTCATTATACTATCAAATTTAGCGATTATTGATGTTATGTAATTACTCACTAAATTTAAATCATTGCATATGTCTGCGTCGCTAGGGTTCTCACTTAATACCCATGCTTCCATTTCTTGTTTACCAAGCAAGAAAGAGTTTAAATAACTATTAAATGATTTTATTGCTTCTATTTTTTTATGGTTTTTCTCAGTACTTTCTTTTAACTTAAAGTAAGTCTCACTTAACTTATTTAAATCATTTGACTTTGTTTTTGCAATTTCAGAAATACCGGATATTTTTTTCTCTTCTAATTCAAGTAAAACCATCTCCTCTCTGAGTTTAGGTAGCATCAATAATTTCTCCTCGATATCATCAACACTCGATGATAATGAGAGAATTTCAGATGCATAGGATTCTACAATGGCTACTTCAGCATACTCTTGTTGTCGAATAGTGTCTAATCCAGATAAAAAATCGTCAATAAGTTTCATTCTTCCTGAAGACGTTAACCCAACATTTTCAATTTCTGTCTGAGAAAAGATCAATGGAGTTTTTAAATCACGATTTATTGGCGGTACAGGCTCACTCTCACCAGTTCTAGTATACGATACAGTCTCATTTCCATCACATATCGTAACGGTTATTTGCCCATCACTAAGCACTGATTTAGCATGCGATATTGCTTTGTTGTTGGATTCAACAGTATGTCCTTTTACATCTAAACAATATCTAATTAGTTCAATAAATGTCGATTTCCCTGTTCCTCGCGCACCTATTATTGTATTTAAACCACGTTTAAGTGAGACATCTAATCCATCTAGAAATCCGCCTTCAATCTGCACGCGACTAATGTATAAATTACTCATAAAAAATTTCACCTCGGCAAACTAACAAACCGTAAAGTTCGAGAAAGATCACATTTTCTTTTTTAAAACCTTTCATTAAAAATTCCCCATATTGATATGTTCTTATCCATGGTAATAAATTTTGTTATGATTTCATATGTTAACCACTTAGATCTGCTTAGATTATTATAGTAATGAGTACTAACCATTCCTATGAATCCCATTGTAATTGCCCAGTCTATAGTTTTTTTCACTGAATCCAATGCGGCTTAGATAAAAAAGTTATAAACACTTAACTATCTTGTAAAATGAACTGTTTCAGACATATTCATTCATGGCGTTTACCAATTTATTCTTAACAGTAAGCTATATCAAGTAAATTTGCTGTTAACACAACAGCATGCCGCAAGTGGCTTGAATGCCTGCAGTAGCCCTTAGCCATGACCTACCCCCAAGATTAGATACAACCTTCAATTAGTAATGTCGGTTGATTTTTCTTCATATTTCCCGTTTCGCCAGTCGTTAATCCTCCCGAAAAACTGGTGTGTTCATAAGTTGAATTTTCTCGTAAACTGAACCGGGGGGGGGGGGCCAAGGAAAAAATCACGTTTTACCGATAGCCAGATCAAGGCCGTTCTGAAGCAGACAGAGGCCGGTACGCCGGTGGCTGAACTGTATCGCGAGCATGGCATGAGCAGTGCCGGTTTCTATAAATGGTGTTCACGCTGTAGCGGTATGGTTTGTTAATCAATGCGAAACAGGTAATAATGTCAGATAAATTAGCGGCTGGAGAAATTAGATTGAAACCGGAACAGATGAAAAATAGGGATAAATTAGTTAGCTTTGCAGTGACACTTGCTAGTCAAATCAAGATGTACACCCGCAGCAACCATAATGATATTTCTATTGCACAAGAAAATTCGCTATTGCCTTTAATCAACTATGCTTGGGGAAAACAATTTGAGAATATGAACAAGGTATTAAAAAATCATCCTGGCTGTGATTACTGGAAACCTGTCGAGCGTTTAGGCCTGCAGATGACTGCCATTGTCGCAAAAAAAAAGTATCAGGATACATTAGAAAAACTACGGAATAATAATAGATTGAAGGGCAAGTTTGACGAGGTTTGGTTTTTCGTACTTACGGCTGAACGCTTACCTGATAATGTTCGTGAATACCCTGACGATTTTTGTTGTAAGTATTTAACGTTATATGATTTGGTTGAAATAGTCATAGCGCAGCCTCTAGCGTTTCAGCGTGATTTTTTGCTCCTTGCCGAGCAAGAATACTCGGATTATTTCCCTCCCAGGGTAGTTACTTCTAAACAGGGATATCGTGTATCTGAAAATATGCCGATCCCCTTTGACTTGGGCCTGTTTAACGCTTTGATTGAAACTAATGAATGGTTTGATGATGTTGCCAAAGGTGAACGAGATGTACATGAGTTTCTTGAAATTTTTAAAAAGCGTCTACGTCAATGTACTTTTTCAGCTAGAAGTCTATTAAGCAAAATTATTAGTGAAATAGACCCACCGAAGAGTATCAGTACAAAAATAGAGTTTCCCGAAATGCTACTTTACGGCCCACTAAGTATTGATGAGGAAAATTTTTCAGTATTTTCAAATGACCTTGATAATTTGTCCGCTATGGGGCTAATTGTACGATTTGATTATCCTCTAAGAATGTATGCGGTGGGTGATGAACCGTTTGTTGAAATGGAGAAAATGATCTGCCTCGAATTTAAAAAGTTTGAACCTGATATGAATTTGTATGCGGCGTTATATATCTTTTACAAAATATATCATGATATCAACAAACTAGTGTTTGCAATTGAAAATAGTAATTTTTCTCTGCTTGCTGACGGCGCTTGCCAAAATCCTTAGTTTGCAAAGAATACGTTCGTATCTTTAGTGCGTTATTGTTGTCTCAGCACAATTCACACGCGTCGTGTACGCTAAGCCTTCATTTTGCTCAGCACAGGACCGCGATCTTATGTTGGTGACTATGAAAGACAAAGAACTTTACCGGCTTGGTATCATTCAGTGAGTATTTGGGGTCTGACGCTCAATGGAGCGAAAACTCACGTTAAGTACATATTTCTCCTCTGATGCTTCTTTGGATTGTCGAAGGAGGCCATTTATTATCTGTTCTATCAGTACTTTTCGTACCTGAAGTCCATCACTACAGATACCAGCTTTATCCCCCTTGCCTGCGAGGGTTATGACCTGAGCCATTTACAATGGCGTAGGATATCCGTGAGCGTTATCACAATTTTTCTCCACCAGTTCATAGCATATGCGAAAAAATCAATTCGTTATAAACATCTAATCCAACGCACAACATGTTATTATTGGGGTTTGAGGGCCAATGGAACGAAAACGTACGCTAAGAAGGTAATTCATTGTTTAAATTAAAATTTAATTCTCTCAGTTCCCCCTTCAAAATATCCTCCGGTAGCGTGAACGTATAATGCCCCAGCATGTTGATATGCCCGTGCATCAGTGGGGATAACCGGGCGATATCTTCAACACCGGTTTCTTCTCCATTCCTGCGCATCCAGCTCAGGGCTTCCTGCATATAAAGTGTGTTCCACAGTACCACTGCGTTAGTGACTAGGCCCAGTGCACCCAGTTGATCTTCCTGACCTTCACGATAGCGCTTTCTGATCTCACCGCGCTGCCCGTAGCAGATCGCCCTCGCCACAGCATGGCGGCCTTCTCCCCGGTTTAGCTGCGTCAGGATCCGCCGACGATAATCTTCATCATCAATATAATTTAGAAGGTACAGCGTCTTGTTGACGCGCCCCACTTCCATGATCGCCTGTACCAGCCCTGATGGCGGTTCTGGCACCCTGGTCGATTATACCCTGCTCTTCAGCCCTGAGGAGTCTGTCCTCCTTCTGCAGCGATGTACGCAGCTCCGCTGTATGTGTTTGCTTCTCTCCGGCACCTGAGGTGATGTGTTCGCTTCCGGGGGGCGTTATTTTCGCCGCATCCTGGGCCTGTGATACCGTGATGAGCTTTACCGCTGCAACTGCAGGCCCCGCTATCTGGAGCATTATGGCCAGTAAACATAACGGCAGTATGCGGGATTGTACCTTCAGAGAGACTTTCATTTTTATCCTTAAAATACGGTTTGATTTATTTTCAGCAATCCCTGCCCGTCTATTTACCGGAGTTCTGCGAGAATTTTTTCCGGAGAAACACTACCCAGAAAAGTATGGACAGACGGTTCCAGCACAACCATCGCAGGCGTGGCGGTAACCCCGAGTCGGTCTGCAAGCTCAGACTGTTTAATCACCAGATTTTTACATTTTTCTGAACTGGTGTTATCTGGCAAAAAACCGGCCATCGCATTTTGAAAACTTTTCTGGCGATCGGGTGCACACCATACTCTCCCCATATCTTCTATGACAGAGTCTTTGATGGAGGACGGCACCACAGTCACAAACGACATAGTGAGCCCTGCATCCGTGTACTTTTTGATATTTTTCACAACATAGCTGCAATACACACACTGATTTTCAACAAAAACTAATAATTTATGTTTTTCAGCTTTTGCCTGGAAGGTAACGGGCTCCAGCTCAGCTAAGGAGCGGGATATATCTTCATAGGCCATCTGTGGCGTTACGTCTGAGACCGGAGCCGCTGAAACACCGTGGCTGAAGCTGGCTACCATAAAAATGCCAGCAGTTAATGCTTTAATACAAAAGTGCATGATTTCCTTTTCCTCATCCCTGACTACCTTCAGGTTGTCGACGTCTGGTTCATGTCACAGTTAACGCCTTTTTTTTCATCAGGAAAAGAAAATCGTTTCTGGGGAGCTTCTTAATGCCGCTTCAACGGCATAGAGGCGCCAGCTGAAGTTGAATGGAGTACTGCGGGCAAATGGCGCCGTCGCCCGG
>ERZ791858.1714-NODE-1714-length-11054-cov-2.376580_pt1 | contig 11054 bp, 9 predicted proteins | sample MGYA00510284_ERZ791858 | MGnify/ENA primary metagenome ERZ791858 (study PRJEB30046, sample SAMN00792077) | human gut metagenome | study: EMG produced TPA metagenomics assembly of the A metagenome-wide association study of gut microbiota in type 2... | reverse complement strand
CCTTGAAGGTCTTATACACCGTGAAATGAGAGAGATTTCCGCCAAATTCATTTGTAAATACCAGGTCCCAGGGGTTCTTCCAATCCTGTCCTACCAGCAGCCGCATCTGTGCCTGCTGGCTTTTTTGCTTTTTCAAAAGATCCATCACCGAAGGGGCCACTGTAATCATACGGCTGCGCCCGCTTTTGGTCGGAGCCAGCACATACTGTCCTCCCACCTTCTGCGTCTTTTGAAGCTGCTTGTTGACATACAGCGCATTATGTTGAAAATCAACGCAGTCCCACGTCAGTCCCAGTATCTCGCCCTGCCGCATCCCTGTAAACAGTGTTACAAGATAGACCAGTTCATACTTGCAGCCTTCAACCGCCTTCAGAAAAGCGGTGATCTCCTCCTGCTCCATAGGATAGATTTCTTTCCTGCGGACTTTCGGCAAATCGCAGAGATTCGTTGAATTGCTCCGTATCATCCCCAGCTTCACAGCCTGTTCCAACGCCTTATGGAATACCCCATGAATATTGCGGACCGTTTTGGGAGAAAGCTTTTTCTCTGTCAAGAGGCTGTTATAAAACCTTTGGATCTGCGGAGCATTCAGCGCCGCCAGACGGACGTTTCCCAGCATGGGCTTGATATAGTTATCACAGTTTCTCTGGTAGGCGTCCAGTGTATACGGCTTCACAGAATATTTCACATAGGTCTCGATCCAGGTATCAAGCCATTCCCCGACAGTATCCTTTGTGGGTTCCATATAGGTCCCATCATCCAGTTCTGTTGTGATCTGCGCCAGCTTCTCACGTACTTCCTTCTGCGTCTTTCCATAGATGGACTTCTGTATTTGCTTTCCGCTGGCAGGGTCAAAGCTGGTCGTAAACCGCGCCTCCCACCTGCCATCGGCTCTTTTGCGAATCGTTCCGGCACCCTGTGCGTTTTTTCTTGCTTTTCGCACGTTCATACTCCTTTCCGCGTGCCGACCGATTCCGTGGTTAGGGTACTGTTATTGCACCCCAACCACAGAATGCGGTCAATTTAACATTTTATGAAATCATCAGTTCCCACCAGAAAGATACTCGACCAGCGCATCTTTAGGGATACGCAGCTGACGTCCGATCCGGATGCTGCGGATCTTTCCACAGCGCACCAGCTCATAAGCCGTATTCCGCCCGATACCCAGAATAGGCATCAGGTCCTCCACCCGGAGGGTCAGAGGGAGTTCATCGAAAGAGTGATAATTACTGCTCATGTCGTTCACCCTTTCTCACAGAGGCCAGATAGATATTGGTCACATCCGGCCGCTCATGGCCCAGGAGACGGGATACCTCAAAATGGGCATCCAAGGCGCTCCTGCCGCTGTCGATCAGTTCCCGGTACTTCTCTGCCGCATAGGTATGGCGAAGTCCGTGGAAGGTCATAGGGCGGTCAGAATCCACATCCCGCACCTCGTCGCGGTGCTTCATAATGAAGAATTGCAGGTGGTTGATGGCCCGGTCCGTGGGCATATCATCCGGCACCAACAGTTTATGACCACGAGGGGTGCGCTTCAACTGCTTGCGCATGGCAATGGCGATCTGCTCGTTGATGGGAACCGTCCGTACCTTGCCGCCTTTACCCTTGATGGTGATGGCGTTCTCCCGGAGCGCCCGCTCCGCCGTGGCGGTGTCGATGCGGAAGCACTCGTGGATGCGGAGACCGGCATATCGGGCTAAGTACAGAGCAAGGATGAAGTCGTAGCGGTCCATCGCCAGTGCTTTACACAGCATTTTGTTAAACTCTGTATTGCTCCAAGTCCGATCCGTTCCGCCGAAGCAGCGCCGCTCCAGTTCCACAGCCAGCTCGTCGTTGGTAGGGAACCGGTATTTGGGGCTGCTCATTTTGTCGTGGAAGAATCGGATAGCCGCCAAGTCCGTTTTGATGGTACTGGGGGATTTGCCGCTCTCCTGCATCCAGAGGACATATGCCGTCAGATGCTTGCCACTAATGTTCTCTAACTTTTGGAGATGAAACTCGTCCGCCAGATACGCGCAGAACCGCCTCATGGCCTCGTAATACCGCTCCTTGGTACGGAAGCTGCCTTGCCGGTTATGCCGTGCCAGCTTATCCAGCTGGCTCACCAGGGACAAATAAATGCCCATATTTTCAATGTTTCTTGCCATATCAAAAATCTCCTTGTCGATCGTAGTAAGTTCAGACAGACGCAGTTTACCCATTGGCAAAATCGTTCATTTCCGCCTGATTTCCAGAGAAATCACAACAACTCCGACAAACTACAATGCCGGAACCTCTTACAGCAGAAGCACTTTATAGAATAAAGAACCCTACTTGCGGAAGCCTGTCTCTTTTTGATTTTGAACCAGGTCAGTACGAATGCAGTATGGGGATGGTCCCTGTTGCCGGGCTAAATGCCCGGCAACAACTGCCGACACCACCGCTGAACTCGGCTGCGGTCGGTGACGTCTGCCACCGCCGCGTGTGTCATTTGATCCGCCCGGCTGCGGATCGGGGATGCGCTGTTCCTGCGCTGCCGGAACCATGCTGTCACCATGGCGCACAGGCCGGGAGATCGCCACGCTCCCTGACAGTTTTCCTGCCGTACCGTCTCAACGGCTCTCAAAGTCTCTTATAAATTCGATCGACAAGTCATTTTCTCACCGGCATTCCTGCCGGGCCGTGGCTGGCAAACACCACGGCGATCACAGACGCAAAAAGACACGGAAAGAGGCTGCGCTTTCTGCGCACAGTCAAACTTTTCGTGTCTTTCAAAATTCTCGGTTATTCAATTCTCACAGGTTATTTGGCGTAAAGATACTCTGTGTGACACAAATGGGTATAGTAGTCCCTGTGTCCACAGCCATTATGCCGAAAAAACTCGGCTCACAACTTAGTAAGTCCCTATGGAGGGAGAACCATCTCTAATAAATACAGTATTATCCTACTGCGGCCGCCAGAAAAGCGCAATGATACCTAAATCTGCTTTCCTGGCAAAAAAGCCATTTGATCTGCCGGGATGCTCTGCATCCTCAGCTCACTGCTCAACAAGGCCCATTCTGGGGAAGTTCATCTAATAAATACATTGTCAGCTTACCACGTCGGGAGCGAGCTGTATATGATACCAAAATCTACTCGAGTGGATGCGTGGAAACTTTGAACGTTGCGTATAACGTAGGCGTTAGTCAACATCATTGGCGCGTGTGCGTTATGCGTAGTCGTCATGTAATCGTTCGGATTACTGTGTGCGTAATTGTCTACGTTATACGTTTATTTCTTGTTCTTCTTGCGGATACGTCAAAGGGCAGACTACCCCCTTGTCGCTTTCCATCCGCCCTAAAATGCTCCACCCTAAAAATGCTCCGCCCTTAAAATACAGCTTCATTTTACCATCTGGCATAGTCCCTGTAAACTTGCGGTTGCCGCAAGTGGACATAAATTAGAATGAATAATGTCGAGTAAAAAGATCTGGCCTATTTCGTAGAGCAGGCCAGTCTTTGAGGTTTCATTTAATCCGTATAGCGTAGGCAATATCTGCTTTAATGGCAATTGTATTTTGCTCTGCCAGAGCACTGGGTTTGCGCTTTTTCTTGCTTTTTCTGTTAGATTCTTGCCACACCGGAGTCGTAGGCGGCCTGCTTGACGGCAGAGGCCACGGCGTCCTTCACCCGGGGGTCGAAGGCAGCGGGGATGATATAGGCCGCGCTGAGCTCCTCATCGGAGATCAGACTTGCCAGCGCGTTAGCGGCGGCGATCTTCATCTCGTCGTTGATATCGCTGGCCCGTGCGTCCAAAGCGCCCCGGAAGATGCCGGGGAAGGCCAGGACGTTGTTGATTTGGTTGGGGTAGTCGCTGCGGCCTGTGGAGACCACCGCCGCGCCGCCGGCCTTGGCGTCGTCGGGGAAGATCTCCGGCGTGGGGTTGGCGCAAGCGAAGATGATGGCATCCCGGTTCATGGTCTTCACCATCTCGGTGGTGACGGAGCCGGGGGCGGAGACACCGATAAACACGTCGACACCCACCAGCATATCCGCCAGGGTACCGGCCTTCTTGCCCAGATTCGTCACCTTGGCCATCTCCTCCTTGATGGGGTTCATACCCTTGCCGCGTCCCTCGTACACCGCACCGTTACGGTCGCAGAGAGTCAGGTCCTTCACACCCGCAGAGAGCAGCAGCTTGGAGATGGCGATGGCGGCGGCACCGGCGCCGTTCATGACCACTTTGATCTCGTCCATCTTCTTGCCCACAACTTTCAGGGCGTTGGTCAGGCCCGCCAGGGTGATGACGGCGGTGCCGTGCTGGTCGTCGTGGAAGATGGGGATGTCGCAGCGCTCCTTCAGCTTTCGCTCAATCTCAAAGCACCGGGGAGCGGCGATGTCCTCCAGATTCACGCCGCCGAAGGACCCTGCCAGCAGAGCCACAGTGTTGACGATCTCGTCCACATCCTTGCTCCGCACGCACAGAGGGATCGCGTCCACATCGCCAAAGGCCTTAAACAGGACGCATTTGCCCTCCATCACGGGCATGCCGGCCTCGGGGCCAATATCGCCCAGACCCAGCACGGCGGTGCCATCGGTGACCACCGCCACGGTGTTCCACCGGCGGGTCAGCTCATAGCTCTTGTTGATATCCTTCTGAATTTCCAAGCAGGGTTGGGCCACGCCGGGGGTGTAGGCCAGAGACAGGGCATCCTTGCTGTCCACCGCCGCCCGGGGCATCACCTCCAGCTTGCCCTTCCATTCATAGTGCAGCCGCAGGGATTCTTTCGCGTAATCCATTTCCTTTTTCCTCCTGTGTATGTATTTGTCTTTCTGAGGAAATCACTCATGGACCCAGGGCAGCGTGGAGCCGCCGTAGGGCATGGAGAGAACAGTGGCATGTTCTCCACATTTCCGGATAGCCGCGTCGTAGGCGGCCTGGACGCTGTGGAAGGGCTTCATGAACAGCCGTTCCACCAGAGTGTCCTCCAGATCGGACACCAGATAAATATCCGCGTTTTCCAGCACCATAGCGATAGCGGCGGCTTTGTGGCCGCCCAGCCGGAATTCCCGCTGGATGCGTTCGATCAAAGAATGGGCGGTAGGGGCAGTGGTCATCCACTCCTCGAAGGTCTTCTCTCCCAGGCCCTCCTTGCAGGAGCCCACCAGCACCACGACGCCGCCTTTTTTTACCGCGTGCTTGGCGTTGTCCAAGGCCTTCTGGGTCTGGTACAGGTTCAGGTCCTTGGGCGCTCCGCCCTGGGACACCAGTACGATATCCGCCCGGGCAGGGATCTCCTTGCGGTAAAGGGTGTCCAAAAAGGCACAGCCCGCCCGGTGGGCAGCCACCAGATCGCCGGCAACGGCCTTGATGATCTTCTTGTGGGCGTCCAGCACCACATTTACGATGAAGTCCACCCCCACCATGGCGGCGGCTTCTTCAATGTCCTCCCGGACAGGGTTGCCCTCCAGTTTTCCGGCACAGGCGGCATCTTCCACCATTCGGCTGTGGTTGGCCTGGATGGCCGCCCGGGTGGAGACGCCGGGCATGATGGCCTTGGCGCCGCCGGAGTAGCCGGCAAAGTAATGGTATTCAATATTGCCCAGGCAGATGCGCCGGTCCGACTCCGCCACGGTCCGCACGATATCCACAGGCGTGCCCCGGGAGGTCACCCCCATATGTACGCAATCAGACGGGTCTCCGTCCACGCAGCGGATCTCCGCAAAAGCCCGTTCGCCGGCCAAGTGGCGTCGCTCCTCCTCTGTGTGGGAACGGTGACTTCCCAGAGCGAATACCAGCGTGATGTCCTCCCGCCTGACCCCGGCGGCGTACAGCTCGTCCAGCAGGGCGGGCATGACCTTCCATGTGGGCATGGGACGGGTGATATCACTCGTAACGATACAAATAGTCTCTCCGGGATGGACCATCTCCCGCAGCCGATAGTTGCCAACGGGATGCTCCAGCGCATATTGCACAGTCGCTTCTTCTGAGAGGGTAACCGGGACCTGATTAGGCTCCAATATCCCCAACAAATTCTGTTCCGGCACTAAGACGCATTGGGTCCGTGTTCCAATTTTGAAATCCAGCATTTTCTCATGTGCAGACTCCATAACTCCTCCTTTCTAAAAGAGACATCCCCCAGCTACACAACCAAGTGCAGTGTACGCAGCAGAAACATCCACAGGGTCAGCGTTACAGCGCTGAGCGGTGTTGTGACCGCCACGGCACTGCTGGTCAAAACACCCTCATGCCCCATATTTTTGGCCATGATATAGCAGCCGAAGGTAGTAGGTCCCCCCAGCATCACCAGTGCGGCAACCAATTCTTGATCAGCAAAGCCGCACCACACCGCCAGCGGCAGGAATAAAGCTGGCAGGAGGATCAGCTTGATAAATGTAATCGCGACTGTAGGTCTCAGACGCCGGATAGCGTTAAAGCCTTGAAAGCCAATCCCTATGGAAAGGAGCGATAAGGGGTTTGTAACGGCAGCAAGTTTGTTCATCATATTGGCGATAATCGGCGGAAAACCAAGGCGGAAATACGATGTGACACTGCCCAGTGTGATCCCGATGATGATGGGATTACAAAGCAGACTCAACAATGTCCCTAATACGTGTTTCGTCAGATTATGACTCTGCGTGTCTTTTCCTCCCAGTGAAAGGATCAGCACAGCGGACAGGTTATACAACGGCACGCTACCTAAAATCATCATCGGTGCATAGCTGGAAGAACCGTACAGATTCTGAATCAGTGCCGAACCTAAGATTGCTGCACTGCTGCGGTAGCCGGCCTGGATAAATTCTCCTGTGAGTGTCTTGTCTTTCAAAAACATCTTGGTCAGGAGCCAGATTCCCAGAATAGAGAGCAGGGAGGATACGAAGCAAAACACTACAAATGGGAAATGAAAGTCTGACCGGATATCCACGCTGGCCATGTTCAAAAACAGCGTGACTGGCAACGTCACATGAAATACCAATTTATCACAGGCCGTGGCAAAGTCTTTCGTGAACCAGTGACATCGCTGGAGTCCGTAACCCAGCATGATAATCAGGAACAACGGCAAAGTCGCATTTAGGCTGTAAACCAACGCACTCATGATTTACAGCGCCCCAATGTTTGTCAAGACCGATCGGATGTCCTGCAGTGCCTGCTCTCCCAGCGGTGATATAGGCGGCACCGGCAAACCCACGTTAAAACCCTGCATCTCCAAACCGGCTTTGACACAGGCAGCCAATCCATATTTCTGGAATGCAGTATTCAGACTCCACAACCGACGCTGGAGAGACATGGCCTCTTCCCACCGCTGAGTAGCGCAAAGTTCATAAAGCGCAACGCTCTCTTTTGGAACAAGGCAGGCCGGGCCAGACATCCACCCTACTCCTCCCAGCATCGAAACGAAAACCGGCACATGGGCCGAAGCACTGAAAATTTTCAGCTTCTGTCCGACTTCCCCACTCAATTGCAGCAGTTTGCCTGTATTGAAAGAAGCGTCCTTATAATAATTGACATTTTCCAACTCAGAGAGGCGGCACAAAGTGTCTACGCTTATCTCAAATCCCGTAAATTTGGGATTGTTATAAAGAACGACTTGGCAGTCCACTGCCTTGGCTGTTTCCGAAAAATATCGATAGATCTCCTTTTGCCCCAGTGGGAAATACACCGTTAGAACAGAAAGGATCCCATCCACGCCCATCTGTTCCAACTCTTTGGCCTGGCGAACACTTTCCCAAGCAGAGGAGCACCCGACTCCAGCAACTACCGGCACACGACCGGCCGTCTGATCGACAACGATACGAACGATCTCTTTTTTCTGGTCCCAGCTAAGATAGAAAAACTCTCCCGTGCTGCCTAATGGCGTCAGTCCATGAACCCCGCAACAGATCAGATGTTCCACCAGGCGGCGCAAAGCTTCTTCCCTCACGCTTCCATCTTCGTTCAGCGGGGATACCAAATAGGGAAAAATTCCATGGAAATTGGGATCCATAGCTACCTCCTTTAAAATACAGGCACCGGAGGCTTTGCCACCGGTGCCTATTTTGTATCATTCGATGACCAGATAGTCCTTTACACTCTCAATAATCGGAGCTTCGCACTCTTCCTTACGGGCGGCATACTTCGCTTTATTTTCCACAAAGAGGTTCTCACCATGGGTGTCGATAGAGACGATCAGGGGGCCGAACTCTTTGACCTTCATCACCCATTCGCACTCCGGCATTCCCAATTCCCTCCAGAAGCAGTCCTCAATTTTCTCCACGCAACTGGCTGCGGATACAGCGCAGCCGCCCACCCACACGCAGTGGATGGTCTTGTATTTCTGGCAGGCCTCGGTTGTCTTGGGGCCCATGCCGCCCTTGCCTACCAGCAACTTTACGCCAGTCATGCGAATGAACTCGCTCTCATCTGCCTCCATGCGGATAGAGGAAGTGGGACCAACGGCAATCAGCTGATTCTCCTCAGGCGACTCCTTGACAATAGGGCCAGCGTGGAAGATGGCACCGCCATTAAAATCATAGGGGCTGGTCATTCCCTCATGTACAACTCTGCGGTGCACATCGTCCCGGCCTGTTACCAATGTTCCTGTCAGATAAACAATATCACCGGCATGAATGTCTTCCAGGTCCTCCGCCTTAATGGGCGTTGTCAGAATCTTTTTCACAGCGTAACCCCCTTATAGGACTGAATATCGTAGCTCATATCTTTATGGAAGGTGATGAAGCCGCGCCGATGAGCATAGCAGGCAACGTTCACGCCCACAGCGATGGTAGCCGTGTGTCGGGCAGAGGACTCCACATGGACCTCCATGGCCACCCGGTTGCCGGGCAGGCCCTGGGCCCCGATGCCCAGCTTATTCAGGCCATCCATCAAATCCTGCTCCAGCTTGGCGCCCTTGGGCTGAGGATGATGTGTGCCGAGAGGCCGCAGATAAGCCATCTTGGACAGCACTGCCGCGTTTTCCATGTTGTGACCCAAACCAACACCGACGATCAGCGGCGGGCAGGCGTTAATGCCCAAATCAGAAACCGCGTCAAAGACGTATTTGACGATGGCCGCATAGCCGTCAGAGGGTTTGAATACCTTAGCACAACCGGGCAGACAGCAACCACCGCCGGCGAAATACGTACAAATCTCCAAATCGCTATTATTGGGAATAATTTCCCAGTGCAGCCAAGGCATCCGCTCACCAGTGTTATCCCCGGTATTGCGCTCCTCAAAATAATTCACAGTATTCTGGCGCAGGGGAACACTGTAGGTCGCACGGGAAGTCGCCTCCCGCAGCGCCTCCTCCACAATTCCCATGTAGGGGAAATCAGCACCGCAATTAATGTAAAAATGCAGCAGGCCCGTATCCTGGCAGCAGGGCCGTCCCAATTCCTGAGCCTTCTTCAGATTATCGAAATAGGTATCATATACTACTTTCTGCATCTCAGACGTCTCGCTGTCCCGGCATTCCTGTAGCTTGGCATAGACGTCATCCGGTAGCCTCTTAGATGCCAGATCCAGGAATTTCTCCATCACATCTGTCAACTTTACCTGGGCTTCTTGCTTTGTCATGTAAAAACCTCCATTTTGTGTGGTATAAAGAGCGCGTTCGGCTCGCTTAACCTGCGATACCGGCAATTCCTAAGCTAAGGATAGGAACATATGTGATCAGGAACAAGACAATCACTTCAGCAATGAGGAAAGGCATAACAGCCTTCACAATGGTCTCAAATTTCAGATTTGCAATATTGCATCCCACATAGAGACAATTGCCCACCGGAGGTGTGATCATGCCAATACCCATATTAACGATAAAGATAATGCCCACCAGATAGGGACTCACGCCTACTGCGGTCATTACAGGCAGCAGGATTGGCGTCAGCAGTGCGATTGCAGCACTGGAGTTCAAGAAGCAACCCGCGATCAATACGATAACATTCAGCAACAGCAGCAACACATACTTGTTGCTGGTCAATGCCAACATAGCGGATGCAATCTTCTGGGGGATCTGTCCCATCGTCAGAACATAACCGAAAGTTCCCACTGTCGCCATAATCAGCATGATAACGGCAGCACCAACGGCAGAGTTGGCAATAACACGGGGAATATCCTTGATTTTCAAGTCTTTGTAAATCACTACGCCGACAAACAAGCCGTAAACGGCAGCCACCGCACCTGCTTCCGTTGCCGTGAAGGTACCGGAATAAATGCCTCCAAGGATAACGACCGGCATAGTCAGCGCCCAGATACTATCCAGCGTTACAGAAGCAATGTTCTTGAAACTGCGGTCAACACGAACGATCGGCATATTGTGCTTTTTTGCATAATGGTAAGCCACAACCATCATACTGATGCCCATCAGAATGCCGGGGACGACTCCACAGAGGAACAGCGTACTGATGGATGTGTTGGCCAGCACACAATAAGTGACCATGGGGATACTGGGAGGGATTACCTGACCCACAGTACCGGCTGCGGCCACGCAGGCTGCTGAAAAATCTTTTTCATAGCCGTTTTTCTCCATTTCCGGCACCATGATACCGCCGATAGCCGCTGTTGTCGCAGGGCATGAACCAGAAATCGCGGCAAAAAACATGGACGCGCCGATGGCTACGATTGCCAGGCCCCCTCGCAAAGAACCCAGGAAAAGATTGACGAAGTTGACCAATCTCTTGGAAATACCGCCTTCACCCATCAGGTTACCCGCCAGAATGAAGAAGGGGATCGCCATCAGGGGGAAAGAGTTGATGCTGGAAAACATCGTCTGTGCCGTGACAACGAGCGAGCTGTTCATAAACATCAAAATAACCAGAACAGCGGAAACACCTAAAGCGGCAGCAATGGGTACGCCCAGGAACATCAGCATGAAAAAGCCGATAAATAAAGTCGCAATCATTCGGGAAGCACCTCCTCACCGGGTACGGGTGCCTTGTCATCAGGCAACCAAATTCTCACGGCGTCATACAAGTAGGACAGTCCGAGGAAAACGCTGCCCAGTAGCATGCCAAAATAAATGTAGTTCATCGGAATATTCAGCGCAGCAGAGGTCTGAGCCGCCAATTTTCCCCACAGGGACAGCAAATAATACACCACCATCAGGAAAAATGCAGAGGTAA
>ERZ791858.1696-NODE-1696-length-11159-cov-16.010897_pt1 | contig 11159 bp, 6 predicted proteins | sample MGYA00510284_ERZ791858 | MGnify/ENA primary metagenome ERZ791858 (study PRJEB30046, sample SAMN00792077) | human gut metagenome | study: EMG produced TPA metagenomics assembly of the A metagenome-wide association study of gut microbiota in type 2... | reverse complement strand
TCAATCATGGTTCTATGGCAAATGCTTTGCCGCAAGCCATCGGTGCCGCACTAGCTTATCCGGATCGCCAGGTAGTGGCGCTTTGCGGAGATGGTGGCTTGTCTATGACTTTAGGAGACTTGGAAACCGTTGTACAATATAAGTTACCAATTAAAATTATCGTATTCAACAACCGTTCATTGGGAATGGTGAAGTTGGAAATGGAAGTGGACGGATTGCCGGACTGGCAGACAAATATGTTGAATCCAGACTTTGCTCAAGTGGCGGAAGCAATGGGAATGACCGGATTTAATGTCAGTGATCCGGAAGAAGTGTTGACTACCTTACTGAATGCATTTGAGTTGGACGGTCCGGTACTTGTTAATATCATGACTGATCCGAACGCACTGGCCATGCCTCCCAAAATTGAATTCGGTCAAATGGTGGGCTTTGCACAATCAATGTATAAGTTGTTAATCAACGGTCGTTCACAAGAAGTAATTGATACGATCAATTCTAACTTTAAGCATATACGGGAGGTATTTTAAGTTATTCTATTTTGAATATTTTCATAACCTCTCTCAAGGTATGACCTACTATTATTGTCAATTTCAATAAGGTAAGTCATACCTTTTTATAGTCTATCTTGAGGTGATAATCATTTTATTTTCTTATGTTTGTAATCATCAAAAAGCAAAAACACATGGAAAAGACCGACTCTTCGCCTTTATCCCGACAAGCGCTGTACGCAGATAAAAAGCAATGGAATCAATTCCTTTCTATTTTTTTATTGGCAGTGGGCGTTGGTTTTACAGTGGCAGGAATTATCTTCTTCTTTGCCTACAACTGGGAGGAATTACCCAAATTTGCAAAGTTAGGAATAGTAGAAGTGTTATTAGTAGCTTCTGTCCTGCTCGCTACATTCACGCATTGGAATAAGCTCGTCAAACAAATTCTCCTGACCGGAGCTACATTCCTGATAGGCACGCTTTTCGCTGTCTTCGGACAAATCTACCAAACGGGAGCCGATGCTTACGATCTTTTCCTGGGATGGACTCTCTTCACTATTCTCTGGGCGGTTGCTATCCGTTTCGCTCCGTTATGGCTGACGTTCATCGGATTACTTTGTACTACGATATGGTTGTACAATATACAGATTGCCAGTGCCAACTCCTGGGAAATGACTTTGCTGGCCAATGCAGTAACCTGGATATGTGCCTTAACAACGATCATCACGGAATGGATGAGTGTAAAAGGTCATTTGGACAGAAACAATCGCTGGTTTGTCAGTCTTCTTTCACTGGCTACTATTATACATACCAGTTTTCTGTTAATGATGGCAATCTGCGAAGAAAATGCCATATTGTCTGTTCCTCTCATAAGCACCCTCCTTTTATTCTCTGCGGGACTTTGGTATGGATGGAAAGTAAAAAGCCTGTTCTATCTGGCTATCATTCCGTTTGCTGCATTAATGATTCTATTGACTACATTCATATCACAAAGCGGTCTTAGGGATGTTCAGATATTCTTCTACGGAGGGGTTATTGTCATCACCGGAACAACTTTACTCATTTACATCATTCTTCATCTAAAAAAGCAATGGTATGACACAGAAGCATAGCCTCACCATTCAAGCCGTATCTATTATCGGAGGAATCCTGACGGCTATTTTCTTTCTGGGATTTCTGGCACTTGCCAAAATCCTCCGCTCCGATATTTCCTGCCTGATTGTAGGAAGTATATTAATTCTCACTACCCTAACAATCAGCCGCATGGTGATCCGGTCTTTTCTGGATGCAATGAACATCACTTTATACATAGCCGGGTGTGTATTGATTGGTTTTGGTATAAATGCCAGCATTAATATCCTCTTCACCACACTTATGGGAATCAGTATTCTCACATTCTTGTTATCAAGAGGGTTTATCCTCCCCTTTCTTTCAGTCATTCTGTTTAATATATCTTTCTTCGGAGAAGCCGCCCATGTCTTTTCTTCGTTTTATCCCTTGCAAATAGCTGTAGTTCCTATCCTTGCACTATTTCTATTTGCCAACATCTTTGAAACTAAGTTGTTTAAATGTATAGGAACAAAGAATTACTTTTCCAAATACAAACCATTTCATTTCGGATTATTCATATCCGGTATCGTCTCACTGGGAGGATTATCAATCAATTATCTGATATCAGAAACAAATAGCTGGCTTGTATCCTGCATACTGTCTGTTTGTATATGGATCGGTATTCTTATAATGATTCAACGAATCATGCAGGTCATGAAAGTGGATCATCCGGTGAATCAGATTGGTATCTATATTCTTTGTATTGTTATCTGTCTGCCTACCGTGTTTGCTCCTTATTTATCCGGCAGTTTGTTGCTGATTCTAATATGTTTCCATTATGGCTACAAAGCGGAGTGTGCTGCCTCGCTTCTTCTTTTTATCTATGCCGTTTCCAAATACTATTATGATTTGAATTTAAGCCTGCTCACCAAATCCATGACACTTTTCTTCATCGGAATTGCATGTATTACAGCCTGGTATTTCTTCACTCAAAAAAGAACAAGACATGAAAAAGTATAGCCGAATATTGATTATTGCAAACCTGATACTGCTACTGGGATATTTCAACTGGTCGGTTTATAAAAAAGAGCAAACTTTGAAAGACGGACAGTTGATTTTGTTACAGCTAGCTCCCGTCGATCCCCGCTCTCTTATGCAAGGAGACTATATGAGGCTTAGCTACAAAGAAGCTTCATCAGATCTGCTAGACCAACAAACTGCCATACGCGGTTATGCCATACTTCAAATTGACAGTAATCAAGTAGGAAAAATAGTGCGGCTGCAAAACGCTTTAGAGCCTGTAAACGACAATGAGCTAGTCATCAAATATAAAATAGTACGTCACCGGATCTTCCTCGGTGCCGAGTCTTTCTTCTTTGAAGAGGGACAAGATACTCTTTATCAAAAAGCCGTATATGGCGGGCTGAAAGTGGATGGTAAAGGACAAAGCCTACTCGTAGGACTATATGACGAGAACTTCCATTATATTCAATCCGATAAATAAATAATAATGAAAAAGCCCGGACTTTCGCAAGCCCGGACTTTCTATATTCTCAAAACATCTCCTTAATCTATAGGGAAATAAGGGACTAGCAAATTGGTTTCTAGTGCAAATAAGGAGATGTTATGAAATAAAAAAAAGGGATACCTGTGGGAAATAAGGGAGGTATCCCTTTCTATAAGAAGAACAGAATTGGAAGGATTGACTTTCACAAGCCAAATCCTTCACTCTGTTTCTTCTCGGCGTATTCTTCACACAAGGTGAAGAAGGGTTTTATCTGTTTTACTTCACATTAGCAGGTATAGTTACTGTTATTACATTATTATTTGCATAATTAGTAATTGTACCCCATTGTGAGCTAGCAACAATCATTACGTAAGCGGTATAATCAGTTTGAAAATTATATCCTTTACCAGTAGTTGTAAATGACAACTTACCATCATTACCAACTGTTAAGTATGGACAAGTTGTATCTTTGCCTTCAGCATCTACAAATTTGAATGAAGGAGCAGTCAAACCATAAATAGCGAGTGGAGTAGCTGTGCCAAACTCAACTTGGTCATCTACCTGACTACCATCTTTCCACATAGCTTTACCTCTCATATCATTCCAACTAAATCCATCGGCCAAAGGATAAACACCAGCCTTGCTGTTCAGTTCTACTGCTTTCTTACCAGCAACCCAAGAACCACTAATATCATTGATATTTACATCAGCTGTTAATTTCTGAAGAGGTGTAGTCGTACCCGCTAAAGACACTGTAGCAACGATTTGTACTTTCGCATCTTTTCCGTCTGTAGTCTTACCTGTATAGTCATCCTTCCTAAATGTCAATGTCGGTTCACTATAGCCAATACCTTCAATCTTATTCCAATTAGGAACATCAATTTTCAAAGTAGCACCTGTAACACCAGTAACAGCTGCCTGCACAGCAGAATAGTTAGTAAACAGCTTGGATAAATCATAGCTCAAAGTAATAGAAGATGGTTTTTCTTCCTGATCCAGTGTTGGAGTAAATCCAACTTTACCAGCTGTTGCTGTTCCACCCCAAAGATATTTATCTACTGCTAACTCTGCAATTTCAGGGTTTTGTACTGTAATAGTAGCAGTAACTATAATTTCTCTACCATCAGAAGTAAATTTAGCCTTAATAGGATAAACACCGGCAGGAGTTTGTGCTGCAATGACAGCTGTTAATTCATTTTTAGAAGAAGGATCTGTAGAAATAGCAAAATAAACCTTATCAGTTACTTCTTTCACTACTTCACCTGTCAAAGCTTGGAATTCAGTAAGAGTCAACTTCACGTCTTCAGCATCATAAATCTTATTCAATGGGAATTTCGAAGCTGCAACAGTTTGTGCGTCATTACTCCAAGTTGCAGGTTCAATCTTACCATAATCAATAGTAGCTTTTTTAGTTGTCTTAGTAACAGTCACTGTACCAATCTTCTTATCAGCAGCAGGAGTATAGAAGCCTGCAGCAGTCACTTTCGCATTAACATCTGTAACTTGGCCAATATAACTTGGAGTCTCATAGGCATTCAGCATTACAGCAGTACCACTAACCTTGAAGTAAGTGTCATTAACTACACTAAATGTTGTAGTCAAAGATTTTGGATCAAAGCCTGGATATTCAGACAATTCAACCTCTGACGGAGTAGTTCCATCTGCACTATTAGATACAGATAATACAACACGACCTTTACCGTTATATTCTGCCTTGCCATCTTTAACATCGTAAGGAATTTCCAAATCTACATCAGCATCTACTTTATAATATGCATCTACCAAATATTTCTTACCTACAATAGCAGCAAAATAGTCAGAAGTAATATCTGTTTTACCTAATGTTCCTACTTTATCTTCTTTAGTAACTACGTGCATACATACAGCAAAGCTCTTTGTTGCATTAGACTTAATTGTATAAGTTACTAAACCACCATCTATAACCGGTTCACCAACTATCACAAACTGATCTACCTGCACTGCTCTCGTCATTTCTCTGTCTGCACTGAAAGTCACATCATAATTATCAACAAATGATTCAGCAGCATCAGCAGGAGAAATACGGAACATGACTTCTTGAGTAGAAGCACCATCGAGAGTTATTTTTCCATAATTGGCGTCTGTAGCTTTTGCTTTTGCATATAATGTAGTAAAGCTTACAATTCTATCAGATGTCTTAGGAACAAATGATACGCTTTGCACCATCTTCTTGATAGCATTGATCTCATCTTGAAGTTCTTTCTTCAAATTAGCAAGTGACGAATCTTCTTCTTTTAATTGCTCTCTTATTATAGCTTCAATTGCTTCTGTAAGATTTGTACTACCTTCAGGAAGACTCAATGCGGTCAAAGCCTGTCTGGATGCTTCAATTTGGTCTAGAATATCAGCATACTTCTCGTAATTATCATTTTCTTTAATGAAGGCATTTACGGCTTCTTGCAACTTTTCCAGTTCTGTCAATCTAGCCAGAATACCATCTTCTTTATCATATAAAAGAGTATAGCAATCTGTAATAAATGCTTCCATGGATTTCCAAACACCACCTGTCAAAGTAGAAACTTCATTATTGATAGCTTTAAAATCAGCTAAAGTAGCTTTCTGTACTACACCTTGAACATATGCAGCAATATCACCCTCTTTCTCTATTGCCTCTTTAATGCTATTATTGATTAATGCATCGAAGCTTGTGTTGTCAAATCCACTTAAATCACCTGATTCTTTATATTTTTGCTCTGCTTTTACCAAAGCATCCAAAGTTGATGATACTTTATTTAAAGCATCAATATCCGTTTTTAATTTAGCAATGGTTTCATCAGTCTTAAGATTTTCCCATGTTAACAAATTAGTCTTGTCTGCCAACTGTTTTGCAAGATCTGCCAATAAAGCTTCATCTCCCCCTTTAGCTAAGGCATCTTTCAATTCTTGAATTTCTTTTTCCAAAGCTGTAACATCAGCTTTCTTGTTCAACAGTTCTGTCAATTCACTTTTAGCTTTATCAACAGCCGCTTTCAATTCTTCCGAGCTGACCGGACTTGTAGATGTAATCTTATCAATTTGCTCCTGCAAATTTTTAACATCATCATCGTAGTCCTTGCAACTTGTCACTGCTGTGCTAACTGCAAGTGCCAACGCCCCGAAGAACATCACTTTTACAAATTTTCTTTTCATAACTACTTAAAAATTACATTAATAATATATTATTAAACACTAAGTTTCAATAATAGCACAACCCGTTACTCTGTAGGTAACAGAGAAACCTTTGTGCCTGCTCTTCGAGAGTAGTCAATACTGAAAAATGATACCAAATGTGATGAAACTTTTTTACCCCTGCTTCTGAAAGGCAGTAGAGGGGAAGGAAATCTTTTGCAAAATTTAGAAGTTAACAAAGCCCTAATACAAAGAATCCACGTGTTTTATTTGTCCTAGTTCTACTTTTGAATGCTTTATTAGAAAAAATGTGTGATTTCGTTTGGTTGTTTTAAGAAATATGCTCATATTTGCACCGATATTCATTCCCGTTACCTACAGAGTAACAGAATAATTTTCAAGCACTTACACCTGTCACTGAACGCTTCACAAAATCGAGAACTTGCTTATTTGCTTCATCAATTTTCTTATTCCTGAAAGGCTTCAGATAAGTTTCAGTGACGGTGATAGACGAATGTCCCATCGCTTCGGAAATAATACCCGGATGGATTTCACAATAATAAGCCGTCGTAGCCCAGGTATGACGGGCAGTGTACGAACTAAGTTTATCTCCCAATCCGAGCAATTCACCCAATAACATCAGCTGTTGGTTAAAACTACGTAATGCAAGCTGATATTCGCGATAGGCTTCTTTAGTTCCTTCCCGACTTCTCAACAATGGAAATAAATAAGGAGAAGAAGAATCACGATTCATGTATTTCTTTACCAAAGCCATTGCTTCCGGAGTCAATGTCACCGACAATGGTCGCCCGGTTTTACGTCTGCGATACGTTATTACATTATCGCGCAAATCACTCTTACGCAAATAAGCAAGATCGACAAACGGCATACCACGAAGCGAAAACATCAGAATGAATAGCTCCTGCGCCTGATATACCGCTAATGGCGCACCCGATGCACGAGATAATTTAGTAAATACCTTCTTCATATCCTCATCACCCAACGCACGTTTATGATCGGCACGAGTACCGGTATAAACCGAACGAAACAAGTAAGGAACATAAGGAGCCTTCTGAAGATCGACCGCACGATTGTAAACCGCACGAAAGGTCCGTAAATAGGTGGAAACGGTGTTCCAACTACATCCACGACTACGAAGATATACTTCGAACCCTTTCAACCACTCCGAAGTCACTTCACTAAAAACAAAATCTTTTTTCCCACGATAAGCAATGATGGCATTCAGACTACTACGATAGACATGTGCAGTCCCAAAGTTTCCCTCCATCTGTAACCCAGTGGCTACCTGCTTCATAAATGCTAGTACTTTCAACATCTCATAATTTATTAATAATTTAGACGATAAATATACGAGTATTATCCCATCAATGGAAATACCCCGCATGAACAAACAAAGGAAATAGCTAAGATGTTCCAAAGACAAAAGAGCACGAAAAGCCCGGACTTTCGCAAGCCCGGGCTTTCTATACTCTCAAAACATCTCCTTAATCTATAGGGAAATAAGGGACTAGCAAATTGGTTCTAGTGCAAATAAGAAGATGTAATGAGACAAAAAAGGGATACCTGTGGGAAATAAGGGAGGTATCCCTTATAGAAGAGGAAGACAAATAATAAAAAACACTTTCGCAAGCATCATTTATTTATCTGTCATCCCCTATATGGTTTTCACAATTAAGTGAAAAGGGTTCAAAGCTTATTTTTTAGCATTATCTGCATCTTCGTCAGCCTTGTTCTTGATAGGAACAGCAATCTTGGCAGTAGTAGTCTTTCCCCAAATATCTTTCACTGTGATAAGGATATAACTTTCCGTGCCTGAAATAGTTGTTTTTATATTAGTAGTACTAGTAACAATCAACGATACATTAACTATACCTTTTTTAACTACTGGAGTTGCACCATCACTAGAATCTGCAGAAGGGAATGTCGTATCACTCAGTTTAATATAGTTTTTGGCCTCATCACTCAAAGACAATGTTACACTAGCTATTCTCTCGTCATCCACTTGAATATCTTTAGTAAGATAATCTTTCCATAAGAAATTCTTGATATTAATATCAAATTTCTGTTTTGCCATAGAAAGATAATTTCCTTTATCAGTAAATATATCAGTCTTAGGTCCTACAATTTGCGAAGCAAAAGTAAGATTAAACTTCTTCTCTATCTTAGTAAGATTTTTATTACCAAACGGAGTATAGGTGGCAATTACAGGTCTTGATTTATCTACTTCGGATTTAACAACAGAAATATCACCCTTATTTGCACCAGCAGTCCATTCCTTACCATCCTTGTCATTCTTACCAGGTTTGTATAAAGTAAACTCTATATGATCTTTAACACCAGCATCAATTGTTTCAAAGAGAGTGTACAAATTATAAGAGATAGTTGTTTCACTCGAAGATGTCGTACCATAAGCAGTAGCATTCTCGAAACTAGCATCGAAGAACGATTTAAGCGGTTTGAATACATTAATAGTATTATCATCTTGAGTGATGTTCAGATTTACTGTGATTATCTTAGCAATATCAGTGCCAGTAGCTTCATCTCCACCCTGATGATAAACTACCAAATCAATCTTATGAGAAGTAGCGGTAACCAAATTTTTAGCAAATTCAGGAGTTAGATAATAGACTTTCTCATCACCACTCTTACCATTGTCTGTCAATGCAAGTTTAACACTACCGTTTTGATAAGATACAGCTTCACCATTGACTTTCACTTCATCGGCAGTAAAGCTAATATTACCATCTGCTGCCGCAGCAGTACCAGTAAGTTTCGTCGTTTTAGAAGAAGCATAAGCTATTGAATACTTCGTATCTTTCAATAATTTCTGAATATCATCAGGCAAAGTAACCTTAGAATCCGCATCCTTCGCACCGACAACCCAGTTCATTGTCAAAGATACGCTTTGTGCAAGAGTTTTAAAGTTTAAATTAAACTCTTTCTTATCAGCAGTACCATCAACTTTCAGGTAATGAAGAGTAACGATCACAGTTTGTGGCTCGGAAGAGGTGATAACAGTCTTACCATCTACCTCTTTCATTGTTACATTTTTTGTATTCTTAGGTATCGCATAGTAGTGAGCAAAGACTTTTCCTAAATTTTCTTCCCCATAACCACTTCTCTTACCATCAGCATCAAATACATTTTCACTCTGAACAAGATCATCTAATATACATTCTTCATTAATATCGATATCCTTAGCAGTAGTATATGTAGTAGCAGTCAAACCAGGAGCATTTTCTGTCTCGGCTTTAATCTTCACATCATAATCAGACAGAATTGTTTTCCCCCATGCATTCTTTGTAGACAATGCATAGGCAACATCCTTACCATTTTCAATGGTTTTAGCATCAACATTTGCAAAAGCAATAGCAAAATCATAAATGCCTTTATTCCATTGTTCTGCACGAGTAGTAGTTTTATTCTTCAATGGATCAGATGACATATTCTTAGCAGGTGATGCCAATACAAAGCAAGTATTTCCATGCGAATCTTCCAAAGTTACTGTGTACTGTGCAATATCAATATCTGCAGGATTTACCATTGCATTGATTACAGCATCGCTACTGGTAAATAAATAACCTTTTGGATACTCAATTTCTGGATTACCGAATTTAACCTTGTCATTTGCAGTACCATAATACAGACTAACTTCTTTGGTTCCGTCAGTAGAAATTACGCCGCTTTCAATTGCCACACCTTTGATACTTGTTATATTATCAGCAGTGGGCAATACAACGTCTTGCCATTCATCTTTATCATCACGTACATGTAAAGTCCAGCATGGTTTCTCTTGGCTCTTTACTATATAAATACTAGTTTCTGAAGTAGGACCTTGTACCCATCCTGCTTTATCACCTTCTTTAATAGCATTCTCGTGCTTAGGTTGATAGAAATACCAAAAGCCATCAGCTCCAATATAGGGTGATTTACCATCAACACCAGCAGGACCTTTTGGACCATCAGGACCGGCAGGACCTTGTGGACCCTCAGGACCAGTAGCAGCAATTTGCTTTACATCGTCAATATACCAATACCCCCCCTTAATTTCAACTTTATGAGTAACACCATTTTTCCCATTTACGATGTCATAAGCGTCTCCATTATTAAAGGTTATCTTGAAGCCACCTTCAATCTTTACAACATCCTTCACCCATTTGCCATCATTCACTTTGGCTTGTAAATCGGCGATACTAGCTTTGTTCGCGTCAATCTGTGTTTGCAGATTGTCGATGTCATCATCATAGTCTTTACAGCCTACATAGGTGACAGTAGAAAGTGCCAGCGCTCCGAAGAACATCACTTTTACAAATTTTCTTTTCATAACTACTTAAAAATTACATTAATAATATATTATTAAACACTAAGTTTCAACAATAACTCCTCTGTTACTTTGTAGGTAACGGAGAAACCTTTGTGCCTGCTCTTCCAGAGTAGTCAATACTGAAAAATAATACGATAAGCAATGAAACTTTTTTACCCCTGCTTCTGAAAGGCAGTAGAGGGAAGGAGATCTTTTGCAAAAATTTAGAAGTTAACAAAGCCCTAATACAAAGAATCCGCTTGTTTTATTTGTTTAATTCCTGTTTTGAGTAGTTTATTAGAAAAAATGTATGATTTCGTTTGGTTGTTTTAAGAAATATGCTCATATTTGCACCGATATTCATTCCCGTTACCTACAGAGTAACAGGATAATTTTCAAGCGTTTACACCTATCACAGAGCGTTTTACAAAGTCAAGAACTTGTTTATTTGCTTCATCAATTTTCTTACTCCGAAAAGGTTTCAGGTAAGTCTCGGTCACAGTGATAGACGAATGTCCCATCGCTTCGGAGATAATACCCGGATGGATTTCACAATAATAAGCCGTCGTAGCCCAGGTATGACGGGCAGTATAAGTAATATTTAGAAATGCAATAAAAAACAGAATGACGATAATTAAACGTA
>ERZ791858.1695-NODE-1695-length-11166-cov-2.473045_pt1 | contig 11166 bp, 9 predicted proteins | sample MGYA00510284_ERZ791858 | MGnify/ENA primary metagenome ERZ791858 (study PRJEB30046, sample SAMN00792077) | human gut metagenome | study: EMG produced TPA metagenomics assembly of the A metagenome-wide association study of gut microbiota in type 2... | reverse complement strand
AGATGACGGGCAATTCCCTGTATGCCGATTATATGGAGACGGCTATCTATAATGCTTTGATGGCTTCTTTGAAAGCGGATGCCTCACAGATAGCCAAATACAGTCCGCTGGAGGGTTGGCGCCATGAAGGGGAGGAGCAATGCGGCATGCATATCAACTGTTGCAACGCGAACGGTCCGCGTGCTTTTGCCATGATTCCCGGGTTCGCTTATCAGGTACAGGACGATTGTGTCCGGGTGAATTTCTATGCTCCCTCGGAAGCGGAGTTAGTGTTGCCGGGCAAGAAGTCGGTCTGGTTGAGGCAAACGACCGAATATCCGCGGACTGATCAGATCGAGATAGAGGTCGATCCGACGAAAGAGACAACTTTCACCATTGCCTTGCGTATCCCGGCATGGAGCAAGATTGCGACAGTTTCCGTAAATGGGAGACCAGAGGCCGGTGTCCTGCAAGGTGCTTACTTGCCGGTGAACCGTAAGTGGAAAAAGGGCGACCGGATCACTGTTAAGCTCGATTTGCGTGCCCGTCTGGTGGAAAGGAACCAGGCGCAGGCCATTGTGCGCGGTCCGCTTGTTTTGGCTCGTGACAGTCGTTTCGGGGATGGTTCTGTCGATGAGGCGTCTGTTGTTGTGAGTAAGGATGGATATGTGGAGTTGACACCTGTGGAGGCTCCTGATTTTGCTTGGTTGGCTTTTACTGCCCCGATGGTATTGGGAACGGACTTGGAAAGCCACCGGACTCCGAGGCAGATTCATTTCTGCGATTTTGCTTCTGCGGGGAATACTTGGGACAAAACACAGCGTTACCGGGTGTGGTTGCCGAAGACATTGAATGTGATGCATTCACCTTATAAACCGTATAACCAGTAAACGGGAGCGCTTTACCCTTTTGGTAATCGGAAAATGTAAGGTGTTTATCGAAGCACGCAATATCGAGAACGATGACCTGGGGCAGGAAGGTAAATAAAAATTCGTACCTTTGTATCCTTAAAAATACAAGATACGTGGAAGAATATCTGAAACAATTAAATGAAAGTCAGCGCGAAGCAGTTGTCTATACCGACGGGCCTTCGCTTGTGGTAGCCGGGGCCGGATCGGGAAAGACACGCGTGCTGACCTATAAGATAGCTTATCTGTTAAGGCAAGGGTTGCCTCCCCAAAGTATTCTGGCACTTACTTTTACCAATAAGGCGGCACGCGAGATGAAAGAGCGTATCGCCTCCCTGACGGACGAACGGACGGCACGACGGTTATGGATGGGAACGTTCCATTCCATCTTTTCCCGTATTCTCCGTTCCGAGGCGGAGCGTATCGGCTATCCGTCCAATTTTACCATTTACGATGCGACAGATTCCAAAAGCTTGCTCCGTTCCATTATGAAGGAGATGCAGCTCGATGACAAAGTGTATCGGCTGGGAATGGTGCAAAGTCGTATCTCGAATGCGAAAAACGCGCTTATTACCTATAAGGCGTATGAGCAGAACAAGGAGTTGGTGCAACATGATATAGATTCGAAAGTCCCTTTGTTGCGTGAGATATATAAGCGGTATCAGAACCGTTGCCAACAAGCGGGGGCGATGGATTTCGACGATTTGTTGTTGCAAACGAACATCCTCTTCCGCGATCATCCGGACGTATTGGAGAAATACAGGAGCTTTTTCCAGTTTGTGCTGGTGGACGAGTATCAGGATACGAACTTTGCACAGCATCTGATCGTTCAGCGTTTGTGCGAAGTGCATCGGCGTATCTGTGTGGTTGGGGATGATGCGCAAAGTATCTATTCTTTCCGAGGAGCCAATATCGATAATATCCTGCAATTCAAGAACCAGTATCCGGGTTGCCGTATTTTCAAACTGGAACGGAATTACCGTTCGACACAGAATATTGTGAATGCGGCAAACAGCCTGATCCATAAGAACACGAAGCAGATCCAAAAAACCGTTTATTCGGAAAAGGAGGAAGGGAGCAAAGTCGCCATCTGTTCGTCCTATTCCGATTATGAAGAGGGATATGCTGTTGCCGGTAAGATTAACGATATGAGGATGCGGAATTATGATTATGCCGATTTTGCCATCCTGTACCGGACAAATGCACAGTCTCGCATCTTGGAAGAAGCTTTGCGTAAAAGGGGAATCCCTTATAAGATATACGGAGGTCTGTCTTTCTATCAGCGTAAGGAAGTGAAGGATGTCATCTCATATCTTCGCCTGATTGTCAACCCGCATGATGAGGAGGCCTTCAAACGTGTGCTCAACTATCCGGCTCGAGGGATAGGCGATACGACTCTCAATAAATTAATCGTTGCCGCCACTGATCATAACGTCAGTTTGTGGACCGTGTTGAACGATCCGATCGGGTACGCTTTGCCGGTCAATAATGGTACGGCAAAGAAGCTAAGTGATTTCCGGGAGCTTATTTCCGGTTTTATCGAACGTAATGTTAAACTCTCTGCCGAAGAAATCGCTGCAGCGGTGGTGAAGGAGAGCGGCATTGTCAGTGTCTTGTTTCAGGATCGTTCGGTGGAAGGGATCAGCAAGCAGGAAAACTTGCAGGAGTTATTGAAAGGCATTGCCGAGTTTTGCGAGATACGCCGCGAAGAAGGAGCGGAGCATGTATCGCTTGCCGACTTCCTGTCTGAGGTGTCGTTATTGACAGATCAGGATAACGATAAGGAAGAACAGGCAAACAAGGTGACAATGATGACGGTGCATGCAGCCAAAGGTTTGGAGTTCCGGAATGTTTTCGTTGTCGGGTTGGAAGAGGACCTGTTCCCTTCTGCCATGTCGAAAGACAATCCGAGGGCGGTGGAGGAAGAACGCCGCCTTTTCTACGTCGCTATTACCCGTGCGGAGGAAAATTGTGTGCTGACATATGCCAAAAGCCGTTACCGTAATGGCCAGAGTGCGATGTGTTCGCCCAGCCGCTTCTTGAGAGATATCGATACCAAATATATTTATGCGTCGGCAGATGTTGCTACTGATGGTTCATTTGCCGGCACCCGTCGTTCTTCGGCTTTTTCCTCTCCTTTCCGCCAACCGAAGGCAATGGAAGAAGACGCTTATGTCTCTCCGGTCGCTCAGGCAGTCGGACGGCAGGCACGTCTGACACGGATGGAAGCGGCTTCTTCGTCTCCCTCTTCTGTTTCGACGTCTGATCTGTCAGGATTGTATGTCGGGGCTAAAGTCCGGCACGATCGTTTCGGGGAAGGTGAGGTGACTGCCATTGAAGGAGAAGGCGGTAATGCGAAAGCAACCGTTTCGTTTGCCCATTTCGGTCAAAAACAACTGCTTTTGAAGTTTGCACGCTTGACAATTATCGAATAAATCGGCTGAATCAATTGATATTCCAGAATGAATCTCCTATCTTTGAGGCATTAACGAATAAAAGACTTAATTATGGGGAAATTCATGGAACAACAAGAGGCTTTGAAGGCTTTGAGAGAGATGAAAAGGGTTAAAAAAGAAGCGATGGCGAAGTATTTCTACGATTTATCGAAGTTGGCTTTTGCGGCAATGGTATTAGGAGGGATGGTTTCATTCTTTCAAGATGCAGATTTGAAGTGGGGAATCGTTATCGTATTGGGAATGCTGATGGCCATTAGTTTTTGTATAACGGGTAATAACTTATTAAAATAGTGAAATTATGGATGTAGCGATATTTTCATTCGGGTTAATGGCTGCTTTAGCCGTAGGTTTTTGTGTGTTTTTATATACACCGGCTGGCAAGCGCTGGAAGGATAGAAATTTATAAAAAATATCTCCCTCTTCGAGAGGAGCGTGGGGCATGTGATCTTCGTTTATCGCCTGGCAGCATTTTTGAAGATTGCATGCCTTTTTTTGTGTCCTGCTCAAAAAGGGAAATACTGTCAGGCTACTGCAATCGGTAAGTTAACGGGACCGTGTATTGTACGCGGACGGCTTTCCCACCTTTCATCTTTCCCGGAGTCCATTTGGGCATCGACTTGACAACCCGTAAGGATTCTTCGTCCAATGAGGGATATAAAGCCTGTGTCACTTTGGCGTTTGTAATACTTCCGTCTTTTTCGATAACGAATGTGACGACTACTTTTCCCTGTTTTCCCTGTTGCTGGGCTTCTGCCGGATATTTTATGCTTTTAGCAAGAAACTGCAATAATGCACTTTGCCCACCCGGAAATTCCGGCATGATATCACATGTGTCATAAATCTTGTCTTTTTCCGGTGGAAGCGGATTGGCTGCTTCCATTTTGGAAACAGTAGTGGTGGCGAGAACAGTCGGTTGTTGGATAACCTCTGCTACCTTTTCATTCAATACACGTGCCATCGCATCGATATTATTGAGCAATAGCAAGCCTGCGGCCATTAGAACCAGTGCCAGGTATTTCACTTTTCTGGCGTTGTTCGTCCTTTTTTTGTTTAACATAGTAATTCTCTTTTTAAGTGGTAAGACACTGAAATTGTTATATAAATTTGCAATAGCCGTATTGGGATGTTTTACTCCGATCAGATGGTACTGGTATTCTTTTTTGTCGAATCCGGCAAGCATGACCTGTTCATCTGCGATAAATTCATGGTTGATACCGATCTCTTTCTTTATCCACCAGGCAAACGGATTTATCCAGCAGGCGATACAGACGATTTCACTGGCCATCATGTCGATCGAATGCCATTGGCGGACGTGTGTTTGTTCATGGATCAAAATGTCATCAAGCTTTTCCCGTCGATGCGGATCGGGTGAAATGAAAATCCAGCCGAAAAAAGAGTAGGAGGCTTCCGCTTCCGGAAGGATACAAACTTCGGTGCCGTTCAAAGTGATTTTCCTACATTTCCGGTGTAAACGAGAAACAGTGAACAGCTCCGCCAGACACCTGGACAGCAACAGGCCGGCTCCTGCCAGCCAGATAACTTGCATAACCTTGAGTCCGGCTTCTTTCCAGTCGGAGGCGGCTATTTCATTGCTTGCCGTCAGGACTGTTTCTTTAGGTAGTAACCCCGAATAGTAGCCGACTATACCCGCTACGTTTGTCTGGGTGGACAACCAGCCGCTTAAATCCGGTAAAGGATAAAGGAATGCGATCAGGTAAATCGACAATAACACCCCTCTGCGAAGCCTGAAGAACGTATCGTCACGGAATAAGAGGCGATAACAGATATATAAAAATGCCAACGCCAGATTTACCTTTAGAAAATAGATAAGTATCGTAGTTATCATATTGATATCTTTATAATTGATTATTCTTCTTTTTCGATCTGGTCCATCAGGTCCTGTAAATCGCTTTTGGATAATTTACGGTCACGGACGAAGAAGGAAACCATTTCCTTATAAGAACCGGTGAAATAATTTTGTACGACATTCGACATGAAGGTACGCTTATATTCCGCTTCTTTCACACGTGGAGAGAAGAGGGTGATCGTTCCGAATTTTTTCGGAGTGACATACTTCTTTTTTTCAAGATTCCGGACCACCGATGCCACGCTGGTGTAGGGTGGTTTCGGATCGGGCATTTCGTTCAGTATGTCACGGATGAAACACGATCCTAATTTCCAGATATACAACATTACACTTTCTTCTTGTGCTGTCAGTCTTTCCATTGTCTTGTTGTTTTTGAATTTCAATTTACTATCTTTTCGCAAATCTACTTTATTTTAGTAGATGACAGCGTGCGTTTTGTTATAATAATTGTTAATGAAGAGGAAAGAGGCGTTTGGGAGGCCGTTTGCCTCCTTGCTTCCGGTATTGCGGAGAATAACGGGAAGAATATCTATTTTGAAATGTTAAAACATACAATAACCCCTCTAAAAGCAGTTGTTTTGCAATATATTGATAGTCAATGTTATAGTATGTGTTGGATTATTAAAAAATATTACCCTTGCGGGAAATTTCGTTTTCATGGGTATGAAAATCGATTTTCATGCTTGTGTGTTTCGATTTAGACTAACGGGTATTTTTCAGAAAAGTACAATAAGGGAGGAGGAGACAATAAGCCTCTCTCTTGTTTTTCGCTTTTTATTTAGTACCTTTGCACATATATACTAAATAGAATACTTACCGGATGATAGACTTCAATATGATACCATCCCCTTGTTATGTGATGGAAGAAAAATTGCTCCGCCGTAATTTATCACTGATCAAAAGTGTGAAGGAGAAGGCGGGAGTTAATATAATCCTGGCTTTTAAGGCATTTGCAATGTGGAAAGCATTTCCGATCGTGCGTGAATATATCCCGTATTCGACAGCAAGTTCAAAGTTCGAGGCCAGGCTGGCTTTTGAAGAGATGGGGAGCCGAGCACATACCTATTCGCCGGCCTATACGGAAGCGGATTTCCCGGAGATCTTGAGATACAGCAGCCATGTGACGTTCAATTCGCTCACGCAGTTCGAACGTTTCTATCCGATGGTGAAGGCAGACGGAAACCGGGTATCGTGCGGCCTGCGCATCAATCCGGAATATTCGGATGTCGAAACGGATTTGTATAATCCTTGTGCGCCGGGTTCCCGGATGGGAGTGGTCAGCGACCTTTTGGGCGACAAGTTGCCCGACGGTGTCGAAGGCTTGCATTTTCATACGCTTTGCGAGTCGAGTTCATATGATTTGGAAAAGACGTTGGGAGAGGTCGAAAAACGTTTCGGCCGTTTCCTGCCACATATCAAATGGTTGAATATGGGTGGCGGACATCTGATGACACGAAAAGGCTATGACACGGAGCATCTGATCGGTCTGTTGCAGTCGTTCAAGGCCAAGTATCCGAATCTCGAAATCATCATGGAGCCGGGAAGTGCATTTGCCTGGCAAACCGGGTTCCTGCTGACGACGGTGGTGGATATCGTGGAGAATCATGGCATCAAGACTGCGATTATAGATGCCTCTTTCACTTGCCATATGCCGGATTGTCTGGAGATGCCCTATAAGCCGGTGATTCGCGGGGCTATGGAGCCGGAAGAGGGGAAGCCGACCTATCGTATCGGGGGCAACAGTTGCCTGAGCGGCGATTATATGGGCGACTGGTCTTTTGAGCAGCCATTAAAAGTAGGTGATAAATTGATATTCGAAGATATGATCCATTATACCGTTGTCAAGACGACCATGTTCAACGGAATTCCGCATCCTTCTTTGGCTTTGTGGAGCAAGGAAGACCGGCTCGTGATGTACAAAGAGTTCGGTTACGAAGACTATAAGGGGAGAATGGACTGAAGCAATTGACAATTGACAATTAAAGAGTGTGACAAATAAAATTGTCAATTGTCAATTGTCAATTGTCAATTATTTAGTAATTTAGCGCACTCATTCAAAAGAAGAACAAAAATAAATTAAGGTATGGGTATTTTTAGCTTTTTCAGTAAGGAAAAAAAGGAAACTCTGGACAAGGGGTTATCTAAGACAAAAGAAAATGTATTTTCTAAGATTACCAGAGCCATTGCCGGTAAAAGCAAGGTGGACGACGAAGTCCTGGACAATCTGGAAGAAGTACTGATTACTTCCGATGTCGGAGTAGATACTACACTGAAAATCATATCCCGTATCGAAGACCGCGTAGCCAGAGACAAATACGTGACGACCAGTGAGCTGACAGCGATCCTGCGTGAAGAGATCGCTTCCCTGCTTACAGAAAATCATACGGAAGACCTGGAGTCGTTTACGGTTCCGGAAGACAAGAAGCCGTATGTCATCATGGTCGTAGGCGTGAACGGGGTAGGCAAGACGACCACGATCGGCAAACTGGCTTATCAGTTCAAGAAGGCCGGTAAAAATGTGTATTTGGGAGCAGCCGATACGTTCCGCGCCGCAGCAGTAGAGCAATTGGTGATTTGGAGCGAACGGGTAGGAGTGCCTATCGTGAAGCAGAAGATGGGTTCTGACCCTGCTTCAGTGGCATTTGACACGTTGAGTTCGGCAAAGGCGAACGGGGCGGATGTGGTGATCATCGATACCGCCGGTCGCCTGCATAACAAGATCAATCTGATGAACGAGCTGACCAAGATCAAGAATGTGATGAAGAAAGTGGTTCCCGATGCACCGCACGAAGTCTTGTTGGTATTGGACGGTTCTACCGGACAAAACGCATTTGAACAAGCCAAGCAGTTTACGGCTGCAACCGAGGTGAATGCTTTGGCGGTTACCAAACTGGACGGAACAGCCAAAGGTGGCGTCGTGATCGGTATTTCGGATCATTTCCGTATCCCTGTCAAATACATCGGCTTGGGAGAAGGAATAGAGGATCTCCAGGTTTTCAATAGAAAAGAATTTGTAAACTCCCTTTTCGGAGAATAAAGGGAGTTGTACCATAATATATGAGGAAAAATAAGGTAGATATTATAACACTGGGATGTTCAAAGAACCTGGTGGATTCGGAGCAGCTTATGCGCCAGTTCGTAGCGAACGGATATACCGTCGAACATGACCCCCATAAGATTAACGGTGAAATCGTTGTTGTGAATACCTGCGGTTTCATCGGAGATGCCCAGGAAGAGTCGATTAATATGATACTCGATCTGGGAGAGGCCAAGAAGAAAGGGAAGATCGGTAAATTGTTTGTCATGGGATGTCTTTCCGAACGGTTCCTGAAAGACTTGGAAAATGAGTTACCGGAAGTCGATCGTTTCTATGGAAAGTTCAATTGGAAAGAACTGTTGAACGATTTGGGTAAATCCTACCACCGGGAATTGGCTGCCGACCGTGTTTTGACGACTCCCCGGCACTATGCCTACCTGAAGATCGCCGAAGGGTGTGACCGCACCTGTTCGTATTGCGCCATTCCGATCAGTACGGGGCGTTACCAGTCCATACCGATGGAAGAAATCGAGAAAGAAGTCCGCCTGTTGGTGAAACAGGGTGTGAAAGAATTTCAGGTGATCGCCCAGGATTTGACCTATTATGGTTTGGATCTGTATAAACGCCATGCGTTGCCGGAACTGGTGGAGCGCATCTCCGATATTCCGGGAGTGGAATGGATTCGCTTGCATTATGGCTATCCGTCCCATTTCCCTTATGATTTGCTCAGGGTGATGCGCGAACGCGATAATGTCTGCAAATATATGGATATCGCCCTTCAACATATCAGTGACCCGATGTTGAAGAAAATGCGCCGTAACATCACGAAAGAAGAAACGTATGCCTTGATACGCCGGATGCGGGAGGAAGTTCCCGGCATCCATCTGCGTACAACCTTGATGGTCGGCCATCCGGGGGAAACCGAGCAGGATTTTGAAGAGCTGGTCGAGTTCGTAAAGGAAGCCCGCTTCGAACGTATGGGCGCCTTTGCTTACAGCCATGAGGAAGGAACCTATTCGTTTAAACATTATACCGATGATATCGATCCGGACGTCAAACAAGACCGGTTGGACTATCTGATGCGCATACAGGAAGGTATTTCGGCCGAAGTGAACGGCTCCAAGATCGGAAAGGAATTCAAGGTGATGATCGATCGGGAGGAAGACGACTTCTATGTCGGCCGTACGGAATTCGATTCACCGGAGGTCGATCCGGAGATTCTTGTTTCTAAAGAGAAGCCGTTGATCCCCGGAACGTTTTATAACGTACGGATTGACGATGCGCAGGCTTTCGACCTGTATGGAAGCGTACTTTAATTTGATATAAAAACTGCAAAGATGTTTGTCGGTTTACGAAAAAATAACTAATATAGCTGCATAATCTATTAATGGACGCGGATATGAAAAATAAGGAACTGGTTACTGAACTTGCCGCTCGTATGGGCTGGACTGCACAGGAAGTCGCCGAAACGCTTTCTGTCCTGAGTTCCGTCGTCAGTTCGCGTCTGGTAGACAACGACACCATCTATTTGCAGGGTTTCGGCCAATTCGAGGTGAAAAAGAAAGCGGAACGGATCTCGGTCAATCCTTCAAACGGCAAACGGTATTTAGTCCCTCCCAAGCTCGTTCCGGTGTTTAAACCCGGAACGACAGTCAAGAATAAACTAAAAGAATTAGGCGACCATGAATAACCGGCTGACGATACAGGATTTAGCCGGTCTGTTGGCCGAATATACAGGCAAGGACAAGAATAGTTCCGAGCGCTTTTTAAGGGAATTCATAGCGGTCGTATCGGAAGGTGTCTATACGGATAAGCTGGTAAAGGTCAAAGGTCTCGGCACTTTTAAAATTATTCCGGTGGAGAAGCGTGAAAGCATCCATGTGAATACGGGGGAACGTTTTGTAATCCCGGAACATTATAAGTTTTCCTTTCTGCCGGATAAGGAACTGCGGGAGCTTGTCAATAAGCCGTTCTCTTTTTTTGAAACGACCGAACTGGGCGAGAATGTCGATTTTACCGATATGGATATCGTGTCGGATGAACCGGAAATAAAAGAAACGGAAGATGAATCGGTCGAGGAGGTGATACCTGAAGAGAATCGTTTGCTTCAGGAAGAAGAGGCTCTTGATACTCCTGAAATCCAGGAAGCTTCAGAAGATATAGGAAGTCAGGGAGTCTCGGAAACTGATGAGGTGTCAGAAACTCCTGATATATTGAAACCTGCTGAAAGCCTTGAAAAAACTTCTGAAACATTTGAAGAAGCCCGGGAGATACCGGTAGTAGACCAACCCGTTTGCTCCGTTAAAGAAGAAGAGGATGAAGTAGCTCGCTATTCGGAAACAAGCGTAGGTGTGGATATGTCCCGGAATAAACTGAAATTGATTATTTGGGTGATTGTTATCTTTCTGGCCTGTTTTGGTCTTTGTTTGTCCTTGAATGTTTTCTTTTTTTCCAAAGAAGCCAAGGATATGCTTGATTTAAAAAAGAAAGTGGCTGTTTGGAAGAATCGTGCTGCTGTAGGAGATTCCATCTCTTTGAGGGAAGATACTGTTGTGGTCAGGGATGATGCCGCTCCTTTACCGGAAGACACGCTTTCTAAATTGCCGGATATGAGTTCTCCGGAAGCAGAAGAGCCTGTATTGGCTCCTCATGCCGGTTCACCGGATACGAAGGTAAAGTCTGAAACTGCTTCGCCTAAAGTCATTGCCCGTGTCAAGATCGAGCCGGGAAGCCGCCTGACGCTGATCTCGTTGAAATATTACGGGAGCAAATTGTTCTGGGTATATCTGTATGAATATAACAAAGCCATCATTAAAGACCCGAATAACGTGCCTATCGGCACTGTGATTGAGGTGCCTGCACCGGAAACGTATGGCATCGACCGTCGTGACCGTTCTTCCGTCGAAAAAGCCGCTGCCC
>ERZ791858.1683-NODE-1683-length-11238-cov-4.754538_pt1 | contig 11238 bp, 9 predicted proteins | sample MGYA00510284_ERZ791858 | MGnify/ENA primary metagenome ERZ791858 (study PRJEB30046, sample SAMN00792077) | human gut metagenome | study: EMG produced TPA metagenomics assembly of the A metagenome-wide association study of gut microbiota in type 2... | reverse complement strand
TGATTCGTTCTGTGCAGGACGCACGTAAGGCTGCCGATCTGGACATCGCGGACCGCATCTCGCTGGCGCTGACCGTGCCTGCTGACGACGTGGCCAAGGTCGAGCAGTTCCGCGACCTGATCGCCCACGAGACGCTGGCGACTTCCTTCGAAGTGAAGGAAGGTGCCGAGCTGAGCGTAGAGGTTGTTAAGGCGTGATGCTGATGGGCGGCTGAGCTAAGGTTCTGATTCCGCCTGCTCGCTGAGGGTGGTCTTGCTGCTGATTGAGCAGCGGGGCCACTCTTTTTTTGTATGGCTGCATGTGTTGATGAACGACATTGAATAGGGGATCTGCATTTTCATATGCGTTTACGATTCTTGCGGAGTCTGTGTGAGCACTCCTATTTTGAAAAAACCTCACTGATGCAGTTTTTTCAAAATAGGAGAGTCAATGAAATGGAAATCTAGTCGACATGCCAGAGTTTCATGTTCGTTAATAGAAGTGGCCTTAACGCCAAGCAGTGAGACCATTCTTTGTACATCGCGGTATGCTTACGTTGTGCAACGATGATTCTTCAATGCAGTGCAATTGGCAAGGGGGCGATAATGAATGCAACATTTTACGCGCGAACTAGTGATCACGGATATGAAACCTGCGTGGAACATTTGTCTATGACTGGCTGTCTAGCTGGAGGCTTTGCACAGAGTTTCGGTCATCTTGATGATGGATTGCTGGCTGGCCTGGTCCATGATCTGGGCAAATACTCAGATGCTTTTCAACGAAGAATCCAGAATCCTGATCATTCAGGCTTGGTCGATCATTCAACAGCTGGTGCGATGTTGTTGGTACAAAATGGCTGTCCTTTAGTTTCAATGGCAGTAGCCGGACACCATGCAGGCTTGGCTGATTTCGGTAGTCAAGGCGAGTTGGAGGGGGCGACTTACAGTGGTCGCATGAACAAGGCCTTCTCGGCAGGAGATCGCAATCCACTTTCTCTGGCCAACGAGGGGAAAGTGCAGTTGCATATTCCACAGTCGGCGTTCCAAAAAGGAACAAAACTCGTTTCAGGCACGACATCAATGGATGGTCAGCCAAAAGAACAGTCTTTCTACACCGACATGATGCTGACACGCATGTTGTTCTCCGCCCTAGTAGATGGAGACCGACTTGATGCGGAGTTCTTTACTTCAAATCGTGAAAATCGCGCCGAGCATCGTTTGCTTGAACATCTGAAAGAACGCCTTGGTCCAGAAGCGCTGGAGAATGGACAAATGCCAACATGGAGTGCGTTGCGTCAAGCATCCTTGGCGATGTCCGTCGAATGCGATGCCGAAGACCAGTCTCAGATTGAGCGGCTGACTAAAATCATAGAGAATAAGGCGAATCAATATCTCAATAAACCTAATAAAAAGCCGCTTGACATCAAACGTTGTGAGTTGCTCGCGCAATGTCTTGCCTATGGACAGAACACATCATATGGCACTGGCCTGTATACACTCACAGCTCCCACAGGTAGCGGCAAAACCATTTCTTCAATTGCTTTTGCGCTCAAACATGCGCATACGAACAACCTGCAACGTATTATCTATGTGATTCCTTACACGTCAATCATTGACCAAACCGTTAGCCAATTTGAGGAAATCTTTGGAACAGACGCCGTATTACCTCATTACTCCGAAGCGCCGTATCAGCTCAAAGATGAGTCCGACATGGATGAGACGGATCTCAAGCGTGTACTTGCAGCAGAAAATTGGAATACGCCAATTGTGGTCACTACTGCAGTGCAATTCTTCGAGAGCCTGTACTCGAATAAAACATCACGGTGTCGCAAGTTGCATAATATAGCAAATTCCGTCATCGTTTTTGACGAGGCGCAAACGTTGCCCGTACCTTATCTGCGGCCATGCATACGAGCAATTACCGAACTCGTGGAGCGATATGGCTCTACGGCAGTATTATGCACTGCCACACAACCAGAACTTCAACCGTTGTTCGACGAGTCTTTCAACAGTGGCTCTGTTCAAATTCCGGAGATATCACCATTCACAAATGACGATCGAGACTCCTTCCGCCGTGTGACCATTAAACGTATCGGAGACGTTGCATTGGATGCGCTTGCAGATCAGCTAGGAAATCATGAACAGGTTTTATGCGTAGTAAACACGCGCAAAAAAGCCCAGTACCTCTATGATCGTCTCGCACAAGACGACGCTGAAGGTAGCTTCTGCCTGACCACGTTGCAGTGCGCGGCTGATCGTCAACGTCTACTCAGTGGAATCCGCAATCGTCTTGATGGCGGAAAAACGTGTCGTGTAGTATCTACTTCATTGATTGAAGCCGGCGTAGACATTGATTTTCCTACTGCATACCGCGAAGAAACCGGACTGGATTCTATTATCCAGACAGCTGGACGTTGCAATCGAGAGGGTCATCATTCTGCATCAGAAAGCATGGTTTATGTGTTCTCCACAGAAGGGGGTTGCGCTCCTTTTCTCCAGCAAAGCATTGCAGCGTTCCGGACAACGGCAAACAGTCACTCTGATTTGACTGCAGATGACGCGATTCGCACATATTTCAAAGAGATCTTATGCCTGCGAGATGGTAACACTGCCAGCAAACTCACCGGCAATGATGCGCTTGATAAGTACCGCATCCTACCGTTACACAGGTTTGATGAAAACATGCCCTTTGCGACCATTGCCAAACGATTCAAGCTTATTGATACACCAACTGTACCGGTGTACATTCCACTACCCGATGAAGGCGCACGCCTGTGCAAACAACTCGAACATGGCGATATAGACCGTACGCTGTTCCGGAAGCTGGGTAAATATGCAGTTAACGTATGGCCTCGTCATCTTGAAAAACTGCAATCGGTGGGAGCGATACTAGCGGTTGGGCGGGGGAAAAACGACGAAGAGGATTGCTTTATTCTCCGGGACCCAGACTTGTACTCATCGCGCTTGGGGCTGAAATTGGATGACGCGACCGCAGACGGCATCTTCGTGTAAATAATCCGTGTGCCTAGCCGCATATGCGGCTAGGCACACGGTCATACCATTAGTCCACCTAGACAAAAGCCAATAAATTTCAATCCATGCTCCCCAAGAAAGGAACAACCATAATACCTATGAAGGCATTACTCATTTTCGCACATCTGACAGTAGCTATCAGATGCTGCCCCATATGATAGCAGTCGCTCCAGCAGGTGTAAATAATAATTCTTATTCGCTTTTGTCTACAATTAAGCGTATATTAAGAGTCAACGGCAACAGAGATGTTCCCAAAACAGCTATTGCTTCAACGAAAGGAGGACGAAAATGCCGATACGTTTGGAAGTATGGGGAGAAAATGCACTTTTCTCGAGAAGCGAATTCAAGACAGAGCGTGTCACCTATGATGTCATGACGCCATCTGCAGCGCGCGGAGTGTTGGAAGCCATTTTCTGGCATCCAGGTATGCACTGGCGAATCGACAAGATTCATGTGCTCAATCCTATTCGATTCAACAATATTCGTCGCAATGAGGTTGATAGTGTCATCAACGTAAGCAAAATACGAACGATGGCAGAAGGTCGTGGGGATGGAGGTGCCATCTATACTGCTGAATCCATTCAACAACGATCATCTACAATTTTGCGCGATGTTCGATATGTGATAGACGCTCATTTTGAGCTTAATCGGTCAAGGATGGCGTCAACAGATTCGGCAGAAAAATTCCAAAGCATGTTCATACGCCGTGCATCCAAAGGACAATGTTTTCACCACCCATACTTTGGCACACGGGAATTTCCAGCCGAATTCCAACTTTGGGAAGGGGACGGCGATCCTGTCGGATTCGAACAGGGCCATCGAGATCTGGGCTATATGTTCTACGACTTTGACTATCGTAACCCTGCCCATCCCATTCCACAGTTTTTCCGTGCTGAGTTGAATGATGGCGTGCTAGATGTTGAATCCGTGGAGGTCAAATCATGATTATCAGTGATCTCTGTGATGAATATTCCGTTTTGGTATCCCAAAATAAGGCTCCAGCTTATGGGCATGACAACATCAACGTTCCGTATGGGCTCGTTATTAACGATGACGGTACGTTGGTTGCGGTTCGTCCACTAGGAGACTTCAGCGGGAAGAAGCCCATTCACATCATTTCAGCGCCGACTCGTTTCCCCCCGATCGTCAGGTATTGTAGCGAACTTTCTCTGCGACACTGTCACATACATGCTCGGCTATGACACCAAGGGGAAACCCGAACGCGCAGCGCAAGCATTCCAAGCGTGCGCCGAATTACATCTGTGTGTATTAGATGGAGTTGAGGGACCTGTCGCCTCCGCTATATGTGCCTTCTTCACACAAGCTCCTCAATGGGAGACTGCGCAATATCTTATGGGGGATGAGGCATGGAAATCGTCTCTGACGATGAACTTCGCCTTGTACTATGACAATGGGACACAAGCAACATTTGTCGGAGATTTTCCCAACGTACAAGAAGCTTGGAATACCTACTATGACCAGGAGAAAAATGATAACGAATCAACACTAGTCTCCAGCCTAGTTTCCGGGAAGCAGGTCGTTCCGGAAAAAATTCACCCCAAAATCAAAGGTGTTGCAGGAGCCCAATCAGCTGGTGCGTCATTAATATCATTCAACGCTCCAGCATTCTGCTCTCATGGTGCCGAACAAAATGAGAATGCCCCGATGAGCAAACGAGAAGCCTATGAATATACAACAGCATTGAACACATTGCTCGCCGATCGAGATCGAGTTCAACGCATTGGAGACGATACCGTCATATCATGGGCACACTGCGGCAATGGTGTATACCCCGATTTGTTTAGTCAGTGGCAAAATGGCTCAATGGGACAATCTGCTGTCAAACTGGATGAAAAGACGGTTAAGGATGCTACGCATGCCTTGGCGCAAGGCCGACCTTACGACTACGAAGGAATTCATCTTAGTCCAGATGAAAAATTCCATATACTCGCACTATCCCCTAATGCGGCCCGGCTATCAGTTCGGTTCTACCTGACTAACACGTTCGGAGCGTTCGCTTGCAATATCGAGCGGCACTATCAAGATGTTGCGATCCGACGCCCCAACTATGACACGACAACTTTTTTGCCGACTTGGCGATTACTGAATCAGACCATTAGGGCGCAAAGCAAAAACGCAAAAGTATCAGCGGAAATGGCAGGTGCTGTCATGAAAGCGATACTCAATGACACTGCATATCCAGTGACTCTGATTAACGCAGTAGAACGTCGTATCACCGCTGAACGAGATGTTTCACCGGACAAAGCCGCAATCATCAAGGCGTACTACCTACGCAAAACAACCAATGAACAATTCAAGGAGGTGCTACAGATGGACATCAACGAAGAAAGCGACTACCTGCCATATGTGCTTGGTCGCATGTTTTCCATCTATGAGCAGATTCAGTTGGCGGCCATACCTGGCATTAACACCACAATCAAAGACAAGTATTTCACTAGTGCGTCCACAACACCAGCTCGTATTTTTCCGATTCTGGGAGATCTTGCGGCAAAGCATATGCGAAAGACTTGGCAATCGAAAGGACTTAAAATCAAGCTGGACAAGACCCTTGGTGCGCTGACAAAAAAAGTAGGAGATCGCTATCCTTCTCGTCTCTCTCTTGAAGAACGTGGCGCATTCCAGCTCGGATATTACTTCGAAAATCAAAAACGATTTGAAAAGACCAACAAGAACACCGAAGACGCTGAACAAGGAGAAAACAATGACTGACCGTACGCCCATCGAAAACCGCTATGATTTCACCATTCTCTTTGATGTAGAGGACGGTAATCCCAATGGCGATCCGGACTCTGGCAACATGCCACGAGTCGATATTGAAACCGGCAATGGATTAACGACAGATGTTTGCATCAAGCGCAAGATTCGCGACTATGTGCAAACAGCCATGGATGAGCAAGCCCCTTGGCGAATCTACATCCAAAACAGGCGGACACTCAACCGTCTGGATAGTGAGGCATTGGAAGCGGAGCATATCGATGCTCGTCCAGAGAGCAAAGATTTTGCCAAGGAAATTAAGACATTGAAGAAATCTGACCCCACATTGGATTTGCGTCTACGAGATTATATGTGCAGCCAATTCTTCGATATCCGAACTTTCGGTGCAGTGATGACCACATTCGTCAAAGGCAGCCTGTCATGCGGTCAGGTACGGGGTCCAGTGCAGCTCGGGTTTGCCCGTTCCATTGATCCGGTTAATGTCCAAGAAATTTCCATCACCCGCATCGCAGTCACCACGGAGGCAGATGCCGCCGACAAGAACAACACCATGGGCAACAAATTCATCATTCCCTATGGCCTGTATCGCATGAACGGCTACATTTCTGCCAAGCTCGCACAGAACGTCACCGGTTTCTGCAATGAAGATCTTGACATGCTATGGCGAGCAATTCTGAACATGTTCGAGTTCGATCGTTCTGCGGCACGCGGCAATATGGCGGTTCGTAAACTGTACGTATTCAAACACAGTAGCGCACTTGGTGACGCTCCTTCATGGAAACTTTTTGACAGTATCGACGTTCATAAGCGCGATGGGGTGGACGTTGCTCGCAGCTTTGGTGATTATGAAGTCCATGTGAACCGTGAGACCATTCCAGACTCCGTCAACGTAAGTGAAATGGTCGATCATACACTGTGATTCTCCACTCAGGCCGGGGTTGGCATTCAGCAAGCCCTGGCCTTCATTTACGCGCATCAAAAAACCAATTGCACGAATTGTTTGCGAGAGGAAGCGTATGCATGCACAATCGGATTATCCAGAGGATGATTGGCTGGCTCTTTCCGGCCTTCAGCATTTTGCGTTTTGCAGGCGGCAGTGGGCTTTAATTCATATCGAGCAGCAGTGGGAGGATAACTATCTCACGACGGCTGGTTCTCTTGAACACGATAGGGCCCACGATTACAGTGAATCGGAAACGCGCGGCAGCTTGCTGATTATGCGTGATCTGCGTGTGTTTTCGCGGCGGTTGGGAATTACCGGTGCGTGTGATGTGGTCGAGTTCCGGCAATCGGAGGCTGGCGTACCGTTGCATGGACGATCCGGCACTTGGCTTCCTTACCCCGTGGAATACAAACATGGTGCGCCCAAGCAGACGGATGCGGATCGCCTTCAACTTTGCGCGGAGGCCATGTGTCTGGAGGAGATGCTGGCCTGTGCGATTCCAGAAGGCGCTTTGTTCTACCAACAGACCAGACACCGGGAGCGGGTCAGTTTTGACGAATCTTTGCGCAATCGAATCGTCACGATGACGGGGGAGATGCACGACTTATTCGCTCGAGGTCATACGCCGAAGGTCAGACCGTCGAAGGCCTGTCGGGCGTGCTCCCTGCGCGATGTCTGTCTACCGAAACTGGTCAGGACGCGTTCGGCGAGACAGTTCATTGAGGAAGCCGTGCGTGGGGAAGTGGAAATCGGGGAGAAGTCAGACCACATATGAAGCAGTTACTTAACACACTGTATGTCACCAGCGATGACGCTTACCTATCGTTGAAGAACGACAATGTCATTGTCCAGCAAGGAGATACCACGCTCGGGAGGATTCCACTGCGCTCCCTAGAAGGCATCATGAGTTTTTCTTATAAGGGCTCGTCGCCGGCGTTGATGGGCAAGTGTTCGGAATTTGGCGTCGGCCTTTCGTTCTTCTCTCCACACGGCCGTTACTACTGCTCGATACTTGGTGAGAAGAATCGAAACGTACTACTTCGTCGCGAGCAGTTCCGTTTCGCGGACGACGAAGACGCGGCCCTGCCTTTTGCGCAGTCGTTCATTATAGGAAAGATCTACAACTGCCGTTGGGTTCTTGAGCGGACCAAGCGCGACCATGCGCTGCGCGTCAACAGCGAGCGTATCGCGGAGCAAAGCGAGAAACTGCGGCAGGCTCTGCTGAACGCGCGCGACTGCACGTCCATCGATGAGCTGCGCGGCGTGGAAGGGCTGGCAGCCAAAGACTATTTCTTCGCTTTCGACGACTTGATTCTGCGCAACAAGGACGATTTCTTCTTCCAGCAGCGTAGCCGCAGACCGCCATTGGATCGGACGAATGCGTTGATGTCATTCGTGTACTCGATTCTGACCAGCGATTGCATCGCTGCCTTGCAGGGAGTCGGGCTCGATCCCTATGTGGGATTCCTGCACACTGACCGACCGGGACGTGCTTCCCTGGCCTTGGATCTGGTTGAAGAATTCCGTCCGGCTATCGCCGACCGTTTCGTGCTGACGCTCATCAACACTGGAGCGGTCAAGCCTTCCCAGTTCGAGATCCGAGAGAATGGCGGCGTGTTTCTTTCCGAGGGCGGGCGCAAAACCGTGCTTGCTGCTTGGCAGAAACGCAAGCAGGAGACAATCACCCACCCGTTCTTCAACGAGAAGATACCGTGGGGATTGGTGCCCCATGCACAGGCGTTGCTGCTCAACCGTGCGATTCGTGGCGATTTGGACGCTTACCCGCCGTTCATGTGGAAGTAGTTCTTCTTGGGAGGGTACTTTGGTCTTGCCGAGGGGCATTGGAGTTTGAGCCAACTAGAGATGGAAACCGGGATGAGGTGTTGGAATGATGGTTGTCGTGGCCTATGACGTCAATACGGAGTCGCCTGAAGGCAAACGCAGACTACGGAACGTGGCTAAAACCTGCATGAAATACGGCCAACGCGTGCAGAATAGCGTCTTTGAATGTTCGGTGTCACCGTCTGACTATCTGATTTTGAAACATGATTTGGCGGAAATAATGGACGAATCGCAAGATAGCCTGCGTTACTACAATTTAGGGGCGAAGTATTCTTCGAAGATTGAGCATCGCGGAAGACAGCGGCACCTGCCAATCGATGACGTGATGATGCTCTAATGTCGGTTCGTGTGACGGTTTTCCATGATGACTGGGCAATGCAAAACCTTACTGTGATGAAGACCAAGGCGGATAAAACGAGGTAGGACAGTATAGGACGATACGATTAAAATCGTGGCTGAGCATCGATGCTTGATGCTGCAGCCATGTGACCAGCGCGAACTCTGAGTTCTCATGAAATACTTGTTCTTTCGCACTGAGATTAATGAATGCTTGGAGACTGATTATGTTCTCCTCGTCGTTTGATAACTCAAAAGTGGATGGTCTGTTGATGTTTTTGGTTCGAGAATTTGTGTATTGAGCGATGTACATGGATTTTCGCGATAAAATCAGTTTTGAGAACAGGTGGAGCTTCCATATTATGGAATGCTATGCCCATTCTCGCAGTCGCACCCCACTGGGGTGCGTGGATTGAAACTCCTCGACGGTGTCCATCACGGCAAACGGTACCGTACAGTCGCACCCCACTGGGGTGCGTGGATTGAAACCTTTGGTGTGATTTTCGGTTTCGCCGTTGCGCCGGCGTCGCACCCCACTGGGGTGCGTGGATTGAAATGCCATCTCCACTTTGAGCTCCCGCCAATGCTTGCGGTCGCACCCCACTGGGGTGCGTGGATTGAAATTTGGCTCCGCGCAGATGGACATAGCCAACCACGGCGTCGCACCCCACTGGGGTGCGTGGATTGAAATTCGTTGGATTGCGCCACCTCATCGGAAATGAGCCGGTCGCACCCCACTGGGGTGCGTGGATTGAAATACGTATTGATGGATGGTGCCGTCTCCGCCTATCGTCGCACCCCACTGGGGTGCGTGGATTGAAATTGATAGTCTCCTTGGGCGGCGTAGGCGGCCAGCCCAGTCGCACCCCACTGGGGTGCGTGGATTGAAATGGATTGTCGCCAAACGTCGGCAGATTATAGTGGGTGTCGCACCCCACTGGGGTGCGTGGATTGAAATCCCATGCCGTGCCGCCGTCGATGCGCCCGTCCGGTCGCACCCCACTGGGGTGCGTGGATTGAAATACCTCCGAAAACGGTTTGGCCTCGCTCACTTCGCGTCGCACCCCACTGGGGTGCGTGGATTGAAATATTCGGTGCGTCGAATATGTCAACGCCCATTGCACGTCGCACCCCACTGGGGTGCGTGGATTGAAATAATGTTATTGATGTCGATTCCGCTGGGCACGTATGTCGCACCCCACTGGGGTGCGTGGATTGAAATCGTGATTTTAACAATTTGATGACGAAGAACAATAGTCGCACCCCACTGGGGTGCGTGGATTGAAATACGACCGACGCGGGTACCAGCATCACGGTCGTGACGTCGCACCCCACTGGGGTGCGTGGATTGAAATCTGATTGATATCCCCGTTATCAATGAGATGACCGTCGCACCCCACTGGGGTGCGTGGATTGAAATTTAGTTATGGCAGTTACTGAAAATTGTATCATACGAGTCGCACCCCACTGGGGTGCGTGGATTGAAATTTGAGCTGAGTAGATGACATGAGGGTGGCCATCTGGTCGCACCCCACTGGGGTGCGTGGATTGAAATATCAAAAACAATGGTCCGCACCTTGGGGTATGCAACGTCGCACCCCACTGGGGTGCGTGGATTGAAATAAATCAACAATCGAGGATACGGTCTACCAATCGACGTCGCACCCCACTGGGGTGCGTGGATTGAAATTCACTGCTCATTGTCTGCTCCTTTGCCGTTGATGGGTCGCACCCCACTGGGGTGCGTGGATTGAAATTGAACCTCGCCCAGCAGGATTGCGTCGCCATGCGAGTCGCACCCCACTGGGGTGCGTGGATTGAAATGATAGGGGAGTGCTGCACGTGGGCGGCAACCTCGGTCGCACCCCACTGGGGTGCGTGGATTGAAATTGCACGGTGCCGCTGGCACCCTTGAACAGGGTGGTCGCACCCCACTGGGGTGCGTGGATTGAAATATGGCGGAATGCGAACGCCTTTCCGGCGGTGTGGTCGCACCCCACTGGGGTGCGTGGATTGAAATCACAGACTACTGATGATCTGCGACCCGGCGCTTACGTCGCACCCCACTGGGGTGCGTGGATTGAAATCTCTCGCTGGCAAACAACCAATAGAAAGGATGATCGTCGCACCCCACTGGGGTGCGTGGATTGAAATAACGAGGAACCACGCGAGGAAGGCGAGACATTCGGTCGCACCCCACTGGGGTGCGTGGATTGAAATACCGTGGCGTGGACCGTGGCGGACGATACGGGCGTGTCGCACCCCACTGGGGTGCGTGGATTGAAATTCGCGCCGGAATGGCATGGGGACATCAACACGCAGTCGCACCCCACTGGGGTGCGTGGATTGAAATCGCGACGCGATGGCCGA
>ERZ791858.1680-NODE-1680-length-11265-cov-7.385727_pt1 | contig 11265 bp, 9 predicted proteins | sample MGYA00510284_ERZ791858 | MGnify/ENA primary metagenome ERZ791858 (study PRJEB30046, sample SAMN00792077) | human gut metagenome | study: EMG produced TPA metagenomics assembly of the A metagenome-wide association study of gut microbiota in type 2... | reverse complement strand
CGGCAATTCTGGCATTCACTTCAACACTACCTTCCGGAGAAGCGTATCCCTTAATGACCACTTTAGAATCAGCGTGCTTCTTCATATAAGACGCTACACGTTCTACATTAGGAAGCTGTGATGCGTCAACAGATGACCTGCCTTGTCTGAAAGTAATGATAGACTCCGGTACACGGGCGGTTTGTACTACAGTTTCAACCGGAACAACCTTTGTGCGGCATGCCTCAAGTTCTTCTTGCAATCCGTTGATACGCTGGGTAGCATTATTGATTTCACCGTCTTTGCTATTCACTTCCGAACGAAGCGCATTGATTGAAGAGTTCAGACCATCAATTTCCGCTTGATTGTACACTTTCACTTTCGCAAAATGATGTGTTCCGTTACTTGTCTTAAAGTGGTATGTCAATCCGGCTGTCAACTCAAACGCTGCGTTGTTGGCATTGAAACGGCTCTTTGACTCCGGGAAGCCACCTTGCATATCATATACGATGGCAGGTTTAAGCCCCACTGTCCATGCTTTACTTTCACCTAAATTAAAATTCAGGTTCAATCCGAAGCGGGTAGACCAAGAGTTTTCGTCTCCATCACCACTTGCGTAATAGTGTAACCAACCCATTCCGGCTACCGCTTCCACCTCAAAGAGACGAGGAGTACCGTTATAACCAGCAAACAGATTCATCAAGTTCACCTTACCCAATAAACTGACATCCGAAGCATCAAAAGCTGTTTTACTTTGGGTCGTGTTAACATATCCCATACCCTGAAATCCTAATCCGAAAATGGGAGTTAACTGTTTCGATATTCCAATTCCGAACGCGGGACGCATCCCTTTAAAAAAAGCACTATGGGTGAGAGGAGTTACCGCACCCGCTTTTAGTTCTACAGACCAGTTGTCCGTTAATTTTGTACCTTCTACGACAGATTGGGCATTTGCTGTAAATCCACCCAATACAAAAGCTAATAGAATAATAGATTTTCTCATAATCATAAGTTTAAAATATTATGTTTTACCTGCTAAATCATTAGATATGCTTGGTTTAGCCATGTCTAATTTTTTAGTTCATAATTAAGTTCTTTATTTACTTCAAACAACATATTGTATCAAATATTAGTTCACAAGGCAAAAACCTAATTAACATCTATTATCTTCTTAGAAAGATAGAACCAGATACTATTCCAATGAAAAAGAACAGTAATAGGGGTAAGTTAATCCGTAATTCATATACAAGTAAATCACAAATTCTGCCGTATCTTTGCAGTGTCATAAAGAAATAAGTAAAAAGATTATTTATAAAAACTGTTTGGTATGTATTTAGAAAATATTTATTCGCCTGAAGATGTAAAAAAGCTATCGATTGAAGAGCTTAATAAATTAAGCGGTGAAATCCGTGCCGCACTTCTGCAAAAGCTAAGTGAACATGGCGGACATTTCGGCCCCAACTTCGGAATGGTAGAAGCGACAATTGCCCTACACTATGTATTCAACTCGCCCAAAGACAAAATTGTATTTGACGTATCGCACCAGAGTTATGTACACAAGATGTTGACCGGCCATAAAGACGCTTTCCTCAATCCGGCCAAATACGACAATGTATCAGGGTATACCGAACCGCAAGAAAGTGAGCACGATTTCTTTATCATCGGACATACCTCTACTTCCGTCAGCCTGGCCAGCGGACTGGCAAAAGGACGTGACCTTACAGGCGGTAATGAAAATATCATAGCTGTCATAGGCGACGGTTCTTTAAGTGGCGGTGAAGCATTCGAAGGGTTGGACTATGTGGCAGAGCTGGGTACCAACATGATTATCATCGTCAATGACAACCAAATGTCTATTGCCGAGAATCATGGCGGATTATACAAGAATCTAAAAGAATTACGTGACAGCAACGGTCAATGTGAGTGTAACTTCTTCAAAGCTATGGGACTGGATTATATGTATGTAAATGATGGCAACAATGTACAGGCATTAATCGAAGCTTTCTCTAAAATAAAAGATATCCAACATCCGATAGTAGTACACATCAATACTCTCAAAGGTAAAGGCTATGCACGTGCCGAGCAAGATAAAGAGACTTATCATTGGCGTACTCCATTCAATCCGGAGACCGGAGAAGCCAAAGTTAACGACGAAGAAGAAGATTATAGCGAAGTAACCGCCCAATACCTGCTGCAAAAGATGAAAGAAGACCCGCGTGTAGTAACAATTACTTCGGGCACTCCCGCCGTTCTGGGCTTTACTCCGGACCGTCGGCAAGAAGCAGGCAAACAATTCGTAGATGTAGGTATTGCTGAAGAACACGCGGTAGCACTTGCTTCGGGGATTGCAGCCAACGGTGGAAAGCCGGTTTATGGAGTTTACAGTACATTTATCCAACGCTCTTACGACCAACTTTCACAAGACCTCTGCATCAACAATAACCCGGCCGTCCTGCTCGTATTCTGGGGTACATTATCCGGAATGAATGATGTGACACATCTCTGTTTCTTCGATATTCCGGTCATCAGCAATATTCCAAATATGGTTTATCTGGCACCGACTTGCAAAGAAGAATATATTGCCATGTTAGAATGGAGCATCCGTCAAAACGAACACCCGGTTGCCATCCGTGTTCCGGCTACCGAGGTTATTAGTTGCGGAGAGCCGGTGGACTCCGATTACAGCACTCTCAATCGCTATAAAGTCACTCATTGCGGTTCGAAAGTGGCAATTGTAGCTTTAGGCTCATTCTATGGATTAGGACAGTCGGTCGCATCACTCCTGAAAGAAAAAGAAAATATTGACGCGACACTCATCAATCCGCGTTACATCACCGGAATAGACAGCGAGCTCATGAATGAGCTGAAAGCCGACCATGAATTAGTAATCACGTTAGAAGATGGTGTCTTGGATGGTGGATTCGGCGAAAAGATTAGCCGCTATTATGGTACTTCCGACATGAAAGTTCTCAATTACGGAGCCAAAAAAGAATTTGTAGACCGTTATGATCTACAGGAATTTCTTCGTGCCAATCACCTGACGGATGAACAGATTGTAGAAGATATCACTGCACTTATCGGATAAAGCATACCACCAATTCACTATATACTCTTATAGGTTGATGTAATTGTCATAACAGACAGTATACATCAACCTATTCTTATTTTTCAACTATTCAATCAAATAAAAAACCAAACAATTGTTTTGTTTTCATATTTTTCATTTATCTTTGGAGCACAAAAACAGATTAATTGTGATTGCGACTAACAACTACACATTATTAAATCTTTATATTTTATGATTATGAAAAAATTTCTATTTATCCTGACTGTCATTGCCGGACTTTTCGTGAGCAATGCCGAAGCACGTATGAAAATCAGAATTCCGGTAGACAACAGTATCCCGAAAGTTGCCGCTCTTCCGGATAGTTCTTATTACAAAACAGATGAAGGCGCTCATTTGGATTTAGGGTACATCGAAGAAGACGGAAAACGTACTTTAGTACTCTTCTCAGAATCGAAGCCCGACACTTATTATGAAATTTCAGACGAATACGCAGAAGTCATTAAAAAAGACTTGAATGTGGAAGAACTGAGCAGCCTTATCCCCACTCCTACATTTTGGGACAAATGGGGTGGCAGTATTCTTTTCTATGGATTTGCCGCTTTAGTGGTCATCGGCATAATAAGCTATCTGAAAGATTTCATTTTCGGCCTTTTAGGACTAGGAAAGAAAAATAAAGAAGAGAATGAAGAAGAATAAACCGGAACCATTAACTATATAAAAGAATAAGGGGTGTGTCATAATGAATTATGGCGCACCCCTTATTCTTTTATATAGCAAATCTATCTATTTCTTTTTACTATCAATCTCTTTCAACAATTCGTCAACTGCTGCCTTCAATTGTGTATCCTCACCTTTTACAACAGTTTCCGGACTATTAGCCACCTTAATATCAGGCTCCAACTGAGAATTTTCCAGATAGCTACCGTCAGCCAAACGATAACCGACAATAGGAATACCGAATACCAATGAAGGATCCTGCAAAGTCTCCCAAGAAACACTGGTCATCGTTCCCGGTACAGGCATACCGACGAGCTTGCCGATATTCCGGTGTTTATATACCCAAGGAGTACCGTGAGCATTCGAGTAATTCGCTTCACATTGCAACATAATGGAAGGTTTATTCCAACGACGGCTCGGCATATCACAAGCTTCACGCCCACGTACTACCTGCGTGAAATATTTCTGCCCGCTGAACAAAATTTCAATATCTTCATGCAGTCGGCCTCCACCGTTGAAACGAGTATCGATGACAATCCCCTCACAGTTGTTATATTTACCCAGAATATCAGAATAGACAGTACGGAAACTTCCGTCACCCATAGACTGTATATGCACATATCCCAATCTTCCGTTCGACCATTTTTCCACTTCCGCAGCACGTTGTTTTACCCAACGGTTATACAACAGTCCGTTCAAACGCCCGCCGGAAATAGGCATAACCACCTCTTCCCAACGCTCTTTACTCTGCGGATCGTATAGTGAAATCAATGTTTTCTTGCCTGCTTTGTTGTTCAGCAAAACAGTAATATCATTTTCCTGAGAAATTTCCTGTCCATTGATTTTCTCAATAATGCATCCTTCCTTTACTTTGGTACGGGAATGATCAAACGGACCTTTCTCTATCACTTCAGCAATTCTCATGCCTTTTCCCCGATATTCCCAATCGAACAAAAGCCCCAAATTGGAAGTAACATCCCCCTTACCGTTGGCAAAATAACGGCCTCCGGTATGGGATACATTCAACTCGCCCAGCCACTCACTCAGCAATTCGGCAAAATCATAGTTATTGTCGATATGAGGAAGGAACTTACGGTAAGCCGCACTCATCTCATCCCAATTCACCCCGTGCATATTCAAGTTATAGAAGCGTTTCTGCTGTTGCTTATATACATGGTCAAACATAGCTTCCCGTTCGGCAGCCAAATCCATCTTCATCTCCGCTTGATAACTAATCGGTTTCAACGCATCCGACTTTGCATCCATCTTCTGCATATTCCTACTGCCCAACAAGAATATATTTCCATCTTTATCCATAGATAAGGAAACCCAACCGGTATTGAGCTTATGCAGACGCTTTGTCTCCTTTTCACGAAGATTCATTTTCCAAAGGTCATAACCACCTTCAAAAGCAGAAAAATAGTAGAGGTTCTCTCCGTCTTTCGAGACAATGGCGCTACCTAAATCCGAAGAATTGGGTGTCAAGCGGACAATGCGGTCTTCAACACCTTTCAACTCTACGACAATCTCTTTTTTACTTTCCTTGTCTTTGTCGGACTTGCCGTTGTCTCCATCTTTATCTCCGTCTTTCTTTTTATCTTTACCGGCGTCCTTTTTCTTCTCGTCCTTTTTCTTCTCGTCTTTCTCTTTCGCCTTCTTCTGTTCCTTTTCAAACTCTTTGAGTAATTCGAAATCCTCCTTGCTCAACCGATAACGATCGTATGCATCCTGGTTCAGGAATACCAACATAACATCCTGTTGTGAACCCCACGAAGCATGGGCACGCATCCCGTAGCGTTCCGTTTGGAAAAGAACAGCGTTCCCGTCAAGTACCCAACGCGGAGAACCGCTCATATAACCGCTATTTGTCAGATTAGTGATTGCTCCTCCTTGCGCACTGACAATACCTATATCAGAATACGGGTCATGACGGTTTCCTATAAATTCCAACGTAAACCATTTGCCGTCCGGCGACCATTCATAATCAAACCCGCCCCCTGTATTGTACCATGTAGATCCATCCGTCACCTGACGTACTTTCTTCGTCTCCAGATTGAGTACCATCAGACGGTTGCGGTCTTCGATAAAGGCAATCTCCGTCCCATCCGGAGAATATTGCGGATATCTGCGTTCCACTGTTTTAGAGGGCAGTAACACCTCTTCCTCAATAAGAGTTGCATTGGGAAAATTAAGATCTTCTTTACGTGTAATCTTTGCCATATACAGTTGCCAGTTGCCCGTCCGTTCGCTGGCATACACCAACGTCCTATTGTCCGGAGCAAACGAAAGACCCGACTCTCCGGCAGGTGTATTGGTTATCTGCTTAGTTGTCGGATAATCAGTTGACGTAACGAAAACATCGCCACGAACGATGAACGCTACCTGCTTGCCATCCGGAGAAACACAGGCGGAAGTAGCTCCCTGTGAGAATCTGAATGATGCGATATCCTTGTCATCATCACGGACAAGTTCCACTTTCACCTTTTGCGGACGGGAGTTCGGCAGTTGCGTATAAAGTTCCCCATCGTATGCATAGCACAAGGTTCCCTTATCACTGACAGAAAGAAAACGCACCGGGTGAGTACGGAAAGTCGTTACAGGCTTCACTTGCCGCGGAGCATTCAATGGGAAAGAATATACATTGAATGAACCTCCGTTACGTTCGCTCAGAAAATACACAGACTTACCGTCGGGAGCGTAAACCGGATTACGGTCTTCCCCGTCTCGGTTCGTCAGATTGGTATGTTCTCCTGTTTGAGTATCGTACAGCCAAATATCTCTTGTGATGGATGACGTATGGTGCTTTCTCCATTCGTCTTCAAACCCTTTACGGTCCTGATAAAGAAAATTCCTCCCGGCCTTGTCGAAACAAACCCATTCGGCAGGAGTACCCAAGACTTGTTCGGTATTTCCCCCTTCGGCAGGCACTCTATACAGTTCCGTCATAGCACTTGTAGGAAACAATGCACTGGTTGCCGGATCTTGAATGGAAGCGGAAAAAAGCACATACTTCCCATCCGGTGTAAAGGTGGAGGGGATTTCCGAAGCAGAATGATAAGTCAGTCTCCGGGCAGCGCCTCCATCGGCAGACATAATAAAAAGGTCAAAATTCCCATTGCGGTCGCTGGCAAAAGCAATCTGCTTTCCATCGGGCGACCAGACCGGATTGGCTTCATAAGAGGCTTGTGTTGTTAATTGGACGGCAGTTCCTCCTTGTGCGGATACTTTGTAAATATCGCCCTTATAGCAAAAGACTATTTCGCTTCCATCGGGCGAAATACGCGCGTCGCGCATCCATAAAGGAGTTACAGCAGCATAGCCGACGGATACTGCGGCCAGCGCAAACGATAAACAAGTGATAAGTTTCTTCATATTTAATTAGTCTATATTTATGTCTAAAACAGTCCTTCTAAATAACTCTTCCTGTGTGATTATAAAATACTCTGTCACCAAAATCCTTACAGAAAAAAGCGTACTTGTCTACTCCCGTACAATGGCACACTCCTATCTGACGAGGCATATACCGTCGGAGATAATCTGAAATCACATGATATTTTTGCTCTTCCGCATTATGAATATGAAAGCCGCCCAAAAGCAGCTCACAAGGGAGACCGGGAAATGCGTTCCGTATCGTTCGTAATATATTAGTGATTCCTCGATGGGAACAGGCACTCAGTACAGAGAAACTTTCATCGCCGACCAGCGCCACCGCCAGTTCATCCTCAAAAGTATCGGGAATCTTATTGCCGTCATCCTGTTGAACAAAGAACCGTTCAAAATGAGTGTCTTCCTTATCTTCGATTTTTATCGAGGGAAACAAGACAACTCCCGGAAGTAATTCCGTCCGTTGGTCAATAAAGCGAAAACGGGATAAGTCGAACGTTTCGGTATGCTTGATTCCATTTTCACGATCATCCTTAAATTTAGGAGAGAAAATGCTACGCTTGCACACAACTGTTGCAATAGTATTCAATTCCAGAAAATGGCGCAAACCTCCCGTATGGTCACTATGCCCATGAGAGAGTATCAGATAGTCTACTTCCCGCAAGTCGATGTGAAGCAGACGGGCATTGCGAATGAATAAATCCGACGCACCTGTATCAAAGAGTAATTTATGTTCTGCCGTTTCAATATAAAGAGAAAGCCCATGCTCTGCCTGTAGCTTGCGCCCATAAACGCAATTCTCCACCAGAGTGGTTATTTTATAATTCATAATAATGTACTTTTAGATAGATATTGCACATGACAAAAAGTTCTGCCACAAAATTATAACAATTCCGTAGCAGAACAAACAATCCAGACTATTATCTACTAAAATAATTGGTTTTCGTCAAATACGTTTTCCCATTTCGTAGGCTTCCTTCATATGTGGAGTATCTTTAATCTCCCCTACTTTCCAAGCGCCTACCCCATAGACAACCCCTTTTTCCTGTGGTGCTTCCAGACAGTCGAGGAACCCACGAAAACCATCAATAGTGCGTTCCATCATCGCTTTACTGTTTTCAGCCGCCGCAATGATAAAATAAAATTCCTTGTTGCTTATTTCCGTATACCGTGCGCAGCAGCGATCGATCATTATCTTCATTTGTCCGCACATAGTATAAAAATAAACCGGTGTTGCCATTACGATGACATCGGCGGCAATCATCTTCTCCACAATCTCAGCCGCATCGTCTTTCTGCGGACAAGGTTTTCCGTACATACTGCAAACACTGCACCCCGTACAAGGATGTACCGTCTTATCTTTCAGAAAAATCTTTTCCACTTCATTACCTGCTTCAAGAGCACCTTTCATAAACTCATCACAAAGTACATCCGAATTTCCACCTCTGCGTGGACTGGACGAAAGTATCAGAACTTTTTTAGCCATAACTTTACTATTTTATATTTTCCGAATCCTTTTATCAATGATTCACTTTGCAAAAATAGAGAAATAAAAGTATATCGAATGTAGACAAATTACAGAGAAAGATACCCGAATTACAGATATACATCAGCAGAGTAACCGCAAAACAACGAAGTCTCATACTTCCCAACATTTCCATCCCTTATTAGCACAAATGTACACCACATATGTCCGTACATTATAATTAGGAAACTTTTTCTTAGTGTCTTCACCGTATCTTTTCACCTGTTCCACGTGCTCGGGAAGAGGCTCGGAAAGAACAAGCATCTTTTCAGCTTCCTTCATACGATAGTATTTAAATTCGACCACGCGATCATCCGTATAATAATCAGTACCGGGAATACCGGTCATTTCAAAGTCTGATCGGCCTGCTGAATTATTCTGTTCGATGGCAAAGGTATAACAACTACTTAAATAACGCGATACCAGTTCGTAGAAAGAACACCGGATAAAGTTTTCATTGATCTTATCAAAAACTTGTGCCGGGAATTGTCCCAAATATTGTTCGAAATAATTCTGAACGAGTGGTTCCAGGCTTCGATTGGAATCATAGTGCCGATACACAGGAACATAACGTTGTGCATTGCTTCTATTTTGTTCAGTTGATTATAGTAGTCCATGTATACACTACGCATCGTCATATTAGGCAATGTGGTCACAAATTTATCCTTCAACGTCGTCATTCCCAAATTATTGGGTCTTATCTACGTAATAGAAACCACATTCACGCATTTCTATGAAATCTGCCACTGCATAAGGAATTGTTATACTTGCCATAATCCTACTGCTTTTTCTATAGACAAACAAAGGTACAAAATTGTTAGCAATAACAAGAAGAAATCTTTGAATTGATTGTCATTACTCTTGTTGCCAGACATAAAACACGGTTCTTCCAGCCCCACGTTTACGAAGAATCCCTTTCTCAATGAAAGTATTCAAATCATCTATTGCTTTCAGTCGGGAAAGTCCGGTCAGGCGACTATATTCCAATCGGGTAATACCACCATTTTTCTTCAGAAATTCCTGTAAAAGCTGTTGGCGTTGCTCCATAGAAAATTTCACTTTTTGAGAAGAATGTTTGGATTTGTCCACACGTTCCAACTCTATCTCACGCTTAATCTTCCTTTTGAACTCTTTGGAAGTACGCAAATGCACGTTATCAAAACAGATTGATTCGGCACGAATCTCCCGTTTAGCCATTACTTTATGCGTACATTTCAAAGAGATGCTGAAATGCCCGAGTTCGCCAAGTTCTACAACATATCCTTCTGATAAAGCTTCGGCAAGTTCATCGATCACAATTCCTACCACTGCATCTATCACATTATAATTAAATGTTTGGGAAGAGTGGGACACACGTTCCAGAAACTCTTTTTTCGAGTAGGTTCCGCTTGGGACAATGCGGGCATGAAGCGGTTGTTGTTCTCCTGTATTCTGAACGTCCGGTGTCTCATATAAATCATACTTTGCACTCATAAGTATCTTCGTTTTATTAGGTTTATGTATTTATACTCCTTTTGACTAACATTTAATCTCTTCAATACGAGAAGTTAGTCCTAACTATACATAAAATTAATCGTCTGACTATAGTTTCTCTTTCGTCTGACTATAGTTAGACGAAAATTAAACTACAGTCAGACGAAAAGTACACTATAGTCAGACGATTAATCTATCGCATACAAAGGTATAACTTTATGCGATACAACCATTAAGTTTTAAGCAAAAACATGGTTAGTAATAGAGATATTATTTATCTTTGCTTGAACTAACAGTTGAGGCTTATGGGAAATAAGCCTTTCATATCTGGTGTTGCGGCATCGGGTGATTTAAAAGCAACAACAATGAGAAAATCTTCTTCCTCTCTAAATAGACTCCGAGAAAAATGCAAAGATTACTTAGTCTCTGTACTCATATTCATTTTATTTCTATGTCTGCTGATACTCTTCAGATGCAAATCTCGTAACGGACGTATAAGGGAACATCGAGAGAAAATAAAAACAGCGAAAGTTATGTCGGAAATACGGGCTATTGAATCGAATAAACACCCTGTATATACCTTTCAGGGAAAAGATAAGACGCTCGAACTTCCTATGGAAATTTCTGATAAAGGAAAACTTGTATCTGTCATAGTGAACGGTAGTAAAACCTGTTTTCAACTATCAGATGAAGATAGTGAATTCACTGTCTCTCCGCAAGGTGTATTAGCATGGCATGAAGCAGGAGTACTGACAACCGAAGAAATAGGCGGAGAAGAAACCATAAGGCAACTAAAGGAGAATACAGTAAACGACAGTCTTACTATGCATCTGTTTAATATTCGGATCGGCAATTGTGTACTGCCGGAAGTTAATATCAGAATCACTCAGACACAAGAATTTCCTTATCTCATGGGGATAAAGGCTTGGAATATGTTATTATCGTCTTTGGCGTCAGACAAAGAGTAGTAAATTTTAAAGAACAAACAATTAGGAAATACACAAAAATGTTATCTTTGCCCGTGATTTATTCACAAGAACGTGATAAAGTAAATTCTAACTATTTAATAAAAAAGACTATGATCAGATTAAATGTTTTTGTTCGTGTAAACGAATCCAAC
>ERZ791858.1677-NODE-1677-length-11279-cov-93.956611_pt1 | contig 11279 bp, 10 predicted proteins | sample MGYA00510284_ERZ791858 | MGnify/ENA primary metagenome ERZ791858 (study PRJEB30046, sample SAMN00792077) | human gut metagenome | study: EMG produced TPA metagenomics assembly of the A metagenome-wide association study of gut microbiota in type 2... | reverse complement strand
CCCTCCCCATCCAACCCGATGAGCGGGATGCCCCGACCGTGGACGGCCAGGACGAGCCGGCTCCCGAACCCGTGGGACCGGACGTGACGGCCGTGGAACCGGCCGACGGGCCGAGAGAGAAGACCGACGACGCCCAGGCGGAGGAAAAGCCGAAGCCAGGGAAAACCGGCCGGCGCGGCAAGGCCGGAGCCGATGACGAGGCGTGGCTCGCATGGATCGACGAGCTTACGGCTAAAGGCGAGAATCCGACCGCGTCGAAGGCAGTGGACGCGGGACTGGCCGCGAGCGGCAGCACCGCGAAAAGGTATCTCGCCCGCATCAGAAGAGAGCATTCGGAAAGGTTCTAAGCCATGGAACACCACAGCATGAGCGACAAGGACTTCCACACGCGGTACGGCGTGACCCCGCGGGAAGTGGAGGACGCGTTGGACGAGAACCGTCGACGTGTCGCCCGCAGACTCTCCGAATGGGGATACGCGTGGGCCGTTGACGAGATCATGTGCGACGTGGCCGTGGAACTGCTCAAGGGAGGACTGCGCAGGTGGGCCTCCTATGAGGAACGCAAACCATTGGGCGCGTTCGTGAACACGCTGATCGGCAACCGGTTGGGCGAGTGGATGCGTACTGAGCGGCCCAAATACCGTAGCGGCATGACCCACGCGCCGCTACGCCGCAGGAAGCGGAAGGACACGACGCCGCAACGCGAGGCTTTGGACGCCACCGAAGCGAGAAGAAGGATCCGCAACGAGAACAACGCGGCCCTTGCCGACCGACTCTGCGAGGAAGCCGACGTGTTCGGCGATCCCGATTCGACCGTCCTGTCCGCGCCGGCGGGAGACAAGTCCAGTTATCAGGAATGGTTGACCGGCGGCACCCAGCCGTTGGAACTGGAAAGCGACAAGTACGCGGCCGACATGGAGGGCCTGCGCCAGGACGTGACGACTCGATGCAAGCGCATGGCTTGGGAGATGCTGATCCGTCAATGCCTTACCGCGACGCGTGGCTCCGACGCTCTCCGCAACGACATCCGTCGTTTCCTGGAGAACCATCATCATGGCCTCGGTCCGAGCATCGACGACTACCCGTACATTCTCGCGGTCGTCGATAAGTACAGGAAATGATCGTCCATCGGCCGTTACTGGACCCCGGTGACGTGGAGATGGATGCCGGCATGGTCTTTTCTTCTTTCTCCGCCATGCCGGCGATATGCCGGCCATGCGCGCCGAACGGCAACGGCGCCGCCGACGCGTGTCCGGCACCCCCTCGACAGACTTTCAAAACAGAACGAACACCACAACCGACAAAGGAGCAGACAATGATCAGCGTCATCAAATGGGCATGGCAGGCCAAGCCGGACACTCCGGCCGAGAAGCTTGTTCTCGTCAGTCTTGCCAACAGCACGTTCCAGACGCCTCGGGAGGACATCGCCGTCGTGGGCGTGCGCGCGTTGAGAGGGACCGCGTGCGACATGACGCCGGCGGGACTCGACGCGATCCTGGACCGTTTGGAAAAGCAGGGTTTCATCACGCCGCTCGCGGCCGACAGCGAACCGGTCAAATGGCATATAGGCGCGTTGGAGCGTGAACGTGGCGAGGAAGGCCCTTGGAAGGCATGGCGTCTCAACGCATCGGAACACAACAAGTAGGCATTTCATCCACGAACCGGGCGATGAATGACATGATTCGGTTCTTTCTTGGAAAGGGGCAAAGATGAGTTTCCAGGCTTTGTCGTGGGCATACGGTTTGAGTCTCGGTTCCGCACCGCAGAAAGCCGTGCTCATCTATCTTGCGCAATTCGCGCACGAGGATGGTACCTGCACCTGGCCAAGCGTCCTGAACATTCAGGTCGCTACCGAACTGAGCGAACGCGCCGTGCGCAAGGCGTTGAGGGAACTGCAGGATAAGGGCCTGATCATGCCGGGTGACCAACGTCACGCGGCCCTTGGCAAGAATGGCGGCACCGTGCCACGTGGACGCAGATCGAAGGTCTGGGACCTGAGACTGAACATGCCGGTCGAAGAATTCAACGGAGTCGAACGTGCCGAGGATGTTAGGGAAAGACTGCGTGGGGCGGAACGTGAACGCAAAGTACGAGAACGCGAACGCAAACACCCGAAACCGCAAGGAAACATGGCCGAAACCGCTTCGGAAAGCCAATCCGAGGCCGATTCGAAGGACATTAAAAAGACGGGGTGCACCACATGCACCTCTAAAAACAAGGGTAGGGAGTGCACCACATGCACCCCGCGGGGTGCATGTGGTGCACCCAATAGATTAATACAAACCATTAACCCCTCTCTCCCTACGGGAGAGCTCCCCGCAAGCGGGAAGCGCCCCGGCATGGAGGACGGAAACAACACGACGACGGGAGGGGATTCCGACGCGGCGACCGTGATGGACCATCTCGCTTCCGTCCGTTCGAAGCTGTCGTTGACCACCACGGAACCGACCAAACGTGATTTGTCCAAGATCGGAAACCTCGTCAGCCGGGTCGTCAAAGCCCATGACGGCGACCGTGCGGCCTCGTTGGCGCTTATCCTCGCGGTCATCGACTGGCTGCCCGCGAACACGTTCTGGCTCCGCCGTGTCGATTCCGCGCGCCGTCTCGCCGACAACTGGGACCAGATCGCCAACGACTGGACCGTCGCCCAGATCGAACGCCAACGCGAACGGGACGCCGAAGCCCATGAGCGTGACCGTAGGCCCGTGGCCCAGCCGACCCCGGTGCCGGAACGTCATTCGGAACGTCACGTGCATTCGTTGGTCTGCGAGCATGTCCTGAACGACATGCGGCCACACGAGGACGAATACGACCACGAGGGAAGCCTGCGCTACGGCAAGCCATCCGAATGGCAGATGGCGTGCATGCGGCACGCCGACGAGCTCAACCGGCTCGAAGGCATCGAAACCGCCGCGTGAGACGATCCGTTCCATGAGAACGAAAACGGCTTCATAATGGGAAACAAGCCAAAACCGAAGGGAGAAGAACCCGCAAATGAGCGAAACGCAATACGAAGAACCCGTGTACGTCGTCAATCAACGACGCGAGGGAGGCCTGGCCATGGTCCACATGCCGGACTGTCGGACCATCAGACACCAGGTCGAACAGGATATCCGGGATGAATACCCCCGGTGGGATTACGAGCCAGTCGGAACCGACGGCCAGGGCGACCAGATTTACGAACGTACGCTCCTGTTCGACATCCAAAGGTTCCAAGCAGTGTACGTGACTCGATCAAGCCTGCTGGCCAGCGGCCTGCGATACCGCACGTGCGGCGTCTGCAAACCGGAGATCGCCGAACGGAACCATCCAAAACCGTATTCCATCGAGGCGGGAAAACTCAGTGAGAAGCATCTCGGCAAGGAATTCATCGGCTGGGGTATCCTCGAACGGTTCGCCATCACAGGCCGGTTGAACCAGGATGGTTCGAGAAGCGTCACGGTCGATGCGGAATTCGAGGGCGGAATCCATTACCGGTTCTCCCCCGAAACACGACTCGAATACCCTCGCCCCAACCAGAAACGATGAACGGTTCCGTACAGCCATGCGGGCGACGGATCCGGACGAAGCCATCGGACGGAACGTGAAGCGCCTGCGCGTCAAATGTGGTAGGACGATTGATGATGCGGTATATTCACTGATCCGGAAGCAGAATATCGACTGAACCAAAATGGTTCAGTCGATATTCCCCGTCGCGAGCTTGCTACTCCGGCCGGTGCGCGTTACCTGCGTAAGCCGGATGAGAACGAAGACAGGCCGCATGGCCTCCATACCCGAAACGATCGATGCCGGATTCCCGCGGCGAGTATCCTTGACCGCGCGTTTAAAAACCCTCTCCCAAAATGAGACCGGGTTTTTATGCCGCCATGATGATTGACTCCGAAACCAAAAACGCTTCATCCCGCCGTCGTACATGCTTGCATCGCCGACAGCATTGAAAGATTACCTATTCACCGACTCGGAAGCAGAATATCAGGTGGGACATTATGTCCCACCTGATATTTCCCTGTTCGTTTCCGCAATCAATGCAATCAGTGGCAGCTCGGAATATCAACTGGAACATAATGTTCCAGTTGATATTTCCCGTCGTGAGCTTTCCGCTCCGGCCGGCAAGAGCTATGTACACTGTAGTCATCGGACACAAGGAGGATGAACATGTCGAACACCCCAACGGGATTCAAGGTTCGTTTCGATGAGAACGGCGACATCGTGGATATTCTCGGGGGGGGGGTGTCTTAAAAGCACTCCCGAGGAAAAGGTCAGACAGCATTTCATTGAAACTCTGATCAACGAGTACCATTATCCGGCGAACACCATCCGGAGGGAGGTGCCGATCCAACATGGGTCGAAGGAGCTCCGGGACAAGGACGGGAACCCGGTGCGCGCGGATATCGTCGTCTACGCGTCCAAGGCCGCCTGTCTGAACCGTGACCAAGGCAAGATCAACTTCGTGGTCGAATGCAAACGGAACAAGATGGAGGACGGATACGCCCAGCTGGTCTCGTACATCTTCAACACCAGCGCCAATGGTGGCGTCTGGACGAATGGTGACGGCACGGTCTTCTACCGGAGAGAGAACAAGGACGGCATTCAAGTCCTCGAGGAAACCCCCAGTCTGCCGAGATGCGGCCAAGGATGGGAGGACGAGCAGACTCCACGCATAGGAGAGTTGGAACGGCCCCGCAATGTGCGCAGACTGTTGGCGATGTGCCATAACCGTCTTTACGGCAGGGGCATGGAGAACGCGGATTCCGACCTTACCATGGACATGGTGCGTATCCTTCTCGCCAAGATCTATGACGAGACGGTGACTTCCGACACCGCCTACCCCCATTTCTGGATCACTCCGGAACAGTACAAGTCCGAAGACGGGCGGGCCGCCGTGGCGAAAACCATCCGTAGCCTGTTCCATGAGTACGCGGAACAGTATCCCACGGTCTTCGACAAGGACGAGGACATCGCCGTCGGCGACTCCACCCTCGTCGAAGCGGCTTACGTGCTCCAGGACTATTCGTTCGTCAGCAGGGAGGACGATGCGGACGACTGGGATCTGATGGGCGCGGCGTACGAGCAGTTCACCCATGTCACACTCAAACGCCAGCAGGGACAGTTCTTCACGAACCGGCTCGTGGTCAAAGCGATGGTCGATATGCTCGACCCCGACATAGCCGACAAAGTGCTGGACCCCGCCGGCGGCAGCGGCGGTTTCGCCACCGCCGCGTTCAGATACAAGCGGCGCAAAGCCATCGACGGCACCAAACCGGGCAGCCCACAACGGGAAAGACGGCTCGGCTTATGCAAGAATTCGGTGTTCCTGGTCGAGATCTCGAAAAGACTCGTGAAGATCGCCAAAACGGCGATGCTTCTGACCGGGGACGGCAACACCGGCATGACCCAGGGAAACTCACTCGACAAGTATTCCAATCTGGACGGGTGGATAACCAGCCACTGTCCAAAAGGCACGCCGGACATCATCATCACCAATCCTCCGTTCTCCGGGCAAAAAACCGAATCCATGATGATGGATCCGGACATCCTCAAATTATTCGGTTTCGGACACAGACCCGATCCGGAAGGCGCGTTCCCCACGATCACGGACGATGATGATGATCGGGATGCCGGCCACGGCACCCTATTGATCCGTCAGGCGCCGGAGCTCCTGTTCCTCGAACGCTGCATCGATTGGCTCAAGCCGGGCGGTCGCATCGGCATCGTCCTTCCGAAAGGAATCCTGGACAACCGCACCTACATCAACTACCGCAGATGGATGCTGTCGCGATGCAAGGTGGATGCGGTGGTCACGCTGCACAAAAACACTTTCGAACCCGACACAGGCGTTCGAACATGCGTCCTTTTCCTCTCCAAACCTTTGGAAGACGATCCGGTACCCGGCGACTACACCATCTTCATGGCCCAATCCAGAAGGGTCGGCAAGGATTCGAAGGGCGAACCAGTGTTCGCACTTGACGAAAAAGGCTCCGCCACCAGCGAGCTGGATGAGGACCTGACCCAGATCGCGGAATCATACAAGACATTCAGAGACATCGGAACGTTCACCGAATCCGAAACCTGTTTCACCGCGGAACGCGGCGAATTGGACGACAATCTCAACCTCAACCCGCAGCATTATTCACCCGAATTGAACGCGACGTTGGAAAAAGTCAGCAAATTCGACGACAAACCCGATTGGTCGGTCACCACCATCGGCCAACTCGACAAGAACATCCGCATCTACATGGGGCCACGATGGAGCTCACGAAGCCTCGTCGTCGAAGACCCAAGCGACACGACGAATCTGACACCGTATCTCACCGCCAACGGAGCGTTGGAGCAGCGACGAATGACCGTCAAATGGTTCGACATGTCGCGCGCCACCGACAAACAGAAGGAATGCGTCAGAATGCTGCGCGTGCAGAAGGGGGACATCCTCATCTCCCGTTCCGGCACGATCGGCAAAGTCACCTACGCCACGCGGATACTCGCGGACAAGTACGTCATCAGCGACGACCTGGTACGCGTCCGCGTTCCCGACGAGAATATGAGGGCGTATCTCCTGGCGTTCCTGATGTCGTCCACGGCGATGAATCTCATGAAACTCGACGAGTTCGGCTCGGTGCAGCAGCATCTCCAACCAAGGCACATCTGGGGTCTGCCCGTGCCCGTACCGGATTCATGGGAACAGGTCTCTCCTATCATCGATGCCGGGAAGGGAATGATCTCCGCAATGGAGCAAACATCATTGGCCGATGAGTCCCTGCGGACGAACGGCTTCGATTCCCTGATCGAATAAGCGAGGCACCATTTCCTGGCACGGAGGCAGAATATCGACTGGTCCATAATGGACCAGTCGATATTCCCCGTCGCGAGCTTGCCGCGTCGGCCGGCAGTCGGGTCTCCGTCCCCCGACATCCAAGTGTCCGAAGACGAGCATAAAAGCCCTCTCCTAAAATGGGACCGGACTTTTTCATTGTCTGGGTCGATCAGGGGCGGAGTGGAATATCTGATGCGGCATAATGCCGCATCAGATATTTCCCGTCATGGTGTGGATCCTACCGGTTCATCCGCCATGGCCATGCGCCGCCTGGCAGCATGAGCGGTTCCCTGAAAACGATTCTCCGTGGCTCCACCTCAAGAGTGAACCTGCCGAACGCCCAATCCATGGTCATGATCCGCTCCCCCGGCGTGGTCCTTCTCCTTGGCTTTTTCTGATTATCGGCGTCGGTTCCTCCCGTATCCGCGTGGAATGGATTGCAATAAGCATGCCGATGATGGGAGGGGCCTATGGCGGAGAGGACCGGGAACGGCGGGCATGGTCTGGGTCTGGTGAAAGGCGCCACCGTGTTCGGTCTGGCCGTGCCGATGATCGTCATCGTGCCGCTCGTCATGCTCATGAGCCTCAGCACCATCCTCGTCGCCATGGTCCAGGCCCAGTACGGCACGACGTGCGGCGTGGCGAACGCGTCCGGTTCGACGTCGTGGGTCTCGTGGGCGAAGAACATCGCGGATGATGACTCCCATGGTTACAGTCAGCCGCATCGCAACGGCAATCCGGATTACGATTGTTCGTCGTTCGTCTATTACGCGTTGAAGCACGCGGGATTGGATGTCGGCTCGTCCGCGTTCAACACGTCCAGTGAGGGCGCGGCCTTGGAGAAGGCCGGGTTCGAACGGCATGATTGGGCCAAGGTGTCCGACCTGCAGACCGGCGACATCGTGTGGAGTTCCAGCCACACGGAGATCTACATCGGCGACGGCAGGTTCGTTGGCGCGCATCATGACGAGAATGGTGGTGTCACCGGGCCGAAGGCCGGCGACCAGACCGGCGACGAGATCAGCGTCACCTCGTACGCGTCCGGATATACGGCCTACTACCGGTACAAGGGTTCGATGAACGTCACGAATTCGGATGGCTCGGCTTCTTCCGCGCAGGCCGTGTCCGGCAGCACCGGTTCCACGAACGTGGTCGGCATGAGCGAGCCGGACGCCGAGGCTTGGTTCAATGGGCAGCAGGGGCCGAACAATTACTGCGCGACGTACGCGTACGGCCAGTGCACGTGGTGGACGTGCATGCGGGCGAAGAAGCTCGGTTGGAAGAATGTCGGCCAGTATTGGGGCAATGGTCAGGATTGGGCGCGTTCCGGCGCGGCCGCTGGATACAAGACCACTACGGACGCGCCGGTCGCGGGTTCGATCATCAGCTGGCCCGCCGGCGTGCAGGATTCGGATCCCACGTACGGCCATGTCGGCATCGTCGAAAGCGTGGACACCGCGAAGGGCACCATCACCACCAGTGAGAAGGGCGCCGGCTACAAAGTGTATTCACGGACCATGCCGATCAGGAATGGTGGCACGTACGTGCTGCCGAACGACAAGCTCACGGGCATGGGCGCGTCCGGCTCGTCTGGCACGGAACAGTGCGTGACGGGCGACGACTCCACATCCGACGTGTCCGGGGACAAGGCATCGGCCGCGGACGCGAAGAAGATAGCCCGACGCAAACTCAAGGACTTCGGTTGGGATGATAGCCAATTCGACTGTCTGGACAAGCTCTGGACACGCGAATCCGGTTGGCAGTGGAACGCGACGAATCCGTCCTCCGGCGCGTACGGCATCCCCCAATCACTGCCCGGCAGCAAGATGGCGTCCGCGGGACAGGATTGGAAGACGAACGCGGCCACGCAGGTCAAATGGGGATTGGGTTACATCCAACAACGCTACCAGTCGCCTTGCGGCGCTTGGGCCCATTCCGAAGCGACCGGCTGGTACTGATGGACCTCGAATGGAAGGACAGAAATGGAAGCATTGAACCTCGCGGACAACGCGTTGAAGGGTTTGAAACCCGACCCGGCCTGGGATGTGTCCGGCGTCCGGGACATGGCCGGCGGCGTGATCGCCGTCGCGCTCGTATTGTGCGTGGGCGTGATCATCATCGGCTGCGTCAGCCTCATCCCGGGACTGGTGTCCAACAACCAGATGGAACGCGCGTTCAGTTGGAAACGCCTGCTCGCCGCCATGCTCGTCCCGTTCGTGATCGGAGCCGCCGTGAGCGGATGGGGTTGGAGCTGCAACGTGTTCGGCTCCAACGGGTTGGGCGTGAACCGTTCCTACACGCAGTCGTCCGGCAGTGGGAAAACCAACCTGAAGGACGGTCGAGGCAAGGGCGACGACAGTCTGACCGGACTGGTCAAACAGTTGGGCGACGACATCGTGTCCGGTATCTCCGACACGGTCAAGACCACCGTGAAAGGCGCCGTCGACGACGCTTTGAAGGGTTGGAACTGGGTCTCCGGCGGTGACGGCAAGGGCAACATCTTCCAGAAGGCCGGCCAGGGCATCAAGGACGGCGCGACCGGCCTATGGAAATGGTTGACCGGAAGCAAATAATCCCCCTGCCGATTATCGGCGTGGCCGGGCCGTCCGGCCGCGTGGAATCTTCTGAAAGGAGTGTGCATCATGTTACACAATCTCGCGGCGCCCGCCGCGGCAACAATCGTGTCCGTCGCCACCGGCCTGAACAACGGTGACATCTCGAACCTGAAGGTGAGTCCGAACTTCACGTTCTTCCCGTTCATGCAGTTGGTGTCCGACATGGTCGGCGGCCTGTGGGCGTTGAGCCTGTACATCGCCGTCGGAGCGTGGATCTGCGCGGCGATCGCCTGGATCGCCGGCCGTGTGATCCATTCCGGTCCGATGCAGCAGTATTCCGGCACGGTGTTCATCTGGTGTGCCCTGGCGACGATGATCCTGGGCAGCGCCATGGCGATCGTGAAGTTCTTCGCGACGCAGGCGCTGTTCTGACGGCTCCCGCCTGACACACCCCTATTCACGCCGTGGCCGGGCCAGTCCCGTCCACGGCATTTCCTTTTTTGAAGGAGGCCAGATGTCACTCATCATCCAGACCGTCTTCGCGAACCTTATCGACTGGCTGTTCAAACCGTTGGACAACCTGTGCTCCCAGCTGTTGACGGGCGCCTTCAGCGGCCTGGTGGGCAGCATGTCCAACGACGAATGGAACGTCGCCATCACCGCGGCGAACCGTATCGGCTGGATCATGGGATTCGTGAACATGGCGTTATGCGTCATCGGCGCCTTGCAGGCCGCGGCCAAAGGCAGCGTCGCCGACGTGATCAAAAGCTTCGCGATGGCCGTGCTCGCATGGCCGTTGACCGCGGTGTGCATCAGCGTGATGATCACCATGGACGGCATCGTCGGACAGATCACGCACAAGATCCTCACCGTCCCGTTGAACGGTGTCGGCACATCCGACCCGTTCGGCGACAGCATCGTGTCGAACCTCATCGGCACGATCGTCAAGACCACCGGCGGATACGATCTGCTCATCCGCTGCGTCGTGGACTTCGTGCTTTTCCTCGCGGTCCTCTCCCTGGCGGGCATGCTCGCCGCACGCGACATCAGCCTGATCCTGCTGGCCTGCGTGGCGCCGCTGCCGGTCATGATGACCGGTTGGAAGGTCACGCGTCCCGCCGCGGCGAAATGGGCGCAGGCCGTGGTCGGCGTGCTTCTGTCCGCACCGTTGAGCGCCCTGGTCATCATGGTGGGTTCCGGCATCTGCTTCGTGTCGAAGAACAATCCGAACTACGCGGAATCGTTCTTCCCCGCGCTGATGGGCATCGCCACGATCATCATGGCGTGCTTCAGTCCGAAGCTCATCATGCCTGCCGTGAGCTTCATCGGCGAGAACGTTACCGCCGACATGCAGGAGCGTGGCGGCAAGATCGGTCCAAGCGCCATCAAGGCCGCGGCCCAGGTCACGGCCGGTGTCGTGCAGGCCGCGACCACGGGCAACACGAGCGGTCTCGGCAAGGCGTTGAACTCGGGAGCCGCGTCCGTGCTTTCCGCATCCCAAGGCAATCCGGGCGAATTGGGCCGTTCCCTTCCGGGCCTCGCCTCCGGCATCAAGGACCTGCTGCCCAAGGACGGGCAGGCCGGCGGCGCGGACGGCGACTACACGTCGAACGGCGGTGTTGGCGATGACGCGCGGAAAACCCAGTCCACGCCGGACGTTCAGCCGGACGGCGCGGACCATTCCGGTTCGAGCCAGGTCATGGACGCCGCTTCCCGTCCAAACGACGCGCCTCCGCTCCCACCAGCGGCGACGGATGGAATGGACCGTTCCGGTTCGAGCCAGGTCATGGACGCCGCGGCGAAAACGGATGGGAACGAGACCGGTTCCGGCCTATCCTCCGTCCCTCCCGCACCGCAACCCACGCCGGACGTTTCCGTTCCTGACACGCCAAGCGCGCCGGGAGCACCCGGCG
>ERZ791858.1672-NODE-1672-length-11325-cov-18.977640_pt1 | contig 11325 bp, 7 predicted proteins | sample MGYA00510284_ERZ791858 | MGnify/ENA primary metagenome ERZ791858 (study PRJEB30046, sample SAMN00792077) | human gut metagenome | study: EMG produced TPA metagenomics assembly of the A metagenome-wide association study of gut microbiota in type 2... | reverse complement strand
TTTTGCGTTGAGTATACAAAATCTATATTATGATGAAACGCCTTTTCTTTCCATTGTTTGCAGGCTTGTTGTGGTTGATGTCGGGAACACTTTCGGCTACGGAACGTACGTACAATGTACTTTTCATACAGTCCTATACAAAAAATACTCCTTGGCACAGCCTTCTGACAGAAAATTTGGAGAACGGACTGGACAAGGGGGGAGTTAAAGCCAATATCACTACTGAATATCTGAATGCCGATTACTGGTCTTTCGCTTCCGAGTGCTTCATCATGCGCCGCATCTGCGAGCGTGCCAGGCAACGGAAAACGGACTTGATTGTGACCTCCAGCGATGAGGCTTTCTTCACATTGACCCATTGCGGTGATTCCCTGCCTTATCAGATACCGGTAGTGGTTTCGGGTATCAAATACCCGGATGAGAGAGTCTTTGAAAGAATGCCCAACGTCTCCGGCTATGTTTCGAAAACGGATTTCGATGTCTTGCTGGATGCGGCTGTCCGCATGTTTCCTTCCCGCAGGGAGTTGGTCTGTCTGTCCGACAGCAGTTTCCTGAGCCTTAAAGGGGTTAAGGCTGTGGAGGAATCCTGGGAACGCATAAAGAGCAACTATCCGGAGCATGAGTTGAAAGTGCTGAATGTGCAGGCCAAGTCCTTGAACTCTATCATCACTTCCATTTGCTATGACTACAATGCCTACAAGCATATTGTCATTGCTCCCAAATGGATTCCCTTTCTTTCCTTGAAGTTGAAGGCCCCCGTGTTTACCAGCCAGAACCTGGCTATGACGAACGGTGTTCTGTGTGTGTATGATGCCGTTCCCGGAGAGGATGCTTTTGCTGCCGGCCGGCAGGCTGCAAGTATTTTGAAGGGCAAGTCACCCGCCTCATTGGAAGTAAAGGACTTTGGGGGCAAGTTGCTGTTCGATTACAAACAGTTGCAGTTTTTCCGTGTGGACACGAACCGTGCGGAGAGCAAGGGCATCATTTTGAATATACCGTTGATGGAGCGTTACCGTGTCTGGTTCATTCTGTTCTATTCGCTGATTGTCGGGGCATTGGTGCTGCTGGTTGCCTGGCTTTTCCGTGCCAACCGCAGGGAGTCGCGTAAGCGCATACATGCCCAGACCCGCTTGTTGATACAGCACCGCCTGGTGGAGCAGCGCGACGAGTTCGACAATATCTTCTGTTCCATTCGCGACGGCTTGATTACGTATGATACCGACCTGCGCATCCATTTTGTCAACCGTCCGTTGTTACAGATGTTGGGACTTTCTTCCGAAACCTATACGTCCCGTTTCTATGAAGGGCAGATGGCCGGCTCCATTTTCAGGATTTACATGAATGGAGAAAACATCCTGCAGGACTTGTTGAAGAAAGTACGTACCGGAAAGAGACCTATTTCTATTCCGGAGAAAGCCTTCATGCAGGAAAACCATCAGGGAACGTATTTCCCCGTTTCCGGCGAGGTAGTACCTATCTTTGCCAATGAAAAGATGACGGGAATGGCGATTGTATGCCGCAATATCTCCGAAGAAGAGATGCAGAGACGCTTCTTCAATATGGCGGTGGAGGAAAGCTCCATTTATCCGTGGCAGTACAACATGCATATGAACCGTTTCCATTTCCCGGGTGGATTGCTGCGCCGTTTCGGGTATACCGATGATACGGACTTGCTGGCACGTGATGAGATGGACACCCTTATACATCCGGAAGACTTGCTGCATACGCGCAGGAATTTTGATGCCATTCTGTTGGGCAATGAAATCAATTCACGGATGAGTTTCCGGTTGAAGAGTGCGGATGGGAGCTATGAATGGTGGGAGTTCCGCAGTACCGCTTATGACGGACTGACGGTTGATACCCCATACATGGTATTGGGAGTATGCCAGAGCATCCAGCGTTACAAGGATACGGAAGAGGCCTTGATTGCCGCACGTGACCGTGCCTTGCAGGCCGACAAGCTCAAATCTGCGTTTCTTGCCAATATGAGCCATGAGATACGCACCCCTTTGAATGCCATTGTCGGCTTCTCGGATTTGTTGAAGGATTTGGACGCTTTTTCTCCGGAAGAGGTAAAGCAGTTCGTCGAAACAATCAACATCAACTGTACATTGCTGCTGGCGTTGATAAACGATATTCTGGACCTCTCGCGCATAGAATCGGGCACGATGGACTTTAAGTTCGGAGCATTCAACCTGGCGTTTATCATGCAGGAGGTCCATGAATCCCAGCGTCTGAGTATGCCTCGGGATGTAGAGCTGCGTATAGAGATTCCGGAAGGGGAAGACAAATTGGTCATCACCGATTCCGTCCGCTTGAAGCAGGTCGTGAACAACCTGATAAACAATGCCAAGAAATTCACGGTAACGGGCAGCATCACCTTCGGCTATGTCACGAACCGGGAAGGATATACCACCATCTTTGTCGAAGACACGGGAAGCGGTATCTCTGAAGACGCCCAGAAACATATCTTCGAACGCTTTTACAAAGAAGACAGCTTTACGCAGGGCGCCGGTTTGGGGCTGAGCATTTGCCAGACCATCGTAGACCGCCTGCATGGTTCTATCTCGGTCTCCTCAGAGTTGGGAAAAGGAACGCGTTTCGAGGTGGTGATACCGGATGCGAACGAGTAATCATTCAATCCGTTTGCAGGCATTGGCTTGCAGGAACTCTTCCAATATATCTTCGTAATTGCCATACAGCATGATGTGGTGATTGCCCAGCGGTGTCTTGAGGAAATAGTCGGCAGGGGAGTTCATTTTTATCCGCACTTGGGTGCGGCACATATTGATGTAGTTTGTATTCTCAACAAGCGTGCCGGTGCTCAAGTAATATTCGTCCAGGCTTTCGCTTCCGCATTTTACGATGGTTACATCTCCCGTCGGCAGGATTCCCTGAATACCGATGCCGCTTTCCGTCTCAAAATGGTTGCGTATGATGAACTGCTCCGTTTGTGCGATGCCGATGGTGCAGTGTGCCAATATGATTTCATTGGTACGGGCATTTATCATGGAAGGATTGGCCATGAAGGAGTTTTTCCCCGTCAGCACTTTTACGGCCAGCATGGTGAAGACGGATTGCAAATCGCCTTCACATCCGGCAATGATTCCTTCGTCGTTCAGCAAGGCAAGGGCAAGGCAGCCGGTGGTTCCCGTTTGGTCTATCAGGCGGAAGCAGCTGAGGGTAATGGCGCTCAGTCGCTCTTCCTCTACAATCCTCTTGATGGCTCGATACAGCCGCATGGCTTTTATCATGTCTTCGGGGCTTGCCTCTCGGCAGGCAAGCGCTTTTCCTGCCAGTCCGGCGCATGCTTCGCCCACCTCGTCGTCCGTTATCTGTCCGTAGTATTCATAAATGCGGTCCAATGAGACGTCTGTGTACTCGATACCCCAGCGGCGTTTGGCAAGCAGATAATCCACATTGCTGGCAACGAGCCAGCTGGACGGAGTGCCCATTACGCCGATGCGCATACCGAAAAGGCTGCGTTGTGCCACGAAATTGCTGTGCAGGACAAAAATACGCTTGATGGTCTCGGGGAGCTCTCCGTGAAGAATCTCGCTTTTCATTCCCCGGCCGCGCAGCCAGGAAGATATTTCGAGAGCGGCGGCCAGTGAGTTCTGCATGCCGTCTGCCAAGAGGATGGCGGGGCGGGGAAGGGATTCGAAATGCTGGATTACCAGCCGTTCCACACCTCCGGTGGCAATGAATATAATACTGAAGTCATCGGGTGATAACTTGTCTATGTCTTTGTAATCAATGAAGTTGACGGTAAAGTATTTTTCCAATTCAGTCAATATCACTTCGTGGGAGCTACGGACTGATGCTTGTTTATGCAGTATGGAAGAAAAAGTTATAAGGTTGATGACCATGGTGTTATTTACTATTTGACTATTTACTATTTACAATTGATTCTACTTGGCTCGTTTGCTTTTTCAAAGATACAAGTTTCTGTTTACATATCATAGAGTTTTTACGATAGATAAGTTTTTTAAAGTTTTTATGGTCTTGCCTTCCTTTTGGTTTCAAATAATTCGCTACATTTGCAACTTTAATGATAAAGTGATAGCAATATCACCTATAAATACTCTATTAAATAGTAAATCATAAATCGTCAAATAGTAAATAAACCTCATGCCAACAATATCTATTCGCGGAATGGAGATGCCCGCATCTCCTATCAGAAAACTGGCTCCTCTGGCAGATGCTGCCAAGCAGAGGGGTATACATGTATTTCACCTGAACATCGGTCAACCCGACCTGCCTACTCCGGAAGTCGCGATTGAAGCGATACGGAACATCGACCGGAAAGTTCTGGAATACAGTCCCAGTGCGGGATATCGCAGTTACCGCGAGAAGTTGGTGGGTTACTATGCAAAGTACAATATCAATCTGACTGCAGACGACATCATCATCACTTCCGGCGGCTCGGAGGCGGTGTTGTTCTCTTTCCTGGCTTGCCTCAATCCGGGGGATGAAATCATTGTTCCCGAGCCGGCCTATGCCAATTATATGGCGTTTGCCATCTCTGCCGGAGCCAAGATACGCACCATTGCCACGACCATCGAAGAGGGTTTCTCGTTGCCCAAGGTAGAGAAGTTCGAGGAGTTGATTAACGAGCGCACGCGTGCTATTTTGATTTGCAATCCCAACAATCCTACGGGTTACCTCTATACACGCCGTGAAATGAACCAGATTCGCGACCTTGTGAAGAAGTACGATTTGTTCCTCTTCTCGGACGAGGTGTACCGTGAATTTATTTATACGGGTTCTCCCTATATCTCTGCCTGCCATCTGGAGGGCATTGAGAACAATGTGGTGCTGATTGATTCCGTGTCCAAGCGCTATTCGGAGTGCGGCATCCGCATCGGTGCCCTGATAACGAAGAACAAGGAAATCCGGGATGCTGTCATGAAGTTCTGCCAGGCGCGTCTCAGTCCTCCGTTGATAGGCCAGATTGCCGCAGAAGCATCGCTGGATGCCGATGAGGATTATCTGCGCGACACATACGATGAATATGTAGAACGCCGTAAATGCTTGATTGACGGATTGAACCGTATACCGGGCGTATATTCGCCCATCCCGATGGGAGCATTCTATACGGTGGCAAAGCTTCCGGTAGATGATTCGGACAAGTTCTGTGCCTGGTGTCTGTCGGAGTTCGAGTACGAGGGACAGACGGTATTCATGGCGCCTGCGTCCGGATTCTATACTACGCCGGGTTCCGGTCGCAACGAAGTGCGTATCGCATACGTACTGAAGAAAGATGACTTGAACCGCGCCTTGTTTGTATTGCAAAAAGCATTGGAAGCCTATCCGGGACGAACCGAATAAAATGAAATAATTCATTAGGCGCGGATTACGCGGATTACACGGAAAACTTAAGATAAAGACGTTTGTTTCAAATCTTCCGTGTAATCTGCGCCTAAAAAATAATGGCCCATGAACTTATCTCGCTTTATAGCGTTGCGCATTTATCGCAACTCGGAGCCGGGCAAGCAAGTTTCCCGTCCGGCTGTCCTTATTGCCATGGTGGGTATTGCTCTCGGACTGGCGGTGATGATTATTGCCGTGTCCGTCATTGTTGGCTTCAAGAGCGAGGTAAGGGATAAAATCGTGGGTTTCGGTGCCCATATCCAGATAGGCAACCTGGATGCTGCACGCTCTTATGAGACGCGCCCGGTGGTGGTGGGCGACAGCATGATGGCTGCGCTTTCCGATTATCCCGAAGTGAAGCATGTACAACGCTACTCCACCAAGCCGGGGATGATAAAGACCGCCGATGCCTTTCAGGGAATGGTGCTGAAAGGTGTGGGGCAGGAGTATGACAGCACCTTTTTCCACCGCCATCTGCTGGAGGGGGAGTTTCCGCAATTCAGCGATTCCGCTTCGTCCAACCGCGTAGTCATCTCAAAGTCTCTTGCCAACAAGCTGCAATTGAAACTCGGTGACAAGATAGACACCTACTTCATCCAGGACGATGTGCGTGCTCGCCGCCTGAAGATTGTAGGTATCTACCAAACCAACTTCTCCGAATACGACAACCTATTCCTGCTTACCGACCTCTATTTGGTGAATCGCCTGAACAACTGGGAGCCGGACCAGGTGAGCGGTGTGGAGCTGGAAATACGCGATTATGACAAGCTGGAAGAAACCACCTATGAGATAGCTGCCGATACGGATGAGAATCCCGACCGCTATGGTGCCGAGTATTGCGTCCGCAATGTAGAGCAGCTCAATCCCCAAATCTTTGCCTGGCTGGGCATCTTGGATGTCAACATCTGGGTCATTCTCATTCTGATGATTGGGGTGGCGGGTTTCACCATGGTATCCGGCCTGCTGATTATCATCATAGAGCGTACCTCCATGATAGGCGTGCTGAAGTCTTTGGGAGCCAATAACTTTACCATCCGTAAAGTCTTCCTTTGGTTTTCGGTCTTCCTCATTGGGAAAGGCATGCTTTGGGGGAACATAATCGGCCTTGCGTTCTATTTCGTGCAGCGCTGGTCCGGCTTGTTCAAGCTCGACCCTGAAACCTATTACATGGCTACTGTTCCGGTATCTTTCAATATCTGGCTGTTCCTGCTGCTGAATGCCGGCACATTGCTAGCTTCGGTCCTGATGTTGCTGGGCCCATCATTCCTGATTACACGCATCCATCCGGCAACTTCCATCCGTTACGAATAAGAGAATCACTTTCTCAGAAAATCGCTTTTCTTGCGGAACAGACAGTACCATTTCCAACGTAAAGACTGTATCGGCTGCAATAGGTCGAAAGCCGGTAGTGTGAAGTAATATCTGCGCTGTTCTTCCAGGTCGTGGGCAGTCTTGTTGACAATGACGGCCTGCATGGTGAAACGGAGCAGGAACAAAAGGAAAGCGACGCCTGCTGCCAGCCAGTGGAAGTGCAGAATGCCGATGACCATCGCGGCTATCCAGGATGCGTGGAATGCCAGGCGGGTCAGGGTCTCAAAACCGGCCAGCCAGCGTTGCATTCCATGATACAGCCGTGCTGTGGAGGCGTAGCCTATTTTCTCTTCTTTCCAGTCCTTGGCACGCAGAAGCGGCTGCATGCGCACAATGGCATTGGCATCCGTTTCCACCCGCGTGTTCTCCGGGGTAGCCACGTGGTTGATGAACAAATCGTCGTCTCCCCGTTGCAGGTTGAGGTGTGCGGAGAATCCTTTCTGTTGGTAGAAGAGTTCCTTCCGGTAGGCCAGGTTACGCCCGATGCCCATGTAGGGGCTGCCTGCCAGGGCAAATCCCAGATAGCGCATGGAAGTGAACAGATTGTCGAATGCCGCCCGTTTGTGCAGCCAGCCTTTGCCGCGTTCGTAGCCGCTGTATCCCAGCACCACTTGGGTACGTGATGTGAAGTTGCGTGCCATCAGTCGCAGCCATTGGTTGCTTTGGGGCATGCAGTTGGCATTGGTGAACACCAGCCAGTCATATTTGCTGGCCTTGATTCCAAGCGTTACGGCCAGCTTCTTGCGGCTGATGTAGCGGGAGGAATCGGGCACGAAGCTGTGGTAGAGATGGGGATATTTCTCCTCGAGGATGGTCAGGTAATCCTCGCTCTCATCGGTGTTGCCGTCGTTAATGACGATGACTTCAAATTGGGGATAGTCCTGCTCCAGCACGGCGCCCAGGTTGCGGCGCAGATTCTCGGATTCCTCGCGGGCGCAGATGATGACGGATATGGGGGGCAGTTCCTGGGTGAAGTGCGTGTCTCCCTGCTTCACGGCACGGCTGCGCGCATGAATACGGTTGTAGAGACAGAGGTAGTAGATAATTTGAATAAGGAACAGACCACCCGCCGTAGCGAGTACGATAATTTCAGTTGAATCTAATGTAAATGCTTCCATGTGCAGTAGGACGTTTATGTGCTGCAAATTTACACAATTTCCGGCACTACCTCAAACTTTGTTCCGGGAAAGTGCTTGGACAAATACTGCTTGATGTATTTCATCGTGTCTTCCTGGATAGTCTTGTCCTCTACCGTGGGATAGAGGTTGTAGAGTACCGTATCGAGCGCGATGTCCCGGTTCTTGATGGCTTCGAAGCTCAGCAGGGTGTGGTTGATGCTGCCCAGCTTTCCGGAGGTGACAAAGATAAGCGGGTACTGCTTCTCCGCAATGTAGTCTATCGTCAGGAAATCTTCGGTAAGGGGAACCATCAGACCGCCGGCGCCTTCTACGAGCACGGTATCATAGCGATGGGAAAGTTCCCTGGTGGCACGCTCTATTTTTCCGAAGTCTATCGGGCGCTTGTCTATGCGGGCGGCGAGGTGGGGAGAGCAGGGATAGGAGAATATCTCGGGCATGGTCAGCCCCTCTTTGTCTTCCGGCAGGTAGCCGGTTCCGGTGAGGCGACGGTGCAGGTCGATGTCCTCGGAATGACCGGTGTTGCCGGTCTGGATGAATTTTTGGGTGATGACGCGCAGGCCGCGTTGCATAAGCTCACGGGCGTACCAGGCGGTGCAATAGCTTTTTCCGGCATCTGTATCAATGCCGCTGATGAAGTAGATGTTTTTTGTTTCCATTATTTTGTTTTTTTTCGTGCGATGATATAAATGGGGTGATAGGTCAGGTTTACGTTGCCTGCGGCATCACTGAACCGGGTTGTGTATTCTTTGCAGAAGGATTGCAGGCGGCTGCGCGTCCATATCCTTTTTTCCGTTCCCGTCACTCCGGTTTGCTTCAGATGCTTCAGCACTGCCTGAGGGGTGGGGAAGGGCAGGGTTACTACCTCTTCCTCGGCATGGAGAATATCGAAGTGGGGAGACAGCAGGGCTTGCAGCTCCTCAACGGAGAGATAGTCCAGCCCATGCCCCGTCAGTTGGCGTATTTCGTGCATGTTTGTGGTGCCGAAGGTGCTGAAGGCAAGCAGGCCGTCTGCCACCAGTGCTTGGTGGCAGCGGGTGAGGAAAGCACCTGGGTCGTTGAACCATTGCAGGGTGGAGCACGAGGTTATCAGGTCGGTTTCTCTGGGGAAGTCGAGAGCTTCGGCATCACCCGGCAAGAAGCTGACGCGGGGAGTGCGCGTAGTGCATAGCTCCCTGACGCATTCCTCCATATCCCGGCAGAGGTCGTTCAGCAACAGCGTTTCCGGTTGCAAGGTGTTCAGCAACATGCGCGAGTAGCTGCCCGTTCCGCAACCAAGCTCTACGATGTGGCGGAAGTGTGTAGGAAGTTGCGGACGGGGTATGCCTGCGGAAAGCAGGGCATCGGTCAGTAGGCGCATCATTTTTTCGGCTACTTGCCGTTGCACGCTGGCTTCGCGGTCGTAGGTGCTTCGCGAGTAGGAGAAGCGTTTTGCTACAAGTTCTTTGTCTATGGGGTGTGTAGGGGTATCTGTCATTTTTTTCAATCCTTTTGTTATGTATCCAGTTCTCTCAGATGGTTTAGAAAATCGTCAATGGGCATCGACCACATGTCTTGCAGCAAGAAGCGGAACATTGGTTCGTCATAGTGGGCGCAGTCTGCAACAATCAGTTTGTCGTCATCGAACATGTAATCGAAATTTAGTTTCATATTTTCTAAAGGGAAGATGCGGTCGTTGACGCCTATGAAAGCGTAGTCATAATCGATGTATTGGTATTTATCGTTTACATAGGCATCCATCTCGTCATCATTGGAGTAGATATAATTGCCGTTTTCATCGATGGTTATCCCTCTCATTTGGGTGTATTTTTTCTCAATGAGTTCCAGCTCTTCCTTAATTTCGTTGAAGTCCCGGCGGGGAGTGATGGCAAGGAAGGCTTTGTAGGCATTGCTGTCTTTGCACATGCGGCGCATGAACTTCTGGAGCGAGGCGGGAGTCAGTCCGCTCAAGGTGTCTCGGAAGGTCTTTTCGGGAATTCCATCTGTGTCACCGATAGGGGTAATGGTACCATTGAAAGCTATAAGCAGCAGTTTCTCCTTGGGCACGGAAGCCAGTGCGATGGGAGCTGCCCATACGCCCATGGACCATGCCACTACGTTCACTTGCCGGTATTGCTCCAGGATGGAGGTATCGAAATCGAGCGTGCGGTAGTCATAGCAAATCATGTAGTCCATGCCTTGGGGGCAATATTGTTTAAAGGGTGTTTCGTCGGCTGCCCATCCTGCGAAGAACAGTAGCAGCTTGGGATTATTTTTTTTGATGATGTAAACTTGTTTCATAATAATATATGTGATGAATTTTCTTATACTATATATATTTAATTATTTCTTCTATCTCTTGTTCTGTAATGTCCGCTGTCAGCGAGAAGCGGATACGTGATGTCCCTTCGGGCACCGTGGGCGGGCGCACCGGCAGTGCATAGAACCCATGCCTCTGCAGCAGCTCTGCGCACAGCACAGTGTCGGCACTGGGGCCGATAATCAGTGGGACGATATGGCTTGCGCTGGGGCATCCGTACCCCTTGGCTTGTAATGCTTCGCGCAGTGTCCGGCTGATTCTTGCCAGATGCTCGCGGTGGTCCTGCATCCTGGCAAGTTTCCGTACGATAAACAGTGTCCAGGCAATACTTGTCGGAGGCAATGCCGTGGTGAAGATGAGGGTTCGCATCCGGTTGACGAGATACTCGCGTATCGTCCGGCAGCAGGCGATGTATGCGCCGGCAGACGCCGCTGCCTTGCCGAAGGTGCCCACGAGGAAATCTATATCCCGGATGCATCCGGTTTCTTCGGCGCAGCCCAGGCCGCGCAGTCCCCTTACGCCGAATGCATGGGCTTCGTCCACATAGAGCAGTACGTTGGAGTATCTTTTTTTCAAACGCACCAATGCCGTGAGGTCGGCTTGGTCACCGTCCATGCTGAAGATGCTTTCTGTGACGATAATAAGTTGCCGGAATGTTGCATGGTGTTGTTCCAGCAGGCGTTCCAGTTGTACCAGGTCGTTGTGGCGGAAGCGGATGCAGCGTGCGGTGGATAGGCGGATGCCGTCGATGATGCTGGCATGCACCAGCTTGTCTGCCAGTATTAGGGTTTGTGCATCGCTCACGGCGGGCAGAATCCCCATATTGGCATGATAGCCGCTATTGAGCACCAGTGCTGTCTCTGTGCCGAAAAGTGTAGCGAGTTCCGTCTCCAGCTCTTCGTAAATCCCGAAGTTCCCCGTCAGCAGGCGGGAGGAGGAGGAAGTCGGCAGGAAGGTGTCCGGTGTCAGTGTCTGCAGGAATTCTTCCTTCAGCTGGCGGTCGGCAGCCAGACCCAGATAGTCGTTGGACGAAAGGTTCAGCATATGCCGGCCATCGGCTACAACCGTGCGTCCCTCGTGTGTCAGTTGCGGCAGGCGGCGCAGGTTGCTGTGTTCTTTCAATGTTTGCAGCTCTTGCTGCATATA
>ERZ791858.1666-NODE-1666-length-11369-cov-75.361411_pt1 | contig 11369 bp, 8 predicted proteins | sample MGYA00510284_ERZ791858 | MGnify/ENA primary metagenome ERZ791858 (study PRJEB30046, sample SAMN00792077) | human gut metagenome | study: EMG produced TPA metagenomics assembly of the A metagenome-wide association study of gut microbiota in type 2... | reverse complement strand
GTACGGTTCTGAGGGGGGAAGAGGGCAGTAATGCCCTTGACCTACCCGATCGACCTGCTGACATGGAGCAACGCAATGGCAGGGCAGTACGCAAAGGCAACACTGTAAAGCTGTGGGGTGACAATGTGGTGGATATCGTAATTTATGGTACGGAAAAGACCCTCGACGCCTACAAGTTTAATCTGTTGAAAAACAAGCAGATGTTTATCAATCAAATTAACAACGGCACAATCGCCGTGCGCCGTATTGACGAGGGAGGCATGGATGAGGACAGCGGTATGAACTTTGCCGAGTTCGTGGCTATTCTGTCAGGCAATAACGACTTGCTGAACAAGACGAAGCTCGACAACAAGATTATGCAGCTTGAAAAGGAACAGGCTATTTTCAAGAAAGAACGCATCCGTGCCGAGCGTAAAATAGCTGCCGGTCAGGGAGAAATCGAAAAGGCAAAGCGTACAGAGGCCAATCTCATGAGGGATTTGGAATACATCAACTCGTATAATGGGACAAAGGCAACCTTGCTTTTGAGCTTGCCGCAAGCCACTACCGAGGAAGTAGGCCGGGAGTTGCACCGTATTGCCAAGACCTACCGCAACGAAGCGTATAACACAGTTGGCACGTATGCAGGGCTGAACTTGTTGGTGCGTAGCGAGTACAGCATAGACGGTACGTTTGACCGCAATACATTCTTTGTAGAGGGTATAAGTGGATTGAAATACCGATGCGGCCTGAGCGGTGCACTGCCGCTTGGTTTCGTTGAGTCGGCACAATATCCGCATGGAGCATTAAGCAAATTGCCCTCTCTTATCGAGAAGCAACAAAAGGCGGTAGAGCGGATAGAAAGCGAAATTCCCACATTACAAGACATCATTTGTCGCCAGTGGAGTAAAGCCGATGAACTGTCAAGGCTCAAACAGGAATGTAAGGAACTTCAACACAGGATTGATGAAAGCCTGAAAGAGACCGGACAACCGCAGGCAGCCAAACACGAAGCTATTGCCGAAGCTGCTTGACATAATCATAATTTCAACCGTTCCCTCTGCATGGTCGTGATGACCGGGCAGAGGGATTTTTTGCGCTCCGGTCTGCCGACGGCTCTACTCTTTTATGGCATCCTTCCTCCCTTTATAGCCTCCCGATTCCCCGCCGCCACCCGTTTCCATTTATAGCCCTCATATCCTCTATTTTAACCCAATTAGGAATAATGGTCTTTCATCGCGTCTCCGTTTTTTACGATACGCCATTTTTAGCTTCTACATTGGCATCAATGTATCACTTTAGCCTTCACACCTCCTAATAGCTTCAATCAAGACATCTTTTAACCTTATGAAGGCAAGTTTATCCACTCCTTTTGATATGCTGATTTCATTACCGACCAAATCTTTCAGTTTGAGTAAACAAGGAATATCTGCTTTATATCTGTCTCCCACATCTTGTAGGTCATAGTCAAAATTATAATGATAAGCAAGAAATTGCGTAAAAGCATTTCTGCTTTTATTGCTTAGTTTGCAGATAGCATCAAAAAGGGCATTGGCATCTTCAGATGCAAATATCGCACGAAGTTCGTATGTACAACTTTTATCTGGATAAGGCAATCTGTCTATAATTATAAGTTCCTCTACTGTTCCTTCAGTCAAATTACGCAGTGCTTTTTGCATTTGATCCGGCAACTCATTTATCTTTGATTTCATCTGCTGCAAGAAATAGCCCACAATATCATCTGTTATTGGAGTCTTGACATCTGTGGTTACATAATTACATCCACTAATAAAAAGCCCTCTTAGCTGATAAAGTTCCTCTAAACTGGTTTGACTATTAATCATTTCTGCTATTCTCTCTTTTATTGAAGAGATATGAGGCTTTATATCAGAAAAAATACCAATAGCGTCAAAATACGATAGATACGCAATACTATAACCAAGTTGATAAGCGTCTTTTATCTCTTTATCCAATATGGCTTTTATAGTAGCCTGACAAATACTTTCAAGTTTTTGCTGTTCCATGTCGAAAAAGCCGGATAGCATTTCCCAAGGTTTTAGCTCTTTTTGCTTATCCTTTATTTCCGTAACAATAAATTCTACAAGTGGAGCACCTGTGATAATATATTGTATAATAGCCGTAACATACTCCGGATTTAAGACATTATAAATTAACCCCTTGTTCAAAGAGTGATATTTTTCCCTTAGATGCTGTATCCTTTGCTTATCCTCATTATCATCTTGGAGTAGTGAAATCTGACAATCTCTACTCCAATTACAAATTAACTCTTTGTTCTCACTATTATTATACTCTGCATACACAGCAATAAATGACCCAAGAATATTTTTAAGAAAGATATTATCCTTTTCAATCAGTTCGGAAGGAAGTTTGTTTAAGTGGCTTTTAAAATCATACAAGCATTGTCTCAAAACCCGTAAGTTATCGGATTTTGTACACATAAAACAGGCAATAATGAAATCACGCATTTCTTTCAAATAATCGGATACCGGTACTTCGTTAAGGAAGTATTCGATAGCTTCTTCTATATCGGGTTGTATTTCAAATTCCTTGCCTATGGTCTTTTCCTTAAACTCACCCAATACAGCCTTGGGAAGTTCTTCAAGGTGGTTTTCATCCCCAATTATGACAACATGGCAATTACAGTGCTCTACAAAATAGTTGATGAAGCCTAACAATTCCTTCATTTCTATCAGGCACCTTTCGATGTCATCGAATATCAGAAATTTTACACCTTTTATACTGTCGTCTTCCACTTGTAGTAACGACAATGAATCCAGTGTTGCGGAAAATGAACCATCCTCTTTAGAGTTGTCATTAAAATCCACACTCGTCTTGAAGACTACCTTACCGGCTAATTTCAAAATACCCTTTATGAAACGCCCGGTTTTCGAATAGAAGAAAGGATTTAATTCCCTATCTATAGCTGTCTTGATGTCATTCACGCTATCCATTCCATAGGTCGAAATATAGATGGGCTTTAGCGTAATTTCCTCGTCGGTATCTGCGGGCTCGTCAAACCTCTTCTTCCATTGTTTTATAAGATGGGTTTTGCCGCATCCCCATTTTCCTTTCAGCATCACGGCATACTGAGGATTAGGATTGTCAGCATAGCTGTTTAAAAAATCAAGAATTAAAGTGTTCATACCTTTGTTATTAACATAATTCTATTTTAACTCCATTGGGAAACTGGAATGTAGCAATAGGAACATTAAATATGAAATAGTAAAAGACGCTGCAAATCCATTATCACCACATCCACAATGAACAAAGTTAGTGATATTTCTTGATACATAATATCCATACAACTAAATTTCATGTTTCTTCTTACCATTGATTGCTTAAATATGCGTCTCCTATCATAATAATATCCGCAGAAAATGTGATGGTAGAATACATTTGGCGTTTCCTGTCAACATTGTAAATCTCTTTATAATACACGATATACGCATATTTGAACTCTACGACACGAAAGATTGAATTATCCTTAGTGTTATAATAAATCACCTTGCCGCTTATCGCTTTGAAAGGGCAGTTTACCATTGCTTCAAGAATAGTAGTTTCTCTGGTAGATTCAACGGTTATAGTAATACGTCCGCCAATAACATTTGTCACCGGCCTTCCTTTATTATCTGTCTTGCGGTTAAATTCAATATGTGATGAAATCACTTCTATGTCCTTTCCTTGCAAGCACACGGTTGCCTTTAATTCTGCCATGCTGATCTTATTATTTATTATAAAACCAAGACATTTCGCCTTGGTTAAAGCAGTCAGACCGCTTTCAAGACAAGAAAGAGGATATCATATTTCGCAAAAATAGTGTTTTCCCTTGAACATAACAAACAATCAATTAAATTTATTAACCGACTAAATAGAAGAAACTCTGTTTACAGGCTATCCTCCCTTCTGAAATATTATCCTACATGGTCTCTTTTCTCGTTCTGCTATTCAATTCATCACAGGCAAAGCAAACCGGCTGTTGAACAAAAGAGGTTAAATCGTAATCATTCATTGCATTCTTTTTGTTCTTATGGTGGAATGTTTTATTAGTGAGTGAGGGCTGTTGTGTAATTCTCTTGTTACAGTTCAGGCAGGAGCCTTATGCGATGGCATTATTGATGTTTAACCCCTATAAACTTGCAAGTTATGAGAAAAAACGCTAATTTTGCGAATCACAAATGTGCGCTTAGGTGCGCTTTACTGATTAATATGCTGAAATTGAAACAGTTAGTATCTAATCTTTATCACTTCGCCTTTGGAGAAGAAGTGCGTACCAACGGTATGGATGCCGATGGTACTATTCGTGTGGCGGCTGGAGATCCAACGTTGAGTGTAACTCCGTTGAAAGGTCTTGAGTTGTTACCTGATAGGGTTCCGTGTGAAAATTCAATGTTGGATATCTCTGGGTATAGATATTCTGAAGAACCCAAAATATTTACTGTTGAAGGCTCTTCCATGTCACCCGAAGATATTTCTAATGGCGATAAATTATTATGTAGAGAAGTAGAAGCTGATGCAATAAAGTTAATTGAACAAGGAAAATTTGCGGTAATTGCAGTTGATAGAAAATACTATGAATATAAAAACAAAGAGTTGAAGTTTGATTATAAGTTGCGTCATACCTTATTTAGAGTTCCTGTAGGAATCTCTATTGAGCAGTTGATAGACTCTTTGAAAAAGATAACTAATAGTATCTTTTTGGAAAAAAACCAAAAGAACTTAAGAAGCAAATATGACGAGGCTATTGAGTTTTATGGTAATGAAAGAGAACTTATGCTGTCAGTTACATATCGAAAAGGAGAATTGCGTTATTCTTTCCATCCGATTGATTTAATAAAGTACGTTGCAGAGTATGTATTAAAGCATAATGGAGAAGAATGGAGAGCCAAAAAACTTGAATAGAAATGTCGGAAATAGAATGTGTCAATCTACTTGCATTCATACAATTTACAATCGCTTTTGATTTTGGACTATACTATCTTGATGATAAACACGCACTGACTAAAATATATCGCAAATACCAGATGGATTTAAGGGCATCGGTACAAGCGATATTGCAACGTGCCGATGAAACTATAAAAGAGAGTCTAAAAAGTGAGAATAGTGAATGTATATTAAATAGTGCCTATTTAGATAAGGCATATCGCCGTTTAAAATATCTGACTGATGAAAACCAACTTGATTTGGAAGGTTGTGGTTTCATCGGATTATATGCTGGATTATACGGTTTCTTATGCTTGTTTTGTATCGGGATGTTTGGGTCTCAACATGAAGCACTTGTAAAAACTTATATATTAGTAACTTCTCAGATAGTTTTAGTTATAGAGCTATTTATATCGGGTTATAACCTTTATCAAGAAGATTGTAGGAAATATAGTAGAAATCTATGGTCAAATATTAGATTTATATTTTTTATTACGGGGACTATCCATCTGATTGTGTAAATAGAAAACTACGGGATTTTTCTCGTAGTTTTTTTATTTATATATTAACTTTGTAAAAATCAGATTTTATGGACATTCCTAAAGAATTTTTAAGTAAAGAGTTTCTGTCCCAGTTTAAGACTGGCGAAGATGTTACTGCTTTCATGAAAGAGCTTCATACTCGTGTTTATGAACAAATGCTGGAAGCAGAGATGGATAACCATTTAGGTTATGAGAAACACTCCAATCAAGGAGATCATAGTGGCAACTCCCGCAATGGTAGTTATAGGAAGCAGATTCAAACCGAGATGGGTAAATCTGTTATTCAGGTTCCTCGTGATCGGGAAGGTGAATTTGAGCCTATTGTCGTTCCCAAGCATCAATCCCGCGGCTTATCTATCGAGCGTCTTGTCATCTCTCTTTATGCCAAAGGTATGAGCGTCGCTGATATTGAGTCGGAAATGCAGGAAATATACGGTATTAACCTCTCTACCTCCGCTATCTCCATTATCACCAATAAAGTTAGCCAGGCTGCAACAGAGTGGCAAAATCGTCCTTTGGACAGTTTATATATGATTGTCTGGATGGATGGCATCGTATTCAAAGTCAGAGAAAACGGCAAAGTGATCAACAAGACTGTTTACCTATGTGTAGGTCTGAATAAGGAAGGCTTGAAAGAAGTATTGGGTATGTGGATTGGCAAAAATGAGAGTGCCGCTTTCTGGATGGGCGTTTTAACAGATCTCAAAGCCCGTGGTGTAGAAGATATTCTGATTACAGTTACTGATAACCTGAATGGATTTACGGAAACCATCAAGAGTGTATTTCCTGCCTCTACTACTCAAATATGTGTGGTACACCAAATTAGAAACTCTTGTCGCTATGTCGTCTGGAAAGAAAAAAAGGAATTCACTGCCGATTTAAAGAACATCTATAATGCACCTACTAAAGAAGCAGCTGAGATGGAGTTGGATAACTTTGAGCAAAAATGGGGTGCTAAATATCCATATGCGATACGCTCATGGAGAAATAATTGGGAAGAACTGACCGTATTCTTTGATTTCCCCGTCGAGATTAGAAAGATTATCTATACCACTAATCTTATTGAAAATCTGAATGGGAAAATTAGAAAGTACACCAAAAATAAGCTATCATTTCCAAATGATGATGCACTGAAAAAATCTGTCTATCTGGCCATTAACGAAATCGAAAAGAAATGGTACCAACCTATTTGGAATTGGGCATTGATATTTAACCAATTTATTACTATATTCGAAAACAGGATTCAAGTATAAAACCCGAATCCTGAAGTTTTCTATTTACACAAAATTGTGGACAGTGCCTTATTACGCTATTTGTAGTTGGAATTGTTAGCTTTGATTGGACTTATAAGTTTTTCTCTGAATTTGAGTTCCCGTTTGTTGTTATAAGTCTGATTGTATTGCTCTTTCCCCTCATTCTATTCATAGGGCATATAGTAATTTCTCGTATAATAGTAACATTTGTAATAATAAAATGTAGGTATTATTTATACAAAGTAGAGAAATGCTTGCAAGTTCAAGATGTACCACGAGATTAAGACTTGATGTAATTTTTTCAAGTTGAGAGTCGAGCTATCTGCGTAATAGCTCGGCTTATTTTTTTTAAAATGAGGGAAAGGTTATTTAGGTAGATGATATTTGTCCTTTATATGCTCGGCCACGTGTTCTACTTCTGGGAACAATGTTGATTTGTCTATGCCGAGGGCTTCAAGCTGCTTCCTGATCTTCTGCTTCTGCGCTTTATTGATGATGTACATTTTGTATCTGAAGTTAAGCTGTGCAGGCTTGCTTTTATTGCCATTGATACCATAAAGGAAAAATGCCCCGGACTGCCGGATTATGCGAGGATTGTCAAACATAGGTTTCACGCAAAAGACTCTTTCAATATCCTTTGAGTCAATCACATTTTGGAAATGAGGTTTCTCGTACTTAATTTCATGCAGAAGATATTGGATTTCCTCTTCGGAGTTGAACTCCTTCCTATCCAGTTCTCTCAAATCTTCGATACTGAAATCTATTGGGCGTTTGGCGATATTAGAAACGACACTGACGGCATCGCTATCAAAATATTTAATATCTGACGTTTGAACTTCGAATCGGAACAGTTTTCCGTCAACGGCATCATTCTCGCACGCAAAATACAGAGCTACCAAAGGATTTGTAGTAATATCCAAGAGGCGTGTCGGCAAGGAGTAATGCTGCATCTTGACCAACTTCTCAAAGGTAGATGTACACCCTTTGAAATCAGCCGGACTTTGAGCGATAATATCTCTGAAAATTCTATTTTCATTTTGGATTAAGAACTCTTCTCGATATATGGAAGGTACTAATCCAAAACTCTTATCTGACTGTCCTCGATAAAAGATATGGTAATCCATATCGTCCTCTAATTCATCTTCAAGTTTCTCGAATAGAGTCCGGATGCTACCAATACTTGATGAATCACTCTCCGGAGTATAATTATATGCCTCGTATGAAATCTCCCACGGATGTTTCCCAAGAGTCTTGACTATTTTTTCTGACAACTCATTATATGATGCAAAACTATCATAAGTGTAGCCCAGTTTTTTACTTCTTAGATACAATGAAGTGTTGGAGTCCAAAGGAACATATCTTTCCGGATTAGCGTAGAACAGAACAATACTGAGCTTTCCCTTTCCGACACTTTTAATGTTCAATGCCGTTTGAAAAAGTTCTTCATCTACTTTCTCTTCTTTTACCTGTCCGAACAATTCCCATAATACATTTATATCATTGTTGCCCCTGATTGTCTTCCATGGGAATAGATGCACTTTCATGGGATGTGTTGTCGGGATGCCTGATACATCTGTCGGTTCTGGACATTTAAAAGGTAGCTTACGCCTTAAATCCTGTAAGATTTCAACCCTCCTTTCATCGGAGTGAAACTTGTTGAGATACGCCAAGAATGTGAACGGGTCTATTTCTTGCAGTGTGATCTCTTTGCCTTTTTCTGTGCCATCGCGAAAACCGGTAATACCGATTTCTTTTAGCGTAGATATAAGTTCTGATTGGCCATTCTGTTTTCCAAGTAGCCAATCGGATAATTCTTTATAGAATGGTATCCATGTAAATTTTTCACTCATTTTTATAGGTATAATAGACAATATATCAAATAAGGTTTTAGATGTATTAATTTTAATAACCCTGTTCCTTATTCTATATAAACTTTAATAAATGTAACGTATCATTCAATTCCAAAAATCGGTTGAACTTCTTTTGATATTCAATTCGTCAATCTTCTCATTTATCGTTAATTGTACTTTACGTTTTAGTGAAAAAAAATAAAACTGCTCAAGTCCCTCAATATATACACATGACTCCAATGAGCAAGATGGAATCATATCGCATTGGGAAATAAATAATTTCATTATTGACTTCAATTTAAGAATCGCAGAAATATTATTAAGTTTTTTATTTGAAATCAATTCAATTCTATTAATTTTTTCAATATTGAGATTTGGGAATGATGTTATATTAGAATTTCTCAATGAAATATTTTTTATTTTTTTAAGCTGTAAGAAAAAAGAAAAATCGTTTATTTTCTTTACATTACATAAGCGAATAGTTTCCAATAGTGGAAACTTAGAATTGATTAGTTCGTAATTTATGACAGAGTCTCTTATTTCAAGTTCTTTGAGATTTTCATTTTTTTCTGTGCGAATAATATCTATAGACTTAATCCGTAAACATTCTATTTTTTTATTTAATGAGATTAAATGATATATAGAAGATGTGGCATTTAAATCTAAATCTAAAAGCTTTAGATTATATTTGAAAAGGCTGTCTAATTTTATACTTTGCTTTATATATCCTTTTAATGTAAACTCTTCTAAATAATCTATTTTGTCAATATTGTCTAAGGCTGACAAAAATATAGGAGAATGATTTAATACGACTAATTTGGTTATATTATTTAAATACAACAATACCTCCAAGTTATTGGTATAATCAGGTTTAACTTTTACTGTATAGTCACATACTAATATAAGCTTAATGTCATCACTATTAGATATACTATTATTAATTTGTTTCAATATATCTATATTTACGCCTCGTTGATCTATTGAAATAATCTTATTGAGACGTATATCCTTGACAATTTCTTCTATACTCTCTAATTTTTTATTGTATAATTCCATACTATTATATTATTAATTACAACCACCAGTTATCTCACCTCTAAACATTCCCTTAGGACGATAATGTTCACTTATTTTTTTATCAATTTCATTAATATACTGGTCTCCGTATCTCTGCATCAACCATTCCTTACCTAAATTATACCTCCAACGCTTTCTTTTCATATCTACTGGATTATTGGTGTTTGTAGCTGAATCCAAATTACCATTGCTAATGTGATATAGCATCCTATCATAGACAATTTGCTCTACTCCTTGAGCAACATCCGTGTTTGGAATATCTACAAAAATATCTGTTGCTATTGTTTTATTTCCATATCTGGATTTGGCATTAACTTTCGCCTTGCCCACATAAACTTCAAAATTTCTCAGATATACTGTCGCTAATGCATAAATATCTAACCAGATATTAACATCTTCAACATACCCATATAATGTTGGATTTTTTCCAATCAGTCCAATTGGGTCAGAAGAAATATATATCCCCATTTCAGGCGAGTAGTACCTGAATCTGTTGTAATACAATCCCGTTTCTTCATCCTCGTACTGCCCCTGATAGCGGAACGGCACGAGCGTTCGGTCCCCATGGCATTCCGCCACCTTGCCGTACACATCCAGCAGCATCTCCCAGACAAGTTCTCCCTTGCTGTCGTATGCCTGCGTCGGCGTACCGAGGTAGTCATGCACTATCGTGTAGCGTTCCCCGTCCGTGACCTTCGCCACAGGAGTGAACGACGTTCCGTCATAGCCCCATGTCACAAGGTTGTCCGGCTTCTCCGTGCCGTCGTATTCCTTGCGTCCGGTCTCGTCCGTGACGAGCTTCGGTCTGTCGGCTTCCTCAATGTCCCATTCATGCAGCACCACGTTGCCGTCCCAGCCGAAACGGTGCACACTGTTGCCCGTCCTCTTTGACACCCGTCTGCCGAGGGCGTCATAGCCGAACGTGACTGTCCTGCCGTCGGGAGTCCTCACCCCGGCAAGCATACCGTTGGCCTGCCACTCGTAGCAGGTGTCGCCCGGCTGCCAGCAGGCGAACGGAGTGGTTTCCTTGCTGCCGTTATCGGTATCCACATCGTCCGCAGAGAACAGCATACCGAGCCATCCTTTCTTTCCGGTATGCCCGTTGTTTTCCGGAACGGGCACATCCCTGCGGCTCTTGTGTACGAGATTGCCCTCGCAGTCATAGCGGTAATGATACTCGCCGTCCCACAGCAGACGTCCGCCACGGTCATACTCGCGCCCCTTGCATCCGTCCTCCCGGTACAGGTTGCCCACCTTGTCGGGGGTACGGAAGACGCTCTCGTGCATGGAGTAGTCGCCCCTGACGAGGTTGCACATCGAGTCGTAGTCGAAGATGACCGGCTCCGGTGACAGGTTGCCGCGCATCGACATCAGCCTCGCGCCCACGTCCCAGCGGTAGCTTCTCCAACCCGTGTGGCGGTTGCCCGAACGCACGTGGCGCGAGCGGACAAGCCCCATGTCGTTGTAGTCCGTGGTGATCCTTATCCCTCCTGTTGCGAAACGCTCCACCTCACGCCCGGCATCGTCCCTGCCTATGGTGCTTTCCCATGGCCGGACGTCCCCTCCGGCGTCGCCGTATGCGGACGCTTCATCCGCTTCCGGTTTCCCGACGGTGGCTTTTATCCCGCCGACAAGCCCGAGCCTGTCGTATGACAGTTCCGTGTCGGCTCCCAGTGAGCTTCCCACACGGGTGCGCTCGCCGTATGCGTTGTATTCCGACTCCACCG
>ERZ791858.1659-NODE-1659-length-11403-cov-2.768065_pt1 | contig 11403 bp, 9 predicted proteins | sample MGYA00510284_ERZ791858 | MGnify/ENA primary metagenome ERZ791858 (study PRJEB30046, sample SAMN00792077) | human gut metagenome | study: EMG produced TPA metagenomics assembly of the A metagenome-wide association study of gut microbiota in type 2... | reverse complement strand
CCGTCTGAGAAGTCGAAGGAGATGCTTGAGAATATCCGGGCGAATACGAAGGCAATCCGCTTTGACCTCGGACAGCGCATCCGGCAGCAGGTTCGCAAGATTCCTGAACTGACTTTCTTTATCGACGATTCCTTGGATTATATCGAGAACATTGATAATCTGTTGAAAAAGTAAAAAATACTGCGTTGAACTTCCCGTTTTATATAGCCCGGCGTTACCTTTTTTCGAAGAAATCCCACAATGCCATCAATATCATTTCGATGGTATCTGTTTGTGGAGTGGTTGTTGCTACAATGGCTTTGGTATGTGCGCTGTCTGTATTGAACGGGTTTGTCGGACTGGTTTCTTCCATGCTCAGCAACTTCGATCCGGAGTTGAAGATTCAGCCTGTGCAGGGAAAAGTTTTCGATCCGACTCTTCCGGCTGTCCGGGAAGTGAAAGAACTGCCTGAGGTTGCTTTGTTTTGTGAAGTGTTGCAGGACAATGCGCAGGTTCGCTATCGGGACCGCCAGATTACTGCTACAGTGAAAGGTGTAGATGATACTTTCGGGCGCCTGACGCGGATAGACAGTATTTTGGTCGATAGTCGGGAAGGCCGATTTGTCCTGTCCGACGAAGTGGCCAATTATGCTAACTTGGGTGTCGGAACGGCTTTCTCCTTGGGGGTGCGTCCTAATTATGCCGATCCTTTGGAAATTTATGCTCCCAAGAGGAATGAGAAAGTCAATCTCTCTAACCCTGTTGCTTCCCTGAATTTGGAATATGCTTTTGTAGGTGGTGTATATGCCACTAACCAGCAGATGTATGACGAAAACTTCATCCTGCTGCCTTTGTCGATGGTCCGCTCTTTGTTCAGTTATGAGAAGGAAGTTTCGGCGATAGAGTTGTCATTGGTTCCCGGTGCGGATATCCATTCGGTCAAAAGCCGTATAAAATCGCTTTTAGGTGATAATTTTTCGGTCAAGGACCGTTATGAACAGCAGGAAGCCTCTTTCCGGATGATGCAGGGGGAGAAGTGGATGATCTTCCTGATTCTGTGTTTTATTCTGATCCTGGCTCTGTTCAATGTGATCGGTTCGCTATCCATGCTGATGATAGAAAAGAAAGAGGATGTCCGTACTTTACGGAATATGGGGGCGGACGACCGTCTGATCCGTCGTATTTTCCTCTTCGAAGGTTGGATGATTTCCGGGCTCGGCGCTCTGATCGGTATCGTTATTGGATTGGTTCTTTGTCTGTTGCAACAGGAATTAGGTATTATCAAATTAGGCCAGGCAGCCGGCTCCTTTATTATCGATGCTTATCCGGTCCGTGTCGAAGCCGGTGATATCCTTATTGTCTTTATAACTGTCCTCACCATTGGCTTCCTTGCCGCTTGGTATCCCGTCCACTATCTGGGGAAGAAATGGCTCACCCGATAATTATTGGAAGATAAGATATTACAAAAAGATTACGGTTCGTTGTCCATTCATAAATAATATGTATATTTGTGGATGAACTAATAAAACAGTAACTATGAAAAAGGAAGGGTCAGATCTGAAAATCATGGAAGAGATGGAAAGAAAAAAGTTGCAGGACAGGTATATTCGCTTCGACTGGGCCATCAAGCGTTTGTTGCGCCAGAAGGCCAATTTCGATGTGCTCGACGGTTTCCTGACCGTCATGCTGAACGAAGAAATCAGGATCGTCGAAATCCTCGAAAGTGAAGGCAACCAGGAAAGCGCCGACGACAAGTTCAACCGTGTCGACATCAAAGCCTTGAACAGCAAAGGCGAAATCATCCTTGTCGAGATACAGAACACACGCGAACTGCACTACTTGGAACGCATCCTGTACGGCGTAGCTAAAGCTATCACTGAACATATCTCGCTTGGCGAAGGCTACGAGAAAATCAAGAAAGTCTACTCCATCAGCATCCTCTATTTCGACATTGGTATTGGGACAGACTATATCTATCACGGCCAAAATCATTTCGTCGGTGTACATACGGGAGACCATCTGCGTGTCAACACGCGTGAACGGGATGTGATCGTCTCACGTCTTCCTGCCGAAATCTTTCCCGAATATATCCTGATCCGTGTAAACGAGTTCGACAAAGTGGCTCTTACCCCTTTAGACGAATGGATCGAATACCTGAAAGACGGCACAATCCATCCTGACACGACCGCACCGGGCTTGAAAGAGGCACGCGAGATTTTGAAATACTACTCGATGTCGCCCGAGGAACGCCTTGTCTATGATCGTCACCTCGACGCCATCATGATTCAAAACGACGTGATCGGCACAGCCAAATTAGAAGGGAGAATAGAGGGGAAAGCGGAAGGAAAAGCAGAAGGTCTTGCAGATGGTATACGCCAAGTCGCTTCCAAGATGAAAAACACGGGAGTAGACATTGCGACCATCGCAAAATACACCGGTTTAAGTGAAGAAATAATCCTATCTTTATGAGGAAAAGATACTTCTGTTTCTCTTTATTTGTAATCCCCTTTTGCCAACAACAACTCTATCGCCGCCTCTATGATCGTATCCCGTCCTTTTTGGATATCCTCGCCCGTAATGGAAACCGCAATGTCCGGATCGATTCCGAACTCCGTATGCTGTTTGTTTACATCCAGGACCGGGCAGGCCGAGAAACGGACACTCCATCCGTTCGGTAATTCCGAACTGAAAGGCAAGCCGCTGCCGCCTCCCGTACGGTCACCCATGACCGTGACTTGCGGAAGGAGACGCATCACATTGACAAAATCGTTCGTGGCACTATAGGAATGCCGATTGGTCAACACGACCACCGGATAAGGCCAGCGAATACGGTCTGAAGGAGAAAGATAGACCGGATTGGGCTGGGTGAAATCGTTATGCCCGTTTCCTTTCTTATATTGCGTATACCCCGTCAGAATCCTTTCCTCAAGGAAACGCGAGGCGATACGGTCGGAATAGAGCATGGAACCGCCCCCATTGTCGCGCACATCGAATATCAACCCTTTGCATCCCTTGAAATGTGCGAACATATAATCAAGGTTGTTTTCACCCACACCGCTCGAAAAACTACCGTAATAGACATATCCGATCTTATCGTCCGCCAAACGTTTGTACTTCATGCCTCCGGCAATCTTGTAATCCGTGCCGAGATAATTATCTTGTATTTCGGTATAGAAGTTGGCCGGATAATCTTCATACCAAGCCCAGTAACGAGACATATCAAAAGAAGAGATCAGGTTGGTATGCCCATCTTTTACCTCGGCCAACATCTTGCCGAGGATATCAAACAATTCGTACTGATCCATCGTATCTTTAACAAGCAGATTGTAGCGGTCGTGCACCTCGTCCCAGTCGACATCCTTGAAAGCAAAGAAGCAGTAGTTCTCGTCCATGATACGCCAAAGCGCCTCGAAATTATCACGGGGGGACGAATTATATTCCGTTGCTTTCTCGCAACCGAAGAAAAAGAGGAGACAGAGGGAAAAGAGAAAAGGTCTCATAAATCATAAATCTTTAATAGTAAGCACTTTTATACCGATCTCGCTCGCTCTTCAACCGCTTGCCTCCGAAAGAGACAAACTCTTTCACAAGTCCGATCATAAACGAGTTGGAGAGGACATGCGTCTTGATGCTGTTCACATCCGTCCGGTACATACTGTTCAGGTAACCGACACGGACCGTAAAGCTCGACACCGGAATATCGAGCGTGAAATAGTTCCTCATCGCAAACTTATTATGGAACGAACTGAACCGCACGATCCCGTCCGCACTACCTTGCGTCAAGAAATAATAGGGTTCGCCCTTATGCACCGAGAAGAGTACACCGGCAAACGGTATCTCCGCCTGATAACGGAGCGTGAGCGGAAAGTCCTTGATCTTAAAATTATAGATTGCCATAGCTGACAGGTTCAAATCGAAATCCGCCTTGCCTGAAACCGGATTGTTGCTGTTACGCGTATTATAGATAAAACCTCCCGAAAGACGTGCGGACGCTCCGGTCAGGACCTTCAATCCGGGTTGCAGGTGAGGAAAACGGTAATGATAGCCCAGACTATAATCCACGAATCCGGCATATTCGTTTGCTGTCCCTGCACCATTTCGGGTCGAACCGAACTCCACATTAATCAATTGCTGGCGGGACACATTATAGTCTGCCAACCGTACGACTTTCATCCGTTCATTGAGAATCCGTGCCACCCAACCTGTATAATTAATGTCCGTACTAGGCGAGAGATAGGTATCCCTCAAATTATAACCGCCGATCCCGACCATCGTGCTCTCGTTGGTCGAGCGGGGCGCGTCCTCTGCCTGAGCGGTTGCCGGAAAAGGGAGGCAAAGGAAGAGAAGGCAGAGGAAATTGACAATTGACAATTGACAGTTGACAATTAATAGTGGACGTTTAACAGTTGACACCTAAATCATTCTTTTTAAATTATTCATTCTTCATACTCAAAAAAGCTTCATTTGCCCGGTAATCTCATCGATAATATCCGAGTTGCTCTTATCTGCATCCGGATCGAGATCCGCTTCCCCACCATCATCGTCATTCTGCTCCTGCGGTTGTTCCACCGGAGCAAAACGGACGGGATCGAGTTCGTTGATTGTTTCTATATCAAAAGTAGAAACACGTTTTCCTTTCGCCTTGAATCCTTTCACGGCAATGAATTCTTCCGCATCCAACACCAGCGGTTCACGAAAAGCGTCATGCCCGCCAAACACCGCCTCGATTCGCGGATAAGCCTCGTCGGTAAGCAGCATCAAACGACTTTTCGGATTCTCACCGAGGAAATTCTGCTTGCGGCTTCCAGCCTCCAACTGGAAACGTTTCAGATAATAATACTTTTGGTCGGCATCGTAAAGGGCAGCCGTCCAAACCTTATTCGCATCAAACTTCTCGATATTCAATATAGTAGGTTCATAATGGTTGCTCAGATCGAAATTGGTCGTATAGAAATCGCCATTCTGAAGAATCACCAGGATCAGATCGTCACTCTGGAATTCACCCAACTCCTCTCCACGCCCGTCGTAATTCAGGCGTAATACATCGCGATCAAACCAAACCATACGGCCTCCCAAGGTCGAACTTCCTTTCTGCTTCAGGCTGACCTTATGGATATCCGCCTTTGTCAGGATATTCCCCATAGAGCCACGCCCTTTGATCGCGATCTCGCTGAAATCCTTCTCAAAGACAAGTAATTTCTGGCGGGGTTTCGGCTTCAGGATCACCTTTACCGTCTCGGCTTCGCCATTGGCATTGGCACTGAAATAAAGGATGCGAGAACCTTCCGTTCCCTTGGTAATATCATATTCCTTATCACGTGTCACACCTGTTACGGCAAAACGTTTGATATAATTATACCCCACCTTTCCATCCCGATAAATCACATTATAGATCGTACGGTTATCATTCCTCTTGAAGACATTCAAGTAAAGAATATCTTTTCCGACGAACATCTTCTCGCTCACCTTCACGACCTTGTACGTGCCGTTGCGGTAGAAAAGAATAATATCGTCGATGTCGGAACAGTTGCAGACAAATTCGTCCTTCTTCAAACCTGTCCCTATAAATCCTTCGGCACGGTTGATATATAGTTTTTCGTTCGCTTCGACCACTTTAGTCGCCTCGATCGTGTCGAAATTGCGCACCTCGGTCATACGCGGATAGTTCTTGCCGTATTTTTCTTTCAGCATCATAAACCAGTCGACCGTATAATCCACGATATGCGCCAGATGGTCGTCAATCTTGGCAATCTCTTCCTTATACTGGGCAATGGTCGCATTACATTTGTCCGTATTGAACTTAAGGATACGTCCCATCTTGATCTCCATCAGTTTCAGGATATCCTCACGGGTCACTTCGCGGATAAAGTGCGGTTTGAACGGGTCAAGGCGTTTGTCGATGTGAGCGATCGCCTCGTCCATATCTTTCGCCTCTTCAAACTCCTTGTCTTTGTAGATGCGTTCTTCGATGAATATCTTTTCCAGGGAAGCGAAAAAGAGCGATTCTTCCAATTCCCCTTTCTGTATCTCCAGTTCGGTACGGAGCAGGTGAAGCGTGTCGTCAGTCGAATGCTTCAGCACATCGCTTACCGTCAGGAAGTGCGGCTTGTTGTCCATAATGACACAACAATTCGGTGAAATGCTGATCTCGCAATCCGTGAAAGCATACAACGCATCGATCGTTTTGTCGGAAGAGACACCTGGAGCCAGGTGCACGAGGATTTCCACGTTACGGGCCGTATTATCATCCACCTTCTTGATTTTGATCTTTCCCTTATCGTTTGCTTTTAGGATCGATTCAATCAAAGTAGAGGTTGTCTTTCCATATGGGATCTCGCTGATAACAAGCGTCTTGTTGTCCAGTTTCGTAATCTTGGCACGCACCTTTACGGAACCACCGCGTTCACCGTCGTTATATTTTGAAACATCAATATACCCACCGGTCTGGAAATCGGGATACAAGGTAAACTCTTCCCCTCGCAAATAAGCGACGGATGCATCCAAAAGTTCGTTGAAATTATGCGGCAATATTTTGGAAGAAAGCCCTACGGCGATACCTTCCACACCTTGTGCCAGTAACAAAGGAAACTTGACGGGAAGCGTCACCGGCTCCTTGTTCCGTCCGTCGTAGGAAAGTTGCCAGAGAGTCGTTTTCGGATTGAAGACCGTTTCAAGCGCAAACTTGGAGAGGCGCGCCTCGATATAACGCGGAGCCGCAGCACCGTCGCCAGTGAGAATATTACCCCAGTTTCCCTGGCAGTCGATCAACAAGTCTTTCTGTCCGAGCTGTACCAGTGCATCACCGATAGAGGCGTCGCCATGCGGGTGGAATTGCATGGTATGTCCGACAATGTTCGCCACCTTGTTATAGCGCCCATCGTCCAATCGCTTCATCGAGTGCAGGATTCGGCGCTGTACGGGTTTCAGTCCGTCGTTGATATGCGGAACGGCACGCTCCAAAATTACATAGGAGGCATAATCGAGGAACCAATCCTGATACATACCCGACAAATGATAAGAAACCCGGCTTTCCGATTTGCCCGGTATCTTATATTCCGAATGTATCTCCCGGCTTGCTTCCGTTTCGACAGTCTCATCCCTGTTTTCATCAGCAGCCGGTTGTCCTTCCGTATCTTTTATTGTTTCGTTTTCGTCCTGTTCTGTAATATCTTCTGGTCTCATATATCTCTATCCAAATCTTTTGCATCATCCCGGGCTCTGTGGCAATTGCTCATAAGCCATAATAGGCTGTAAATATACGAAATATTGCCGAAATAATAATAAAGAACAGGAGTTAGGCCCGCAAAAATTCATTATTTGGAAGTATTCATCACGCCAGCATCCGTATCTTGATTCCAGATTTTCTTTCCGCTGCTCTGATATTTCCGCCCAAACTGGAAATTCCAGGCGAAGGTAAGGAAGAAAGCACGGGAACTTTCATTGACATCAGTGGAAACTCCCGTCATGAAAACAGAGTCCGATGTTTGTAAAACGATATTTGCAAATTCAAGCTGTCCGGATGATTCTCAAAAGAACCTTGGCGACTTGATTATCAGGAAAAGGGGCAACTCGTTTTTCACAAGAGACAAGTATCAGAGCGAACAATAACGAGCCTATATAAACAATATCTTTCATGCAATAAACAAAATCAATCGGCAGCAAAGGTGAAATATTATCTCTAAAGCCTAACATTTATTACATTTGTTTGTTAAATAGAAAAAGAAGAACATGAAAATATTAATCCTTTGCTCTGACAACAGTTGCCTCAGCCAGATGGCACAAGGCTGGCTACAATCATTTGACAGAACGCTTATCGTTCATTCCGCCGGGATCAGTCCGGCCATAGAGGTACATCCGCTCGCCGTCCAGACATTGGCATCTTCCGGCATCGATATCAGCCATCATAAACCGAAAGCGGTAGAAGAATATATAGATGCCCCCTGGGACTATGTGATCACCGTCAGCAGAGATGCAGAAGAAAACTGCCCTGCTTTCACAGGAAAAGTACGCAACCTGATACACACCAGCTTCTACAACCCGGCACGTGCAAAAGGTACGCCCGAATCCATTGCCGGTGAATTTCGCCGGATCAGCAACCAGGTCAAAATGAAAATGTACGACCTGTATTGCGACGAAATACAGAACGGTGGATACGGGCCTACTTGCACCTGCGGCGCGAACCGGTTTTGCAGATGTAATTAGCAGCCTTTGGAACCCTTTTGCTCAATGTCTCGTTTCCGCTTCAAAGCTTCCAGGAAGTAATAGTCAGCATAATTCAACGGGACATCTATTTCTCCATTATGCGGAATACTTCCGACACAATGCATCAGCAAAAAGTTTCCGTTCGTACCCAACTCAGCTCGGTAAGCCGGAGAAGCCAGACTTTTCATGATCCGGTCGGCATATGCCTTATACGTTTGCGGTTCAGGCACATCCATCGTACTAATCTCATACAAAGCGGAGGCGATACAAGCAGCGGCCGAAGCATCCCGGTAATCGTCAGGAATGTTCGGGGCATCCATATCCCAATAAAATACAAGGTCTTCGGGCGTATTTTTATGACTGAACATAAAACGGATCGCTTTTAAAGCCAGGTCGAGATACTTCCGGTCTCCGGTCTCCCGGTAACACAGCGTCAGACCGTAAATGCCCCAGGCTTGTCCACGGCTCCATGCCGATTCGTGCGCATATCCCTGTGCCGTATGCCGATTGCGTACGGAGCCGTCTTTCAAGCTATAATCCACCACATGATAACAACTGCCATCCGGGCGATATTGTTCCTTTATAGTACGGTCGACATGCGAAACGGCAACCTTATAGAAAGCAGAGTCACCGGACAACCGTGTAGCGGCAAACAACAGTTCGAGATTCATCATATTATCGATGATCACCGGACACTCCCAGCCCCGTTCCGAAATCCATCCTCTATCCACGTCCCATGACTGGATAATCCCCGCTACCGGCCGAAAGCGGGTAGACAAGGAACGGGCAGCTTCGACAATCACCTCCTTGTATTCCGGATCGCCCGTCAGACGCAAACCGTTCCCAAAACTGCAATAAATCATAAAGCCGACATCATGGTTCCACTTGATGTTTTTGGCATCTTTCACCGCTTCCGTGTATTTCTGTGCAAGAGGCAACAGGCTCTTATCCCCTGTCAATTCATACAAATACCAAACCGAACCGGGGAAAAAACCACTGCGCCAGTCCGCCAAGTTACAATAATAAACGGAACCGTCCGGGTTCAGCGTAGTCGGGTTCATAAACTTGCCGCTCGCCTCGATCAGCTCGATTTCTTGTCCTATCTGTTTACGGGCAAACTCTACGTTCTCTTCAACAAACCCATTTCCTGTTCCTCCGCAGGAAATCAACGCAACACTGAGTGCCATGCCCATTAAATGCTTCACTTTTACCATCTTTATATTATTTATTTTTTAATGTAACTACTCTTCTATTCTCCCGACAAGAGAACTTTGATCACTTGTACAGGCTCACCCGATACTGATGCCGATAGGACCGTATACCCCTCTATCGGTTTCTCCGCTTCCGTCCCTCTTTTTGCCGCCTTTGTCGTAAAAGAAGCATTGGTGGGTGAAGCAATCTTCAAGGAAAAAGATTTACCGTCTTTCCTGAGAACGGCAGTATTTCCTTTACATTCAACGTCTGCCGAAGTTATCACGGACCATTGCACCGACTGGGACGGGCTCTGCAACCCTACACTGTCCGTAACCAGTATACGGGTATCATCAAGCATACGAAATGTCCGATAAACAAAACGGCTCTGTCCGGCATAAGCCGTGCTCATATTCATTGTGACAAAAGGTTGGGCGGCCCTATCGTCCAGCCGATCGATCTCACCTGTCCCGGCCGAGTTTTGCAGTTTATGGTCAATCGACAACGTATTGTGGCTGAAATTCGAATTTCTGAAATACGTCCAGCGCTGTCCATCCGGCTTATAATCCCAGAATCCGGGTAGGTTATAGTTATCAGTCCCCAAATCGTCCGTCCACCTTATCCCGTTCATCTCGACAATAAAGGTTCCTATATCCAGCTGTTGGTGCGCCATATCCGGATCTCCGGTTTTAGCAATCAGATAGAGACTGTTAGGAATATTCCGGTTTCCGTTGAACACGACAATGTCATTGATACCTTCGTACACCTTCAGTTTCGGCAAAGCATCAGCAGTAGAAGAGGCCGTATCATACCAAGGAATGGACAGGAAGTAGAATCTGAAATAATTTCCCTCATGAACCGTCTTTGACAAGACATCCCGATAAAATGTCGCTACTTCCGGTTGGTTGAAAGCCCGACTGAAATAAAAATAAATGGGCTCTGCCGCAGGAGCCGTACTACCGGAATTGGCAAAATTGAATATCTTGCCGGAAGGGCTTGTGCTATGCATATAATACAGGACGCTTTTATCCACTCCCACCATTTCCGAAAGTCCGAAGTCCCCGCCAAAATTATCATTCAACGCTTTCAACAAAAGAGATAAGTACATGTTCGTATATCCCCAATAAGCAGGTCCCTCGTAGCAAACACCATCCGGTGCAAAATGCTTCAGGCAGTTCGGGATATACCTGACCGCTTCACCAATGATATGCTTGGCCAGTTCCGGATAATGCTCTTCAATGGCCAAAGCACCCAATACCATTCCGGTATTGCAAACCACATTCCAGTTCGTTTCGCGTTTCGCCCAAGAATCCGCATTTCCGGTGTTATATTCCTCAACGACAAGATCCAATGCCTTTGTTTTAATTGAATGAACAACCAACTGTCTGGTCGAAGGAGCCAACACATCGTACAGCCAATCGTAACCAATGGCTACAGCCGTCGTCATTTCCGCCACATCCAAGTAGTGAATAGGATCCCAGTCAGGGAAATTACAAACGTGGACCAACTCTTTCTCCGCCTTCTCCGCAAAACGTCTGTCTCCGCTTAACCGGTAGGCCAGGGCCAGGTTTACCATCCGGTAAACCTGTTCACGGCTGATAGGCAGTATATCTTTCGTGTTTTTTATTTCCCTTCGAGGATCTTCCTGCGGAGGAACCAGCAACAAACGTTCCGCCTCCTTCATCAGGCCGACGTATAAGCTATCCAATAAAGGTTCGGTTCCAAATAAATCACGAATCCGCTGTTCCTCTTGCTTACTGAAAAGTAACCTGGGATGCTGGAGCAAGTCTTTTCCGGATTGCCGGACAGAGAGATCCCGCCCTGTTACCACAAAGGAGAACAACAGGAAAAATAAACCTATTAAATTAATCAATCTCATAAACACATAAGTTAAAGGGATTTTCAATGATCCAAATAAAAGAGACACAGTGTTCACAAAGCTTTCTTATATGCTAATCAGAGCTCCGCGACTCTGTGCCTCCATGCTACTATATCAAACTTAACACAACTGCTTAGAAACTGTTTTGATTT